>ERZ827101.673-NODE-673-length-52147-cov-15.206711_pt1 | contig 52147 bp, 48 predicted proteins | sample MGYA00519869_ERZ827101 | MGnify/ENA primary metagenome ERZ827101 (study PRJEB31778, sample SAMEA3449256) | human gut metagenome | biome: human gut; feature: human-associated habitat; material: faeces | place: United Kingdom | collected 2010/2012 ...
TTGTCTGGCGACAGACTGCCTACCGAATGCGGCATTGCTGACGCTCGCCGCATTGATGAGACTTGCAGTAGACGGAAATTAGTCTGCACTTCTACGAGACAGGCAGAGCGGCACCCGCAAGGGGTGTGCCGCATCCGTAAGGCGGCAGAGCCGCCAACGGCTGCGCAACAGCGGATAGTAGGAGCAAATCAAATCGTATAGCAACACCCAACGCGGCAACGCCGCGCGCAGGAAGTAGCAATCGGCAAGTGCCGTATCTCTTCGAGCTGCTTGCTTGCAATGGCGGGGTCAAGGGGCAGAGCCCCTTGCGTTCTCTTGGGGGTCTAAAGGGGCCATTCTCTCACGTGAGAGAATGGCCCCCTTTATTCGCCCCTCCCCTGCGCAGCGCAGGGAAATATTCACCCCGCCAGTGCGGCGTTCACCGCATCGACAGAGAACTCCGTCCACGCGAGATCGTCTTTGGCGGCTTGCTCGTCAAGAAACGCGCTGTACGCAGCTTCATCAATGCTCTCGCCATTCAGCGTGTAAACGGCATTTCCATCACTGCCTTCGGACATGGAGGCGAAGTCCTCATAGACCAGTACGCCATTTTCAAAGCGGGCGCGGGATGCGCCGTTGTCGAAGGCACCGTTCGACCATTCGAACGTGCCGTCGGCCTTCGGCGACAAAAAGCCGCGGTAGACGATCTGGTTGGCGTAAACCGCGCCATCGTAGCAGGTGAGGACGACGTATTCCTCGTCGCCGCTGTAGTCGATGTTCAGCACCAGCTCGGCTGCGCCGTCGCCGTCCAGGTCGAGCAGGGCGAAACGGGTGATCGTCCAGTCCATGTCCGAGCCGTCGACGCCCTTGGTGGCGTAGACGGCGGGCGCGTGGAACGAGGCGGTCGTCGCCTCGACACCGGCGTTGATGAGATTCGCCGTCACAGTGCCGTCGCCGGTGAAGAAGTCTTCATACAGATTGCCCGCCTGTGCACTGGGCGGGGTGTCGTTTGCGTCCGCCTCCTTCTGCCCGCAGGCGGTCAGGAGCAGCGCGAGGGTCAGCGCGGCAGTGAGGCCGCACTGAAGATGTTTTTTCATGTGGGAATTCTCCTTTCCGATGTTTGCCGCACAGTCTGCGGCGATATGGATGGTAACATGACTTTAGACGAAAGTCGTTACAAAAAGGTTGCGGTTTGGAGACAAAAAGAAACAAAAAAGAGCGCCTGCGCGCTCTTTCCTTTAGAACAAAAGCGTGACCCCGTGTGTCAGCAGCGTGATGATGCAGCCCGCGATGACGACGCCGAGGAAGATGACCGGCACGGCGCGCTTTAAGCGCATGTTGAGCACGGCGGCGATCAGCGCGCCCGTCCACGCGCCGGTGCCCGGCAGCGGGATGGCGACGAAGATCAAAAGCCCCCACGTCTGGTAGCGGAGCACGTCGGCGCTTTTCGCCTCGGCGCGCGCTTCGAGGTGCGAGATGAAGCCCTCAAGCTTTGGAATATGTATGCGCACCCATTTGAACAGCGGGCGGACAAATAAAATGATGAACGGCACGGGGATCATGTTGCCGACGAGCGACGCGGCAAACGCCACGGGGATCGGCAGCCCCATCGCAACGCCCGCGGGCAGGCCGCCGCGCAGCTCCACGACGGGGAGCATCGAGATGAGCATGGTGAGCAGCGTTTCGCCGAGCGGGGTTTCGTGCAGCCAGAGAGAAAGAGAGTCGAGCATGATGCGCCTTTCTGAAAATGCAAGCGGTATAATACCTCATTTTAAATAAAATGATAGCACGAAACGCTTCGCCGCGCAAGGGCCGCGGGATTAAGGTTCTATAAAGGTGCAGGGCCCCGGGTGTTCCCGGAGCCCTGCGCTCTTGAGTACGAATCAGCGGTTGTTCTTATTCTGGTTGTTCTGATTCTGGTTGCCGTTCTGGTTCTGATTGGTGTTTTCCTGATTCTGGTTCTTGTTCTGATTATTGCGCTCCTTCATGTGCTCGCCTCCTTTCGCTTTTCTTGCTTGCAAGCATAGTGTTGACGGGCAAAAGTAAAAATATACCGCGGATTTTTCACTTTTTCGGGTAAATTATTGTTGACAAACCGGAAAATAGAGCATATACTACTTAAGCAAAACAAAGAAGAGCGGTGCATTCGTTCTCACCCCCAGCAAAGCGAAGGGGTCAATCATGGAAAACAAGGCCTTCGGGCTTTTTTGTGTCATGGTACGGGTGCAGAATGTTCTGTGCTCGTTTTTTGTTTGCCAAATTCTTTATGAAAAACGGAGGTGCTTCGGTATTAGCAGCAACGTGCATCAGATCAACGAAGAGATCCGGGACAGCGAGATCCGTCTCATCAGTGCGACCGGCGAGCAGCTCGGCATCATGTCTGCCGCGCAGGCGCAGCACATCGCCGACGAGCAGGGGCTTGACTTAGTCAAGATCTCGCCGCAGGCCAAGCCGCCTGTGTGCAAGCTCATGGACTACGGCAAGTTCCGCTTTGAACAGGGCAAGCGCGAAAAGGAAGCCAGAAAGAACCAGCATGTCGTCGAGATCAAGGAAGTGCGCATGTCCCCCGGTATCGACGTGGGCGATTTTAACACCAAGCTCAAAAACGCCCAGAAATTCATTGCCGACGGCAACCGTGTCAAGGTCTCTGTCCGCTTCCGCGGCCGCGAGATGGCACACACGGACATCGGCCGCGATCTTCTTGTGCGCTTTGCAGAGTCCGTCGCCGAGGTCGCCAACCTGGATAAAGAGCCGAAAATGGAAGGCCGCAGCATGTCGATCTTCCTTTCCCCCAAAGCGGGAAAGTAACTTTGAGCGCCACTACAAATACGAAAAGGAGAAACTACTATGCCCAAGCTGAAAACCCACAGCGGTTCCAAAAAGAGATTCAATCTGACCAAGTCCGGTAAGGTCAAGGTCGCCAAGGCTTTCAAGAGCCACATCCTGACCAAGAAGCCCACCAAGCGTACGCGTCGTCTGCGTCAGGGCGGCTATGCTGACAAGACCACTGCCAGCACGATCCGCAAGATGATCCCCTACAAATAATTTACAACGATACGCTTTAAGGAGGCTTATACAATATGGCACGTGTTAAAGGCGCGATGATGACGCGCAAGAGAAGAAACAAGACCCTCAAGCTCGCCAAGGGCTACTGGGGCAACAAATCCCGCCACTTCAAGATGGCCAACGAGCAGGTCATGAAGTCCCTGACCTACGCTTATGTCGGCCGCCGCCTGAAGAAGAGAGACTTCCGCTCCCTGTGGATCACCCGTATCTCCGCAGCCTGCAAGCTCAACGGCATGAACTACTCCACGTTCATGCACGGCCTGAAGACCGCCGGCATCGAGATCAACCGCAAGATGCTCAGCGAGATGGCCATCAACGATCCCGTCGCTTTCACCAAGCTCGTCGAGATCGCGAAGAACGCCTGATTTTATTCGCTAAAAAACACCGCTGCATGAGCAGCGGTGTTTTTTTATTTTCTGCACAAAATGTAGAAAAGATCATAACGACGGAAAGAGGAAGAAACGCATGAGAAAAACGCTCAAACGAAACCTGTCGTATGACGACAGGAACCACCTTTACTATGTCTCGCTCTACTACGACGGCGAAAACGGCAGGCGCGTACGCCGCACGCGCACTTATCCCACGATGGAGCAGGCCGAGCAGGTCATTGCAGAGTATCGCCGCGCGCAGCTGCTCGGCGGCAGGAGCGCACCGAGCGACGTTTTTGTGGAGGACTGGCTGCGCTACTGGATGGATGAGCTCATCAAGCCGAACTGCGAGGAAACGACGTGCCACGGTTACGAGAATATCTTGAATACCCACATGATCCCCTCTCTCGGCAGGCTCTATGTGCAGGACTTAACGCCCGTGCGCGTGCAGCAGTATTACGGCGAGCTGCGGCGAAAGGGCCTTGCCAACAACACGATCCGCAAGCACCACGTGCTGCTGCACGCGGCGCTCGGCGCGGCGGTAAGGCAGGGCATCGTGGGGGCGAATGTGACCTGCCTTGTCACCCCGCCCGCGCGCGAAGCACCGCACCACCGCTTTTACGATTCCTCTCAGCTGCGCATGCTTTTTTGCGCGAGCGAAGGCACGCCGCTCGAGGTGGCCGTCAAGCTCGCGGGCTGCCTCGGATTGCGGCGCAGCGAGATCTGCGGTCTTAAATGGCGCAATGTCGACCTAAAGCGCGGCGTTCTGACGGTTTGCGAGGTGCGCACCGCCGTGAGCGGCAGGGCGCTTGAAAAAGCGCCGAAGTCCTACGCCTCCGAGCGGCGGCTGGCCTTTGGCGGCAGCGAGGACCTTGAAGCGCTGCTCAAACGACTGTATCGCGACTGGGAAAGGCGGCGGAAGCAGGACCCTAAATATAACCCCGAGGGCTACGTCGCCGTGAACGAAGCGGGAAAGCCCTATCAGCCGGACGTTCTGTGCCAGCGCATCGCGCAGTTCATCGCCGTGCAGGGTCTCCCGCCGATCTCGCTCCACGGGCTGCGCCACAGCTTTGCGAGCGTCGCCAACAGCCAGAATGTGCCGATGTTCAGCATCTCGAAGGCGCTCGGGCACAGCTCAACATCCGTGACGAGTGCGGTGTATATGCACCTTTTCGACGACGCAGTGGCGGACGTGGTCTCGCAGGTGGCGAGCGCCATCACAGGGGCGGAGCCGTGAGCGTCAGGGAAACAGAAACGGCAGCGCGGGCAGGGCGAGCAGCAGCGACAGCAGCGATTGCAAGGCCTTTCCCCTGAGATAGTACCGCGCGGAGAGGGGAGAGGCCGCGAGCACGCTGAGCGTCTGGCAGTGGACGCTCAGTCCGCCCCAGCCGAGCAGCGCCGCACAGGAAAGAAAACCCGCGCGTGAGCAGGGAAGCGCCAGCACGCCGCTCGTGAGCTCTAAAAATCCAAGCAGCAGCGCGCAGGGGAGCGATGAGGCGAAGGCCTCCGGCAGAAAGTGCAGCAACAGCCGCGCAAGCACCGTGAAAAACACGACGAACGCGCTCACATTGAGGCATCCCGCCAGCGCGTTCTGCACCGCGGCTGGAAAGGCTGTGGAAATGCGCTGCGCTTTCGCGCTTTTGTGCGGATATGTTCCATACGGTGCCGGCGGCAGCGCGCGGCAGGTGAGAAGACCTGCGCAGAGCGCCGCGGCGACGTGGATGAGGTACAGCGCCGCGCCCGCGCGGCTGGACGAAAACACGCCCGCGCCGCACACGCCGAGCAGAAATCCCGGTCCCGCGTTATTGCAGAAGGCGAGCAGCTGCTCGCCCTCTTCCTGCGAGAGCGCACCGTTTTCCACAAGCTCGGCAGCGGTCCGTGCGCCGACGGGGTAGCCGCCGCAGAGGCCCAGCGCCAGCGCCGCTGCGCCCGCGCCCGAGAGGCCGAACAGCGGCCGCATCAGCGGCGACAAAAGCGCAGAGAGCAGCTCCGACGCACCGCAGGCGATGAGCAGCGACGAGAGCACGAAAAACGGAAACAGCGACGGGATAAGCGTCTGCGCGCAGAGCAGCATCGCGTCCCGCGCCGCCTGTGCGCTGACCTCCGGCAACAGCAGCAGTGCGGAAAAGCAGCACAGCACCGCCAGAAGCGGCAAACGGTCTCTTATTTTCATGCCATCACCTGACCTTCCAGACGAGTCTATGCGCGGGGCAAGCCGAACTTGCCCGCCTGGGACAGGCAAATCCGCGCGAAAGGGCGCATAGGCTTTGCCCAAAGGGGAGATGGACGATGGAACGAAACGAACGGCCGCAGCGCATGCTGGCGCGCATGGCAGAGCTCTTTGACCTGCCGGCGGACATCGTGGCGGGGCTGTGCCATGTGGAGATGCTGGGCGACCGGCAGCTTTTTCTGGAGGGCCACAGCGGCATTTTGTCCTACGGAACAGAGCAGATCGACGTGGGGGCGGGCTCGCTCATCCTGCGCGTGCGTGGGCAGAATTTGACGCTGCGCAGCATGACCGACAGCGAGGTGCGCATCTTCGGCAAGATCGACGCCGTGGAATATGTGAGATGAGGGAGCTATGCTGAAAAAAGCCGTCAAGCTGCTGCGCGGCAGTGTATGCGTGCGCGCAAAGAGCGCGTACCCCGAGCGGATGCTGAACCTCTGCTCCGCGCGGGGCATCGAATTCTGGGACGTCAGGTGGATCGACGATACGGCGCTGTCGTTCTGCGTGGCGCGCAGCGACCTGCGCGCGCTGCGCCGCGCCGCCGAGGGCTGCGGGGCGGAGGTATCTATCGAGCGCACGGCGGGCACGCCGTTTTTCTTCGCGCGCCTGCGCCGACGCCACGCGCTGTTCGCCGGCGGCATTCTGTGTGCGGCGCTGCTGCTCGTCAACTCGCTTTTCATCTGGGATTTTGAGGTCACGGGCAACGAGACCGTCCCGACTGAGACGATTTTGCATGCCCTGCGCGAGCACGGCGTCCACCGCGGAACGTTTATCTACTCGTTTCGCTCGCAGGATATCTGCAACCGCGTTTTGCCGGAGCTCAAGGACCTCTGCTGGGTGGCGGTCAACGTGCGCGGCTGCAAGGCCTATGTGCAGGTGCGCGAGCGCGTGCGCGCGCCCGAGCGGGTAAACGAGAGCGAGCCGACGAACGTCATCGCGGCAAAGCCGGGCCTTATCACCAAGGTCCGCGCGCTGGACGGGGAGAAAAGAGTCCTGCCCGGCACGAGCGTGCAGCAGGGTCAGCTTTTGATCGCGGGCGTGGTGGACACGGGCGGCACAGAAAAGCCGAGCGTGACGACGCGCTTTTTAGCGGGCAAGGGCGAAGTCTGGGCACGGACATGGTACGACCTCACCGTCTGCGTGCCGCTCACGTATGAAAAGAAGGTTTACACCGGAAAAGAAAAGCGCAGCCATACCTTGATTTGGGGCGAGAATCGGTTGAAAATTGGTGCAAAAGGGAGTAGCATTTGCAATGTTGATTGTGATAAAATAAAGAATCAAACACAATGGACGCTTTTTGGCCTTTTTGCCCTGCCCGTCACATGGGAGACGGAAACGCTGCTGCCCTACGAATTGGAAGTAACACCACGTTCCCGCGCTGACGCGGAGGCGCAGGGAAAAGACGTGCTCGAAACGTATCTTGCCGCCCTCTTGGGGGAGACTGGCAACGTGACGCAGCGGCGCTTTTCGACCGCTGTGGAGGGCGACACCCTCGTCGTGACGCTCTCCGCCGAGTGTGAGGAGCAGATCGGAAAAGAGGTGCCCATTGCCGTCAGTGAAGGATAACACCGTCAGCCGCGACCGGCCGGCGTCAACATTTTTTCAGGAGGAAACACAGCATGGAACAGCGCATCAGCATCGAACGCATGGAGCAGGCGGTCAATTTGTTCGGCTCATTCGATGAGAACGTGCGGCTGATCGAATCGGAATTTAAGGTCACCATCTCGAACCGCGAGGGCGAACTGCGCGTAAACGGCGAGGTCGAGGACACGATGCTCGCCGTGAAGGCGCTCAATGCACTGCTCACGATCTCAAACCGCGGCGAACCCATCACCGAGCAGAACGTGCGCTACGTGATCTCGCTCGTGCGCGCGGGGCAAGAGGACCGCATCAGCGAGCTGACGCAGGACGTCATCTGCATCAGCTCCAAGGGCCGCCCCATCAAGCCCAAGACCATCGGACAGAAAAAATACATCGAGTCCGTTTTGAAAAACACCATCACCATCGGCGTCGGCCCCGCGGGCACGGGCAAAACGTACCTCGCCGTCGCCGCGGCGGTCGCGGCGTTCCGCGAGCGCAAGGTGAACCGTATCATTTTAACGCGCCCCGCGGTCGAGGCGGGCGAGCGCCTCGGCTTCCTGCCGGGCGATCTGCAGAGCAAGGTCGACCCGTACCTGCGCCCGCTCTACGACGCGCTCTTCGACATGCTCGGCGCGGAGACGTACCAGAAATATTTAGAGCGCGGCAATATCGAGGTCGCGCCGCTCGCCTATATGCGCGGCCGCACGCTGGACGACAGCTTTATCATTTTGGACGAGGCGCAGAACACGTCCTGCGAGCAGATGAAAATGTTTTTGACGCGCATGGGCTTTAATTCAAAAATGGTCATCACCGGCGACGTGACGCAGATCGACCTGCCGGCGGACAAGATGAGCGGACTCAAGCAGGCTGTGCGCGTGCTCAAGGATGTCGAGGGCATCGGCATCTGCGAGCTCACGGATCAGGACGTGGTGCGCCATGTGATGGTCCAGCGTATCATCAAGGCCTACGCGGACTATGAGGTCGCGCGAAACGAAAAGAGGAAAAAGTGATGGCAAAGAGACATTATATCCCCATCACGTCGGACGTGCCCGGCGTGAGCGACAGCAAATGCGCCTTCATCCGCAAGGTCATCCGCACGGCGCTCGCCGCCGAGGGGGTAGACTTTCCCTGTGAGATCGACGTGCGGCTGACGGACGATGAGACCATCCACGAGATCAACCGCGAAATGCGCGAGGTCGATCGCGCGACGGACGTGCTGAGTTTCCCGATGTTCGAGCTTACCCCCGGCGAGCTGCCGGGTGAGGAGGACGCCGACCCCGGAACGGGCCTCGTCCCGCTCGGCGATATGGTCATCTCGCTCGAGCACGTCGCCGCGCAGGCGAAGGAATACGGCCACTCCAACCGCCGCGAGCTGGCGTACCTCGTGACGCACTCGGTGCTTCACCTTCTGGGCTACGACCATCTGGACGAAGGGCCGATGAAAGCGCAGATGCGGGAACATGAAGAAGCAATTATGAAATTGCTCGAACTCGAGCGGTGAGATTCCGCACAGGTGCGGAGAAAAATGCCGCCTGTGGGCGGCAGGAGCACACCCCCCATTTTCTTTCCCGAGAAAGAAAACGGGCGGTGTGACCGTCCAAAAGAAAGGCGTTTAGATTGGCAGTCTCAGGTTTGAATAAGCCTTTTGCCTCCGGAATGGGAATGCCTGCGCGCGGCAAAGCCGCGTTTAGCATTGCTATACGACTTGCCTCTGCTTCTATCATCCGCTGCCGCTCTGCTGATCTTGTAGGAGTGCTGACTAATATCCGTTTACCGGAGCACTCCACAATGCGGCGAGCGCCAGCAATGCCGCTATTTCGCACGCAGTCTGCCGCTGTTCTGACGTCACACGCGCCTCACGATAGTAAGGCGCGGTTGAGAGTGGTCGCGAATTGCAGGGGTTCATGGCGAAGCCATGTACACCGCACCCTATGCCACATCCGTAAGGCAGCAGAGCTGCCAACGGCTGTGCAATGCGCAGTGCGTGCAGCTCTTCGAGCTCCAATCCGGCAATGTCGGGGGTCGAGGGGAACACCCCTCGTCTTTCTCTGGGGGTTCCAAAGGGGGCATTCTCTTTGGAAAGAGAATACCCCCTTTGCCCCGCGTCCCCACGGCAGTGGGACAGAACACCGCGCCCTTTGGGCATCCAAAAAGAGAATACAGCTTTCGCTGTATGAATAAAAAACGTTCAACGAACAAAAGAAAGTTGAGGATCACCTATCATGAACAAAACGAAAACCGCTATGATCACTGTCTGCGGACGGCCGAACGTCGGCAAATCCAGCCTGACGAACGCCCTTGTGGGCGAGAAGATCGCCATCGTGTCGAACAAGCCCCAGACCACGCGCAACCGCATTTACGGCGTGGTGAACCGCGGCGACACGCAGTACGTGCTGCTCGACACGCCTGGATTCCACAAGGCGCGCAACCGCCTGGGCGACTACATGGTCAAGGTCACGCGCGAATCCATCGCGGACGTGGACGCGGTGCTGCTGCTCGTTGAGCCAGTGGCGCACGTCGGCATCCCTGAGGCCGAGCTCATCGAAAAAATCAAGGCTTCTCATCTGCCGGCGATTTTGTGCATCAACAAGATCGACACTGTCGAGAAAAAGGACGACCTGCTCGCCGTCATCGCGGCCTACAGCGAGGCGTATGCGTTTGACGCCATTATCCCCATTTCCGCGCGCACGCACGAGGGGCTGGACGATCTGATGAACGAGCTCGGTAAGTACGCCTCTGAGGGCCCGCAGCTCTTCCCCGACGGCATGACGACTGACCAGCCCGACCGTCAGGTCGTTGCCGAGATCGTGCGCGAAAAGCTGCTGCGCAACCTCGATAAAGAGATCCCACACGGCACGGCCGTGGAGATCACGCGCTTCATCGAGCGCGACGACGAGGTCATCGAGGTCGACGCGACCATCTACTGCGAAAAGGCGAGCCACAAGGGCATTATCATCGGCAAAAACGGCGCGATGCTCAAAAAGATCTCAACCGAAGCCCGCCACGATATCGAGCGTTTCATGGGCACAAAGGTCTACCTCGAGACTTGGGTCAAGGTCAAAGAAAACTGGCGCGACAATATGAACTATATCAGAAGCTTCGGCTACGACGAGCAGTAATATAAATTTTCCCAGCCATAGTTCGCGGGAGTTTTCCTCATGCTAAGCATGAGGTGAGGGATTTGCGAAACGGATATTTCGCGCTGTTTTTGAAAACCGGGGAGCCGATTTTTTATTTACTGGCAGTAAATGATGTACCCCTTGAGGGGTGAGGGATTTTTCCCCTGCACCGTGCAGGGAATGCGGGAAAGGGGGATATTCTCTTTTTCGGAAGAGAATTCTTCCTTTTTCGCACAGGTGCGAATGTCAATGCGGCACAAGTGCCGCGTGATGCGACCCCCATTTTCTTTCCCGAGAAAGAAAACGGGCGTCGCCCGTCCAAAAGAAAGGCGTTTCCCATTGCAAGCGAGCAGCTCGAAGAGCTGCAATGCTTGCCGATTGCACTGCCCTGCGCGCGGCGTTGCCGCGGTTGGCGTTGCTATACGATTTGACTTGCTCCTATCATCCGCTGCCGCTCAGCCCATCTTGTAGAAGTACAGCCTAATTTTCGTCTACTGCCAGTCTCCACAATGCGGCGAGCGCAGCAATGCCGCATTTGGCACGCAGTCTGCCGCCGAGGTAGCGTCACACGCGCCTCACGATAGTAAGGCGCGGTTGAGAGTTGTCGCGAATCGCAGAAGATTCATGGCGAAGCCATGTACACCGCACCCGATTCCGCAGGCTGCGCAGCTCTTCGAGCTACAAACTGCCAATGTGCGGGGTCAAGGGGGAAGCCCCCTTGCCTTTCTCTGGGGGTTCCAAAGGGGGTGTTCTCTTTGGAAAGAGAACACCCCCTTTGACCGGCAGCAGCGCCCACGCGCTGCATTTCCCCTCCGCGCAGTGCGCGGAAAAACCATCCTGCCTGCAAGGCAACCACCCTTTACACCCCTTGGTGTAAAACAATTTAGAGGAGTTTTATGTCAGAAAAACTCGTGACCAAAGGTATCGTCCTTCGCGCGACGGCGACGAAGGAGGCCGACTACATATTGAATATTCTGACCGACTCGCTCGGGCGGATCGCGGTCGTGGCGCGCGGGGCGCGGCGCAAGGGAAGCCGCATCGCCGCGGGCAGCGAGCTTCTGGCCTTTTCCGAGCTGGTGCTCTATCAGCGTGGGAACTGGTACTACCTCGACGAGGCGTCGACGATCTCGCTGTTCGACGGTATCCGGCAGGACATTGAGCTGCTGTCACTCGCGTCGTATTTTGCCGAGATGACCGAGTGCGTCACGGCGGAGGACGAGCCCGTGCCGGAGATCTTATCGCTGCTGCTCAACTCGCTCTATGCGCTCGACACGCTGCAAAAACCGCAGAGCATCGTCAAGGCGGCGTTTGAACTCAAGCTGCTTGCGCTCTCGGGCTACGAGCCGCTGCTCGACGGCTGCGCCGTCTGCGGCACGCACAACCCGAAAGAGCCAGTGTTTGACGCGCAGCAGGGCGTGCTGCTGTGCAAAGAATGTGCGGACCACGGCGGAAGCGGTCTTCTGCCGCTGGACGCGGGCTCGTTCGCGGCGATGCGCCACGTGCTGTTTTCCGAGCCGAAGCGGATGCTGTCGTTCTCCCTCTCGGGCGAGACGGAAAAGCGCTTTGCCGCGGCGTGCGAGGTGTTTGCGCAGGTGCAGCTTGACCGGCGATTCAAGACGCTGGACTTCTATAAAAGCATGAAAATTGACAACTAAACGAAATATCTGTCGAAAGAAATACGAATCGGAATCAAAATTTCGGAGAAAACTATGAGTGAACTGTTTGAAAAATCCATCCGCGTGCTGGAACTGCCGCGGCTATTGGAGATGCTCGAGCATCACGCGGTGAGCGCGGAGGCCAAGGCGCGGGCACGACGGCTGACGCCATCGGATGACTTCGGTGAGGTCAACCGTCTGCTCGACGAGACGGACGCGGCGCGCAAAATGATCATGCTGCGCGGCAGCCCTGCCTTTGGCGGCGTGCGCGACGTGGGCGAATCGCTCTCGCGCGCCGAGCGCGGCGGCATGCTCAACACGCGCGAGCTGCTCGACATCGCGGGGCTTCTCACGAATGTGCGCCGCGTGCAGGATTATTATAAGGAGGACGAGGAGGGGACGGTCATCGACAAGCTCTTCCTCTCCCTGCACCCGAACCGCTTTCTGGAGGAGAAGATCACGACCGCGATCCTCGACGAAAACGAGATCGCCGACGCGGCCTCGCCCGAGCTCGCGGAAATCCGCCGCCACAAGCGCGCGGCGGCGGCCAAGGGCCGCCAGATCCTGCAGCGCATCATTTCGTCCCCGAGCTACCGGAACGTTTTGCAGGACGCGCTGATCACGCAGCGCGGCGGGCGCTTCGTCGTGCCGGTGAAGGCCGAGTGCCGCGGCGAGCTGCCGGGCCTCGTGCACGACACGTCCTCGAGCGGCGCGACGATCTTCGTCGAGCCGATGGGTGTGGTGCAGGCCAACAACGAGCTCAAGGAGCTCGAAGCGAAAGAGGAGAAGGAGATCGACCGCATCCTCTACGCCCTCTCGGGCGAGGCGGCGAGCTTCAGCCGCGACATTCTGTGGGATTATGACATTCTCGTCCACCTCGACCTCATTTTCGCGCGCGGCGAGCTGAGCTACCGCATGAATGCCATGCGCCCCGAGCTCAAAAAGGACGGCAGCGTGTATCTGCGCCATGCGCGCCACCCGCTGCTCGACCCCGCGAAGGCCGTGCCCATCGACATTGAGCTCGGCCGCAGCTTCGATACGCTTGTCATTACAGGCCCGAACACCGGCGGCAAGACCGTGAGCTTAAAGACGCTTGGCCTCCTCTGCCTGATGACGCAGTGCGGCCTGCATATCCCCTGTGACGACCGCAGCGCCGTGAGCATCTTTTCCTCGGTGTTGGCCGACATCGGCGACGAGCAGAGCATCGAGCAGAGTTTGTCGACCTTCTCGGCGCATATGAAAAACATCGTGCAGATCTTGGACGAGGCGGACGAGCACTGCCTGATCCTCTTCGATGAGCTGGGCGCGGGCACCGACCCCGTTGAGGGTGCGGCACTGGCCATCGCCGTCATCGAGCAGGCGCGTTCACAGGGTGCAAAAATCGCTGCGACGACGCACTACGCCGAGCTCAAGACCTTTGCCATGACGACCGCGGGTGTGGAAAACGCAAGCTGCGAGTTCGACGTGGAAACGCTCTGCCCGACCTATAAGCTGCTCATCGGCATCCCCGGCAAGTCGAACGCCTTTGCAATCTCGAAGCGGCTGGGGCTTTCCGAGGCCGTCATTGAAAAAGCCAAGGCGCAGATGGACAGCGAGAGCATCCACTTTGAAGACGTGCTGACGCAGCTGGAGCAGAAGAGGCAGCAGTTAGAGAAAGAAAAAGCCGAGGTCGACCGCCTTTACGCCCAGCGCGAGGAGGACGCGCGCAAGGCGCGCGAATTCCGCACGCAGATGGAGCGCGCAAAGGAGAACGCGAGAAGCCGCGGCGAAGCCGAGGCCAAGCGCCTTTTGGCTGAGGCCAAGTCCGTCGCGGACGACACATTCCGCGAGCTCGACGCGCTGCGCAAGCAGCAGAAAAAGCTCGACGCCCAGCAGATGAACGCCCAGCGCGCCGAGATCATGCACAACATCAAGCAGGCGCGCGACGCTGCGGGCGTGCGCGACGAGAGCGCGGAGCCCATCCCCAAGCCCTCGCGCCCAATTCAGGTCGGCGATCTGGTCGAGATCCCCGGTACGCGCCGTCAGGCAGAGGTCACGGCCGTCAAGGACGGCACGCTGACGCTCAAGGCGGGCGTTTTGCAGATGAAGGTCAAAGCCGACGAGGTCCGCCTCATCGAGGCGGCGGAGCGCGCGGCCACGGCCAAAAAGCAGCCGCAGCTTGCCCCCTCGCAGCGCATTCTGCGCACGGCGTCCGCTGCTCGCGAGCTCGACATCCGCGGCATGGAGACGCTGGAGGCCGAAAGCGTGCTCGATAACTACATTGACGCTGCCGTCATGGCGCATCTTGAGACCGTGACGATCATCCACGGCAAGGGCACGGGCGCGCTGCGCAAGGCGGTGCACGCGAGCCTCCGGCGCAACAAAGCCGTCAAGGGCTTCCGCCTTGGCAACTATGGCGAGGGCGAGTCGGGCGTCACTGTGGTCGAGTTGAAATAAATGCCTGCCCGGGGAAGCACTTTGTCTGTGTTTATTGCCAAATCCGCGCCATTTCGCGCGAAATGGCATTGACGAATCGGCCCCTGATGGTATATGATACGATAAAGTCCGAAAGATTTTTTTGGAGAGGGAGTAGTAACGATGTATACTCAGAATGTTACGATCAACAATGAAGTAGGCCTGCATGCTCGTCCTGCCACGTTCTTCATTCAGAAGGCCAACGAGTTCAAGAGCGGCATCTGGCTGGAGAAGGATGAGCGTCGCGTGAACGCCAAGAGCTTGCTGGGCGTGCTGTCCCTCGGGATCGTCAAGGGCACGACCATCACGCTGCTGGCCGACGGCGCGGACGAAAAGGAAGCCGTGACCGCTCTGTGCGAGCTGGTTTCCAACAATTTCGGCGAATAAGAAACAACCAGGAAAGGCGGCTTCCACAGGAAGCCGCCTTTTTCCATTTTACCGGCACCATTCGACCGGATATACTATTATATATTATAATGTAGAGATGAAAAGAAAGGAGGGAATGTCCCATGACGAAGCAGGAGCTTTTGGACAAGGCGAACGACCTGCCGCTCGCGCCGGGAGTCTATCTGATGATGGACAAGACCGGCTGCGTCATTTACGTCGGCAAGGCGAAAAAGCTCAAAAACCGCGTCAGCCAGTATTTTCAGGAGAATTCCTCCCATAATGAGAAAACGCGCCGCATGGTCTCGCAGGTCGACCACTTTGACACGATCTTCGTCTCGACCGAGTTCGAGGCGCTGATTTTGGAAAACTCGCTCATCAAGCAGCACATGCCGCGCTACAATATCTTGTTAAAGGATGACAAGGGCTATCCCTTTGTGCGCCTCGGCACGGAGCACTATCCGCGCTTTACGATGGTCGGCAAGCCCGCGGACGACAACGCGCTCTACTTCGGCCCGTTTGGCGGACGAAACGAGACGCGCGCGGCCATCGACGCGATCTGTGCGGCATTCCGCCTGCCGACGTGCAGCCGCAAATTCCCGCGCGACATCGGGAAGGAGCGGCCCTGCCTCAACCATCACATGGGGCGCTGCGACGCGTTCTGCCGCGGCACGCCGGACGAGGACGAGTACATGCGCCGCATCGGGCAGGCCGAAGAGCTGCTGAACGGCCACTACCGCCGCTTAACGCGCGCGCTGCGCGAGGAGATGGAGCAGGAGGCCGCAGATCTGCACTTTGAACAGGCGGCGGCACTGCGCGACCGCATCCGCGCCATCGAGGTGCTGGGCAAGCGCCAGAAGGTCATTGCCGGCATCTGCGCCGATACCGATATCTGGGGCGTTTACCGCGGCGCGCTCAAATGCGGCAGCGCTGTGCTGCACATTGAGGACGGCAGCGTGACGGGTCGAGACCTGAACCTCTTCGCCGCGCCGCAGGACGAGAGCGAGCAGATGATTCTGTCTGCGCTGCTGCCGCAGTATTACCTCAACAAGAGTGTGCTGCCGCGCGAAATTCTGCTGCCCTGCGAGATCGAGGGCGCGGACGAGCTCGCACAGATCTTGACCGAGCGCGCGGGCCGCAAGGTGACGCTCCACGTCCCCCAGAGGGGCGAGAAGGCGGAACTCCTTGCCATGGCGCAGCGCAACGCGCGCGAGGACGTCGAGCGCGTGACGACCGCGCAGGAGCGCGAGAACCGCACGCTGACGCAGCTTGCGGGGATGCTCTCACTCCCTGAGCCACCCGGGCGCATGGAGTCCTACGATATCTCGAACACCGGCGCGAGCGATATCGTCGCGTCGATGGTCGTCTACGAGGGCGCAAAGCCCAAGAAGAGTGCCTACCGGAGATTCAAGATCAAGAGCCTGTCGGCCCACCCGGACGACTACGCGTCCATGGAGGAGGTGCTCACGCGCCGCATCCAGCGCTATCTGGACGGCGATGAGAAGTTCAGCCCCCTGCCGGACGTCATGCTCATCGACGGCGGCATCACGCACGCGGGCGTCGCCGAGCGCGTGTGCGCGCAGATGCATGTGCGTGTGCCGATCTTCGGCATGGTCAAGGACGACCGCCACCGCACGCGCGCGCTCGTCACCGCGCAGGGCCGCGAGATCGACCTGCACGCCGCACCGAACGTCTTCGCCCTGATCGGTCAGATCCAGGAGGAGACGCACCGCTTTGCCATCACGTTCCACCACGAGAGCCATTCGCGGTCCTCGACCCGCTCGGCGCTCGACGGGATTCCGGGCGTCGGCAAGGTGCGCGCTCAGGCGCTGCTCAAGACGTTCAAGAGCGTCAAGGCGATTCGGGAGGCGGACATTTTCGCCCTCGAACGTGTGCTGCCGAAAGACGCCGCGACGTCCGTTTACCTTCATTTTCACGGGGAAACGGACGAAAAAAAGGATGAAATGTAACTTCCTCTGCGATCGCCCATTTGACGGGAAAAGCGAAAAAGAAGCGCGATTTTTGTGACCTTTGCCAACAAAAATCAAAAAATCAGGTTGACATAAATGGATTTCAATAAATGAATTTTCAAAAAGTCAAACTTGCATATTTTGGCATCGCGACACGCTGTTAAGGCGGCTTTTCGTCCCCTGCGCCCGGAAAGGGCACAGGGGGCGTTCCTTTGCTGTCCGAGGGGATAGAGCGTGCGGCGGAAAAGCAAAAAAGCCAGTGTTTGCAGGGCTTTCCGCGTTTTTGCCGCCTTGCGGGGCGGGAGCGGGACACACCCGGCCTGCTCCCAAGAGTTTTTTGCCCGCTCGGACGGGACAAAGAGCGTCGGCAGGTGCGCCGCCTCTTCGACGCCGAGATAGCGGCGAGGCGGGGGAGAGGGGTGACGATGGTTTACATAAATCGAAAAAATCACGAATTCGATGACTTGAATCGCAACTTTTAGAAGATGAAAATAAGAAAAATATCGAAAATTTTATAAAATACAGAACATTTGGCGAACAAACGGCGGAAACTTGACAAATTCTTTTTCAGGCGGTATACTGCCAGCAAGTTTTGGAAAAGTTACATTTTGTAATCTTTTCCGGACGCAGCGCACTTCCTCAGCTGCGCGAAGCTGCGGCGGCTCACGCCGCGAAAAAAGGAGTATCCCATGCAGAAGTTTTTGAAAAATTTGTTCACAGCCCAGCGCTGCCGCAGAGCGATGTTCTTTCTGCTCTTCGCGGCTGTGATGCTGCTGAACAGTTCGCCCGAGCTGCGCGCGGACGCGCTGTACCTCATCGCCGACGGCGATACGGTCAGCGTGCTCGACGGCACAACGGACATCCCGCAGGAGCGCGTCATTGTCACCGGCGCGCAGAGCGGTGACGCGGAAGTCACACTTCCTGCCGGTGAAAAGGTGACGGTGACGCACGGCGACGACATCGAATACGCCACCACGAGAAACGGCGAGCGCGTCAGCGAGCTGCTGCGCCGTTTGCAGATCTCGGTCAGCCCGCTTGAGATGGTGCTGGTCGACGTCACGGAGGAAGAGGTCGAGATCACCGTTGCCTCTGACTTCACCTACTATGAGACCGCCACCGAGGCGGCTCCACACACCACGCTGACCTCCACATCGTACCGCATCCCCAAGGGCGAGACGCAGGTCGTCCAGCAGGGCATCGATGGCACGCGCGACGTCGTTTATGAGGTCGTGTATGCCGACGGCCAGTTCGTCTCCCGCCAGGCGGTGGAGGAGAAGAACGACACCTCCGTCGCGGAGATCACCTACACCGGCACGCTCGTCGACAAGGCGCAGAGCGGCGACACGGTCAAGTCCGTTGTCACCGAGAGCGACGGCAGCGGCTATCTTCTGATGAAGTCCGGCGATTCCGTCCACTTCTCCGGCTCGATGAAGGTCACCTGCACGGCCTACACCGCGGGCTACGGCGGCGTGGGCACCAGAACGGCCACGGGCACGACGGTCCACGTCGGCACCGTCGCAGTGGATAAGAAGGTCATTCCGCTGGGCACAGAGATGTTCATCGTCGGCTCGTCGGGCTATACCTACGGCAACGCTGTGGCTGAGGACACCGGCGTGCGCGGCGCGGCGATTGACCTCTATATGAACTCCTATCAGGAGTGCAAGCAGTTCGGCCGCCAGAAAAACTCCACGGTCTACTTCCTCGACTGAGCGGTGCGGTTTGTCGAATAGTACGATAAATGCATGTTCCGGATGCGTATGTTGCGCATCCGGAACATTTACTTTATTGCGGTGACGTGATACAATTACCGGCAGAAACCGAAAGGAGAACACAGGATGAAAGCCATTATCACGGTACTGGGAAAAGATCAGGTCGGTATTATCGCGGGCGTCAGCTCGCTGCTGGCAAAGTGGAACGTGAACGTTCTGGATATCAGCCAGACGATTTTGCAGGAAAATTTCACCATGGTCATGCTGACGGATCTCGAAAATTGTTCGCTCTCTTTTACGGAACTGACGGAAAAGCTGAGCGCCCTCGGCGCGGAGATGGACATTGCGATCCGCATGCAGCGGGAGAACATCTTCAACGCGATGCACAAGATCTGAGCGGGGAGGGAGAAAGTCATGCTAAGCCGCAATGATATCCTGGAAACGATCCGCATGATCGACCAGCAGCATTTAGATATTCGCACGATCACAATGGGCATCTCGCTCCTCTCCTGCGCGGACAGCAGCGCGGAGCGCGCGTGTGAAAAGATCTACGACAAGATCAGCCGCTATGCAGAGCATCTGGTCGCAACGGGGGAGGAGATCGAGCGGGAATTTGGCATTCCCATCGTCAATAAGCGGGTTTCCGTCACCCCCATCGCGTTGGTCGCCGCCGCGTCGGAGACGGAAGACTATGTCCCGTTTGCCAAGGCGCTTGACCGCGCGGCCAAAAATGTCGGTGTTAACTTTATTGGCGGTTTTTCGGCGCTTGTGCAAAAGGGCATGACGGACGCCGACCGGAAGCTGATCGCTGCGATCCCTGAGGCGCTGGCCTGTACGGACCTTGTGTGCTCGTCGGTCAATGTCGGCTCGTCCAAGGCAGGGATCAATATGGACGCCGTCGCCCTGATGGGGCAGACGGTGAAAAAGACGGCGGCGCTCACGGAAAAGCAGGGCGGCTTTGGCTGCGCCAAGCTTGTGATCTTCTGCAATGCGGTAGAGGATAACCCCTTTATGGCAGGCGCGTTCCACGGCGTGGGCGAACCTGAAAAAGTGATCAACGTCGGCGTTTCCGGGCCGGGCGTTGTGTATCACGCGCTGCAAAGCGTCAAGGGCCAGCCGTTCGACGTGGTGGCGGAAACCGTGAAGAAAACGGCGTTCCGCATCACGCGCATGGGTCAGCTCGTCGCGCAGGAGGCGAGCCGCAGGCTCGATACGCCCTTTGGCATCGTCGACCTTTCGCTCGCGCCCACGCCCGCCGTCGGCGACAGCGTGGCCCGCATTCTGGAGGAAATGGGGCTTGAGGTCTGCGGCACGCACGGTACGACCGCCGCGCTCGCCCTGCTCAACGACGCGGTGAAAAAAGGCGGCGTGATGGCGTCCTCCTCGGTGGGCGGCTTATCCGGCGCATTTATCCCCGTCAGCGAGGACGAGGGCATGATCGCCGCGGCGTCGTCCGGCGTGCTGACGCTCGACAAGCTGGAGGCGATGACCTGCGTGTGCTCCGTAGGACTTGACATGATCGCGCTTCCGGGCGACACGAGCGCAGAGACCATCGCCGCCATCATCGCCGATGAGGCGGCCATCGGCATGATCAACACGAAGACGACTGCGGTGCGCGTCATTCCCGCGCCCGGCTGCAAGGTGGGCGACACGGTGGAGTTCGGCGGACTTCTCGGCTCGGCACCGGTGCAGGCGGTCCACCCTTATTCGAGCGCGGAGTTCATTGCGCGCGGCGGCAGAATTCCCGCGCCGCTGCACAGCCTGAAGAACTGAAAAAAGCGGACAGCCTTGACTGTCCGCTTTTTTATATGGAATTCGTCTTTTCAGAACAGCAGCTCGTAGCCCATCTTGATAAACAGCAGCCCCAGCACGACAAAGATCATGCCGCGCACGCGCTTGCTGCCACCCTTCATGGCGTAGCGCGCGCCGCAGTAGGCGCCGAGCATATTGCAGGCCGCCGCGGGAAGTGCCAGCATCCACCAGACCTTGCCGCTGATGATGAACAGCACCGCCGAGGCGACGTTGGAGCAGAGGTTTGCGATCTTCGCGCAGCCCGACGCCGTGAGAAGGTCCATCGAGAGCGCCATTGTGAACGCCATGATCATGAACGTGCCCGTGCCCGGGCCGATGAGCCCGTCGTAGCAGCCGAGTCCCAAACCGATGAGCGCGGCGCGCGTCATCTCCTGCTGCGGCGTGTACTCGCGCGCGGGTGCGTCGCTCTCCTTGCCGAAATCCTTTTTGAGCATCAGCAGGATCGCCGCGCAGGGCAGCGCGACGAGCATCATGATCTTCAGAATGTCCTCGTTAATGAGCAGAGCGATCTTTGTGCCGATGGCCGCGCCGAGCAGCGCGCCGATCCCCGAGACGATGGCGGGGCGGAGCAGGACCTTGCCGCCGCGGAAGTATTTGAACGAGGCGAGCGCCGTGCCGGTGCCGTTGACGACCTTGTTCGTCCCCATTGCAAGATGCGCGGGGATACCGGCCATCAGATAGGCGGGAAGCGTAATAAGTCCGCCGCCGCCGGCGACGGAGTCGACAAAGCCGCCAAGAAAGATGAGCGGCAGAACAACGATCAAGATCTGCGGTGTGAGCTCCATGAGAACATCCCTCTTTTCCTGAGATTTCTGCATTTTATCACACGGGAAAAATTTTTACTACTCTTTTGCGCAAAATATGGTAGAATCAATTTACAATTTTTACGCCCAGCGCGCAGAAAGGAACCACGCTATGGAACGCAATGACAAGGCTGCCATCGAGGCGCTCTTAAAGCGCCATGGTTTTCATTTTTCCAAGTCCATGGGGCAGAATTTTTTGATCGACCCCGCCATCCCCTATGAGATCGCCGAGAGCTCGCGCGCAAACGAGCAGAACGGCGTGCTCGAGATCGGCCCTGGCATCGGTGCACTGAGCCACGAGCTCTGCGAGCGCGCGGGCAAGGTGGTGGCCGTGGAGCTTGACAAGACGCTGCTGCCGATCCTGGAAGAGACCATGGCTCGCTTCGACAATTTCGAGGTCGTGTCCGCCGACATTCTGAAGACCGACATCCCCGCGCTGGTGAAAGAGAAATTCGCGGGCCTCACGCCCATCGTGTGCGCAAACCTGCCCTACAACATCACGACGCCCGCCATCACCGCGCTCATCGAGTCGAAGTGCTTCGAGAGCATCACGGTGCTGGTGCAGAAGGAGGTCGCCGAGCGCCTCTGCGCCGCGCCGGGCACGAGCGCCTACGGCGCGTTCTCCGTCTTCATGCAATACTACACGGAGCCGGAATACCTCTTCGCCGTGCCGCGCGAGTGCTTCGAGCCGCAGCCGAAGGTCACGTCCGCCGTGCTGCGCGCCGTCGTGCGCAGGGAGCCGCCGGTCGAGGTCGAGGACGAGAAGTTCTTCTTCCGCGTGGTGTACGCCGCGTTTGCCCTGCGGCGCAAGACGCTCGTCAACAGCCTAATGACGGCGTTCGGCAGCCAGCTCACAAAAGAGCAGGTCACGCAGGCGGTCACGTCCTGCGGCTTAGAGGCCAACATCCGCGGCGAGCGGCTGGGGCTCAGTGAATTTGCCGCGCTGTCCGCCGAGATCGCCGCATTACTGTGACAGCACAGAAGCATCTATTCAAAAAATTGATAAACCATATGGTTGCTATTGATAAGACATTCTGCTACAATTTTCGGCAGAAAGGAGTCAAACTCAATAGCAGCCATTTTTCCTGTGCATCGGTTAGCTCCCTGCCGCCCCAAGACGGCACAGCACACCACACAAGACGCGGTGCAAAATTTTTCTTTTTCATTACACCGTGAACATGCTACGAGGGAAAGAACAAATGACGAATTTGACGAACAACAAGGCCGTTTTGTCGTGGATCGACGAAATGACCGCCATCACCAAGCCGGACAAGATTGTCTGGATCACGGGGGAGGAGGAACAGCTCGACGCGCTGCGCGAGCAGGCCGTCAAGGAGGGCATCCTCATCAAGCTCAACCCGGACAAGCTCCCGGGATGCTACCTGCACCGCACCGACCCCGACGACGTGGCGCGCGTGGAGGACCGCACGTTCATCTGCTGTGAAAAGGAAGAGGACGCAGGCCCCACGAACCACTGGGTAGAGCCCCAGGAAATGTACGAAAGAATGTACGCTCTGGCCGACGGCGCCTATAAGGGCCGCACCATGTACATCATCCCGTACTCCATGTCCCTCATCGGCTCTCCGTTCGCCAAATACGGCTTTGAACTGACCGACTCCATTTACGTCGTGCTCAACATGCACATCATGACCCGCATCGGCAAGGCCGTGTGCGACGCGCTCGGCGACGATGAGGGCTTTATCAAGGGCCTGCACTGCCAGTGCAACCTCGACAAGGACAACAAGTACATCGTCCACTTCCCGCAGGACAATACGATCATCTCGATGAACTCGAACTATGGCGGAAACGTGCTTCAGGGCAAGAAGTGCTTCGCGCTGCGCATCGCTTCGAACCTCGGCCGTCAGGAGGGCTGGATGGCCGAGCACATGCTGATCCTCGGCATCCAGAACCCGCGCGGCGAGATCAAGTACATCTCCGCCGCCTTTCCCTCCGCCTGCGGCAAGACGAACCTCGCCATGCTCATCCCGCCCGAGGGCCTGCAGCGGTGGGGCTGGCGCGTGTGGTGCGTGGGCGACGATATTGCGTGGCTGCGCGTCGGCAAGGACGGCCGCCTCTGGGCCGTGAACCCCGAAAACGGCTTCTTCGGCGTCGCGCCGGGCACATCCATGAAGTCGAACCCCAACGCGCTCATCTCTACGCATAAGGACACGATCTTCACGAACGTCGCGCTTGACCTCAGCGACAACACCGTCTGGTGGGAAGGCCTCAACAAGACGCCGCCCGCGCGCGCCATCGACTGGCGCGGCCGTCCCTGGACGCCGCAGAGCCCCGAAAAGGCCGCGCACCCCAACAGCCGCTTCACCGCGCCCGCGCGCAACTGCCCGTGCCTGAGCCCCGAGTTTGACAATCCCGAGGGCGTGCCCATCAGCGCCATCGTCTTTGGCGGCCGCCGCGCGAAGACCGCGCCGCTCGTTTACCAGTCCTTCAACTGGCAGCACGGCGTGTTCATCGGCTCGATCATGGCGTCGGAGACCACCGCCGCGGCGACGGGCCGCGTCGGCGTCGTGCGCCGTGACCCGATGGCGATGCTGCCGTTCTGCGGCTACCACATGGGCGACTACTGGCAGCACTGGCTCGACATGGGCAAGAAGATCCCCAAGCCGCCGAAGATCTTCAACGTCAACTGGTTCCGCACCGACGAGGACGGCAACTTCGCCTGGCCCGGCTTTGGCGACAATATGCGTGTTTTACAGTGGATCATCTCGCGCGCCGACGATGAGATCGGCGCGGCGGAGACCGCGCTCGGCTACGAGCCCAACACCCACGATATCGACATGGAGGGGCTTGAAATGTCGATGTACGACATGCGCCGCCTGCTGTCTGTTGACCGCGACCTCTGGCTCCAGGAGTGCGAGGACGCCCGCGAGTACTATGAGAAGATCGGCAAGGTGCCGCCTGAGCTCTACGAAGAGCTCGACGCGCTCGAAATGAGATTGAACCGCGGCTACAAGGTCAAGCACGAATAAAACGAAGCAATGCAAAAAAGGAACCGCTCGAAGAGCGGTTCCTTTTTACGTAAAGAGCCTCGCAGAGTTTGCGCCGCGCACGGCGCAAATAAATCGAAATTTGTTTTTCGCCGCGACAAGTGCGTGGCGAAAAACACTTTGCGCGGAGCGAGCGTCGAATTGGCCGCATTATGCGGCCAACCGAGGCGCAGAGCGCAGCGAAACTTTCTCAAGAAAGCGGCTTCATCGCTTTCTTGAAGCTATCTTACGACGCCGAACTGGAAGAGATAGTCTCTCCACATCGGATAGTACGCGGCCTTGACGTGGACGCCGTCGCCGGAGTATTCCGGCGTCAGCGCGCCGGTAGAGTCGTCGAAGACGGGATTGCAGTCGATATAGAAGACCGTTTCGTTGTCGGCGAGCTTTTGGAGCTCGGCGTTGCGTGCGTCGATGGTCGAATTCTTAAAGAACGTCGCGTCGGACTTTTCCTGCGTCGTGTGGAAGATGGCCTGCAAAAAGATGATGGCGTCAGGCTGGAGCTCGCGCACTTCGTCGAGCAGGACCTTGTACTGTGCGGCCCAGCTCTCCGCCGTGCCGGTACCGAGCTCGTTGATGCCGAGCATCAGGTAAATTTTGCCGTAGTGCTTGCCGGAGAGCGCCTGCGCAAGCGTCTGCTTGCCGGGGAACTCCGCCTTTTCGACCGCCGACCAGACCGTCAGGCCGTTGTGGCAAAGGTAGTCGGCATTTGGCAGGCCCGCGTAGTCCTTGAAGCCGTCGGTGTGCGAGTCGCCGATGAACAGCGCGTCGTCAAAGTAGCTCGCGTCCACCGTGGTGAAGGGGGAGTCGGGCTCTTCCGGTTCGGGCTCCGGTTCCGGGTCCGGAAGCGGAGCGGGGTCTGGGACGGGAGGAGGTTCGGGCGCTTTGGGCTCGCTCCACGGGTAGACCCCGTCTGCGGCCGCTGTGGCCATTGCCGCGACGGGCGGCGTTGCGGCATCCAGTTTTTCAAGATAGTCCTGATACACGCCGGTGGGATCGAGCGCGGCATAGGCGTTGAGCGCCAGCGCGCTGACAAAGCACAGCGGCAGCAGGAAAAAGGGACGAGAGGACATGAAAGGTCTCCTTAGAAACGGGAATAGAGGAAGGCGTTGCCCGACGAGGTGGCGATGAAGTACACGCACACCCAGAAGAGCAGAAACAGCGGGAGCTGGACAAGCAGGCTGCCGCGGTGCTTTTCATAAAAGCGGCGCGGCTGCGGCAGGCAGAAGAAGACGGCGAGAAGCAGCAGCCACCAGTAGGACGAGAGCAGCTTGAGCACATCCTGCGCGGAGATGGCGCTGTGTGCGCCGAACAGCGGGAACAGGCGGGAAAAATACGCGCCGACGTCCTTTAAGCGCGTGATGCGGAAGATGACCCACGTCTGCGGGATGACGAAGAGGAGATAGACGTGCGAGAGCACTTTATGCTCCTTGAGAAAATCGCCGATGCAGAACTTTTCGAGCAGGATGAATCCAAGCAGCATCACACCCCAGAGGACAAAATTCCAGCTCGCCCCGTGCCAGAGGCCGGTGAAAAACCACACGACCGTGAGCGAGAGCACCGTGCGGGCATTGCCGTTTCGGCTGCCGCCGAGCGGGATGTACACATAGTCGCGGAACCATGTGCCGAGCGTGATGTGCCAGCGGCGGTAGAACTCGCTCACCGAGCGCGCGGTGTAGGGCAGGTCAAAGTTGCGCGGCACAGGCAGCGCGAGCATCTGCCCGAGGCCCATCGCCATGAGCGAATAGCCGGAAAAGTCGAAATAGAGCTGCAAACTGTAGCTCACTGCGCCGAGCCATGCGAGCGGCGTCGACAAATATTCGTACCCGATGCGCTCAAGCGATGCCCACAGCGGCGCGAGCTGGTCGGCGAGCAACACCTTGAAGCACAGGCCGACAACAAAGAGCTCAAAGCCGGAGAATACGTCCTCGCGCGTGATCGTGCGTTCCTTCAGTGCGCCGCGCCATTCGCGGTAGCGTAAGATCGGCCCCATCGTGAGCTGGGGGAACGCGATCGTGAAGGCGGCGTAGTCGATGAGATTTTTCTCCGCCTCCTCGCCGCGATAGACGTCGATGAGGTACCCCGCGCTCTGGAAAAGGTAGAAGCTGACGCCGAGCGGCAGCGCAAGCTCAACGAGAGAGAACGCCGTCCCCGTCAGTTTACCCAGATTTTCCAGAATAAATGCGGCGTACTTGAAATACACGAGGCAAAAGAGGTCTGCCGCCAGCGCGATGATCAGCAGTGCTTTTCGCGTGCGGACTTCTTTCCCCGCCATTGCGCGGGCGAGGGCGTAGTGCAGAAGCAGCACGCCGGACAGCAGCAGTGTGTCGCGCGCACCCGCGCCGATGAAGTAGAAGGCAAAGCTGCCCAGCACGAGCGCAGCATTTTTGAAGCGAAAGGGCAGAATGTAATAGACCGCGAAAAACAGCGGCAGAAAATAAAAAAGAAACGTAAGGTCGGAAAAGCTCACGGGGAAACTCCTGTCATAATTTGTCAGCGTCTTATTGTACACGCCGGGGCGGAGCGTGGCAATGGAAAAATCAGGAATTCGTCAAGAAACCGCCGGGTAAGCCAAAACGTGAGATTTTGGTTTACATGCGGCGGCAAGCGTGCTACAATCCTAAGACGGCGGCTGCGAAAAACGCAGCGTTTGATATTTTATGTCAATCGTAAGCGATAAGCCGCCGACTGTCAACCTCAAAAGGGTAACAATTTCGGTTACATTTTGTAACGGAGGACGCTATGGGAAAAGAGACTGTTTTGGCGCTGCTGCTGCGGGAAAAGGGACACTTCGTCTCCGGCGAGGCCGTCAGCGCCGAGCTCGGCATCACGCGCGCGGCCATCTGGAAGAGCATTTCCGCCCTGCGCGCGCAGGGGTACGAGATCGACGCCGTCACGGGACGCGGCTACTGCCTCAAGTCGCTGCCCGACACGCTGACCGAGCAGACCGTGCGCAGCTACTTGGGACCTGTCGAAACCGTCGGCAAGCGCATCGACTGCTTTGATTCCATCGACTCGACAAACGCCTACTTAAAGCGCATCGCGCTCGACGGCGCGCCGGACGGTACCGTCGCCGTCGCGGCGGAGCAGACGAGCGGCCGCGGTCGCCGCGGCCGCAGCTTTCAGAGCGCGGCGGGCAAGGGCGTTTACCTGTCGATCTTGCTGCGTCCGAAGCTTGCGCCGTCGCAGCTGATGCCGCTCACGGGTCTCATCGCCGTTGCGATGAGCCGCGCGGTCGACCGCGTGGCGGGGACGTACTCGCAGATCAAGTGGACAAACGATCTCATCCTGAACGGCAGAAAGCTCTGCGGCATTTTGACCGAGCTGAGCGTCGAGGGTGAGACCGGCGAGCTCCAGTACGTCGTGGCGGGCATCGGCTTCAACGTCAGCCAGCGCGAGGAGGACTTCGACGGCGAGGTCTCGAAGATCGCAACGTCCATCCTGCGCGAGACGGGCAGGCTCATTTCGCGCGCGGAGCTGTCCGCGGCGATGATCGAGGAGCTCGATGCGCTTTATACGGCGCTCAGATCCGGAGAGACGAGCGGGTATCTTGACGAATACCGCCGCCGCTGCGTGACCATCGGGCGCGAGGTGCAGCTTTTGTGGCAGGATACGAAAGAGAAAGTCACGGCGCTTGACGTGGACGAGGAATTCGGCCTCATCGTGCGCCGCGAAAACGGGACGGTCGAGACCGTCCGCACGGGTGAGGTGTCCGTGCGCGGCCTTTACGGATATGTGGAGTAAGGAGAAAGTATTTTGAAGGAACTTTTGGAACTGTTTCTCACCTTTGCCAAGATCGGCGTGATGACCTTTGGCGGAGGTATGGCGATGCTGCCGATCCTCGAGCGCGAGGTGGTGCAGAATAAGCACTGGGCAACGGAAGAAGAGCTGGTGGACTATTTTGCCATCGGTCAGTGCACACCGGGCATCATCGCCGTCAACACGGCGACATTTGTCGGGCAGAAGAGAAAAGGCGCGATGGGCGGCATCACCGCGACGCTCGGCGTGGTATTCCCCTCGCTCGTCATTATCACGATCCTGGCGGGACTCATTACGAACTTTGCCCACCTTGCCTGGGTGCAGAACGCCTTTGCAGGCATTCAGGTGTGTGTATGCGTGCTCATCCTGAACGCTGTGCTCAAGCTGCTGAAAAAGTCGGTCGTGGATAAGCGCACGGCGGTCATCTTTGTTATCGTGCTGCTGGGGAATATGCTGCTGAGCGTTTCGCCGGTGTGGTTCGTGCTGCTCTCGGCGCTGTCCGGCATCGTGCTGAAAAATCTTGAGGGGAGGGCGGCAAAATGACCTTGTATCTTCGCTTATACTGGGAATTTTTCAAAACGGGCCTGTTTGCCATCGGCGGCGGCATGGCGACGCTGCCGTTCCTTAAGGATATTGGGGCGACCACGGGCTGGTTTTCGCAGACGGACCTGATGAACATGCTGGCTGTGTCGGAATCGACGCCGGGTCCTGTCGGCATCAACATGGCGACCTATGTCGGCTATACGGTCGGCGGCGTGCCGGGCGCGATCGTCGCCACCATCGGCGAGGTGACGCCGTCGATCATCGTCATTTTGATCGTTGCGGCGATGCTCGCCAAATTCCGCGACAGCCAGTATGTCGCCAACGCGTTCTACGGCCTTCGTCCCGCCTCCACCGGCCTGATCGGCGCGGCCTGCGCGGGCGTGATGCTCCAGGTGATCGCCGGGATCACGAGCGCGTCGCAGGAGGATTCCATCCTGATGAAATTCTCGTGGGACGGCGCGATCAGCTGGCGCGGCATCATCCTTGCGCTGGTGCTGCTCGTCTTCACGCGCTACATCAAAAAGACCAAGGACCTGCACCCGATCGTCTTTATCGGAGTCTCCGCGGTGATCGGCGTCGTGTTCCACTTCGCGGGAGTGTAAAAGATATTCAAAAAAGAGGGACGCAGCTGAAAGCTGCGTCCCTCTTTTTTGAGAAAGATGCGTTCCGCTTTGTGCCTTGCCGCCCGAAAGGCGGCTGCGACACGCGCGGAGCGAGAAGTGTTTTTCCGGCGTACACGCCGCCAGAAAAACGATTACAATTTATTTCGCGTCTGTGGACGCCTGGGCAGCCGTTGGCGGCTCTGCCGCCTTACGGATGCCGCGTACCCCTTGCGGGTAAAACTCTGCGAGGCTTTTTAACCGCTGCGTTAGTCGGCGGAGGCGATGTGGCTGGCGATGCGCTGCATGATCATGTCGAGGGCGACTAAGTTGTGGCCGCCTTCGAGGACGATGATGTCGGCGTACTTGCGGCTCGGCTCAACGAACTGCTCGTGCATGGGCTTGACGGTCGTCAAGTACTGCGTGATGACGCTCTCGAGCGTGCGGCCGCGGTCGCGCACGTCGCGCAGCGCGCGGCGCAGGATGCGAACATCGGCGTCGGTCTCGACGAAGATCTTGATGTCGAGCATTTCGCGCAGCCGCGGGTCCTGGAAAATGAGGATGCCCTCGACGATGACGACCTTGCTCGGCCGGATGAGCTCGGTCTCATTCGTGCGCTGGTGGTCGGCGTAGGAGTAGACGGGGCAGCGGATGGCCTTGCCTGCCTTGAGCTCCTTAAGCTGCTCGACCATCAGATCGGTCTCGAAAGCGTCGGGGTGGTCGTAGTTCTGTTTGCAGCGCTCTTCAAAGGGCCTGTCCTGATATTTATAATAGCTGTCGTGGTGCACGACGCTGATATCGTCGCCGAAGTGCTGCTTCAGATGCTCGGTGAGCGTCGTTTTGCCCGAACCGGTGCCGCCTGCAATGCCAATGAAGATGGTGTTCATCGCCAGACCCTCCATGAATCGTTTGTTGTTAAGTCGATTATAGGAAGACTTTGGCGAAAAAGCAAGGCCGCGCGGCGAAATGCGGCAAAAATTTGTGCGTGGGCGGTTGACGCGAAGCAAAAAAGCAAGTATTATGTAAAGAAACGCGGCACCGTGTGTGCTCGCGTGCAGAGACTCTATTTTGACAAAAGAAAGGAGCGTCGGCATGGATCTTCTCAAGTGCCCGCGCTGCGGCGAAGAATATTCCCCCAGCTATCGCAGATGCCCGTTCTGCGAGGAGGGAGACCATCCCCGCAAGATCAAGTACAACTCCAGCAAACAGAGCGGCGGCCGGCGTGTTTCGGATAAAAAGCAGACGCAGTCCGTCCGCGGCGCGATGGCGGCGGTGCTCGTCGTCGTGCTGCTGCTTTTGAGCTGGTCGCTCTTTGGTGACAAGATCGTCGCAAAGATCACGCCCGCCGACGACGGCAATACCCCCGGCGTGCAGGACGATGTCAATACGCCCGACGACAGCAATACGAACACGGACGATCCGAACGCGAACAACGGCGGCACCACTGACCCGAACACCGGTGATGAGCCGAACGCAAATGATCCCGCAAACGGCAGCGACACAACTGCCACCAATCCCGGCACCACGACAACCCCGTCCACCCCGACGGTGGATGCCTCGGCCCTGAGCATCAAGACGAACGTCGGCACGACGCTGCCCAAGGACGGAAACGGCAACTTTGACTGCACGATCAAGTCGAGCGAGACCATCCGCCTGAGCGTTTCCGGCACGGACGCGGCCGCGACCTGGGCGGTGGCGGACGCGAGCGTCCTGTCCATCTCGGCGGACGGCTTGATCGCGCCTGCCAAGGTGGGTACCACGACCGTGACGGCCACCGTTGGCGGCGCGGTGCTGACCATCACGGTGCGCATCAAGTAAAGAGAAAAAGAACGGCCGGGGGCCGTTCTTTTTTTGCGCAAAAAGGGGCGGCTTTCCTTGCAAGCACTGCCAGCCTGTGCTACAATTACCTTGAAAAAGTATTTGCAGGAGCTATCGACCATATGACGACCCGTGAATTTCAGCAGAAAAAGCCGCTTTCCATTCTCTTCACCTACTTCAAGCCGCACCGCGGCCTGTTCATCCTGGACCTTGTCTGCGCGACGGTCGTTGCGCTCATCGATCTCGCCTTCCCGCTCGTGACGCGCAAGTCGATGTACGACCTTTTGCCGAATCAGCAGTACCGCACGTTTTTTATCGTGATGGGCGTGATGATGGCGGCGTTCATTGTGCGCGCGCTTTTATACTATGTCATTTCCTACTGGGGACACACATTCGGCATTCTGGTGGAGGCGGACATCCGCCGCGACCTTTTCACGCACGTGCAGGAGTTGGACGTCAGCTTCTTTGACCACAACCGCACGGGCCAGCTCATGAGCAGGCTGACGAGCGATCTCTTCGAGATCACGGAGCTCGCCCACCACGGCCCCGAGGACCTGCTCATTTCGACGCTGACGATCGTCGGCGCGCTCGCCATCCTGTTTTCCATCGAGTGGCGGCTCGCACTGGTCGTGGCGTGCATCCTGCCGGTGTTCATCGCGGTCATCATGTCGCGCCGCAGCAAGATGACCGCCGCCTCACGCGGCGAGAAGCAGAAGACTGCCGCCATCAACGTCGGCATCGAGTCGTCGCTCTCCGGCATCCGCACGGCGCGCGCCTTTGCCAACGAGGAAGAGGAGATCGACAAATTCAACGCGGCGAACGAGGAATTCAAGGTCTCCAAGCGCAAATTCCACCACGAGATGGGTGTGTTCAACGCGACGATGGAATTTTTTATGACGCTGCTCTCTGCCGCCGTCATCACGGTGGGCGGCTATCTCATCATGCGCGGCGAGATGAACTACATTGACCTCATCACGTTTTCCCTTTACATCGCAACGTTCATCAACCCCGTGCGAAAGCTCGCGAATTTCTCTGAGATTTTTGCGCGCGGCTTTGCAGGTCTTGAGCGCTTCACGGCGCTCATGCGCGTCGAGCCCGCGCTCAAGGATGCACCGGACGCGAAGGAGCTCGAACACTGCCGCGGCGAGATCGACGTCGACCATGTGAGCTTTTCTTACGAGGGCGAAGAGAATGAAGGCGTGCTGCACGATGTGAGCGTGCACATAAGGTCTGGCGAGATGCTCGCCATCGTCGGCCCCTCCGGCGGAGGCAAGTCGACGCTCTGCCAGCTCATCCCGCGCTTTTACGAGGTGAGCGAGGGCGCGATCCGCATCGACGGGGAAGATGTGCGCTCTCTTACGCAGTCGTCTCTTCACCGCGCCATCGGCATCGTGCAGCAGGATGTGTTCCTCTTTGCCGACACGGTGCGCGAGAATATCCGCTATGGCCGCCCCGACGCGACGGACGAGGAGATCGTCGAAGCGGCGAAGCGCGCGGAGATTTACGATGATATCATGGCCATGCCGCACGGCTTCGACACCTATGTCGGCGAGCGCGGCACGATGCTCTCCGGCGGACAGAAGCAGCGCGTGTCCATCGCGCGCATCTTCCTCAAAAACCCGTCCATCCTCATTCTGGACGAGGCGACGAGCGCGCTCGACAGCGTGACGGAGGTCAAAATCCAGCACGCCTTCGACGAGCTCGCGCGCGGGCGCACGACGCTTGTGATCGCACACCGCCTCTCGACCATCCGCTCGGCCGACCGCATTCTCGTCGTCGAGGATGGCCGCATTGCCGAGCAGGGCAGCCACGAGGCGCTGCTCACGCAAAACGGCGAGTATGCGTCCCTCTGGCGCACGCAGAATGGGAAAGCATGATGGACAGACGACAGCTTTTGGATCGCGCCGCGCGCAATGGCGACGAGCGCGTGCTGCTGGCGCACATTCTCGATAAATGTGAGCAGAGCAGAAACCGCAATATCCCGTCGGCGACGGACTTTCTGAGCCCCGCCGAGCAGCGCAGCGCGCAGGACCTACTGCACGCCGCCGCCATTCATGACGGCTGCGCCTTCTGCGGTGGATTTGAGCGCGCGGAGCGGAGAATGCTCCTCTTTCTGCCCGACTGGCAGGAGGAGGCCGACGAGAGCGAGTACATGACGGCGCTCCGCTGCACGTATCGCAAGGAAGATACGCTGACGCACCGCGACTTTCTGGGTTCGCTCATGGCGCAGGGCGTCACGCGCGAAAAGCTCGGCGACATTCTGGTGTCGGAGGGCTCGTGCGATTTGATCGTCTCGCGCGATATCGCGCCGTATCTGCTGCAAAACGTGACGAGCGCGGGGCGCGTGAAGCTCTCGGTCAGCGAGATTGAACTTTCTGAGCTCAATGTCCCCGCGCTCAAGGTCAAGGAAATTCGCGATACGGTCTCGACGCTGCGGCTCGACGCCGTGGCGGCAAGCGGCTTTTCGATGAGCCGCGGCAAGGCGCAGGAGCTTATTTCCTCGGGCCGCGTGCAGCTCAACCACCGCGAAACGCTCAAAAGCGACGCGCCCGTTGCGCAGGGGGATGTGATCTCAGCCCGCGGCCTCGGCAAGTTTGAGGTCGCCGAGGTCGGCGGCCTGAGTAAAAAAGGAAGAACGGCGCTGCTTCTGCGCCGATACCTGTAAGGAGAAGTAAACAATGACGATGGATGAAAAGATCGCGCGCATCAACGCGCTGGCGCACAAGGCCAAAGCTGAAGGCTTGACCGACGAGGAGAAGGAGGAGCAGGCGCAGCTGCGCCGCGACTACATCGACTCGGTGAAGGCAAACCTAAAATCCCAGCTCAATACGCTCTATGTGCTGGACGAAAAGACAGGTAAAAAGACGAAGATCGTCGACTTTGAGCGCGAGCGCGCCGCGAGAGCGGGCAAGAAAAAGGAGAACAGGTAAATGAGCAAGGATTTTGAATACGATCCCGAGACCGGTTCGTTCCGCTTTGACGAGAGCGGCGGAAAAACGAAGAAAAAGAACGATGTCGACGTCGGCGGCTGGATTTTGATCGCGGCGCTGTTCGCCTTCGGCCTGTGGCCCATCGGCCTCATCGCGCTCATCTCCAAGCTCTCGGACAAGCCGAAGAAGGTGAGTTCCTCGCGCGGCGGCATGCGCACGTCCACAAGCCCGAATGCAAACGTTTCCTCGCACAGCAAGGTGGAAAAGTCCGTGGTGAAGACGTCGAAGCAGATGAACCGCGCGCCGAAGACTTCCGACAAGACCGCGCGCACGCTGATGATCATCGGCGGCATCATCGCCGTGGCCGCCGGCAGCGGATTGATTTCGGATATCGGCGAGATCATCGGCTACGGCTGGTATTCCTACATGGCCGAGTACATGCTGTCCGAGTGCGGCTTCCTCGCCGGCGGTATCGCGATGTTTGCTGCCGGTCAGCGCATGAAGCGCCGCAGTGCACGCATCGCGCGCTATCTCGCCGTGATGGGCGAGCGCGGCTACATCAGCGTGGAGGAGCTCTGCACCGTGACGGGCAAGAGCCGCAAAAAGATCGAGAGCGATCTTGACTACATGGTCGAAAAGGGTCTGCTCGGCACGGGTGCGTACTTAGACAGCGGCCGCGGCATTTTCTTCCGCAGCGCCGACGCCTTCGCCGACTACGCGAACGCGACCGCGAAAAAGGAAAACGTCACGCCGAAAGAGGCCAACGAGGGCTACGCGGGCGCGCTGCGCGCCATCCGCTCGGCGAACGACCGCATCGCCGACGCCGTGCTGAGTGAGAAGATCGACCACCTCGAGACCGTTGCGGGCAAAATTTTCCGCGAGGTCGAGGAGCATCCCGAAAAGCAGCAGCAGGCCGCGACGTTCCTCAATTACTACCTGCCCACGACGCTCAAGCTGCTTGACAGCTACGCCAAGTTTGAAGAGGCGGGCATCGAGGGTGAGAATCTCTCCCGCGCGCAGGAGCGCATCGAAGAGACGATGGATGCCCTCATCAAGGGCTTTGACAAGCAGCTCGACGATTTGTACCGCAATGAGGCGATGGACATCGACAGCGATATCCGCGTGATGGAAAATATGCTCCGCCGCGACACGGCGAGCGTGGAGGACGATTTTGGCCTCGGCGGCGCGGCAGTGCAGCGCGCACCGGACGAGGAATAAGGTACTGCACCGCGCTCATACGCTCTATGAGGAGAAAGGACAAGAGGCATGAAACAAACCGGCAGACGATTTGACGCCGCAGCCTTTTACGGCGGCACGAACAGCGAGGCCTACCGCTATCTCGGCGCGCACCGCACGCGGCGGTCGGGGAAAGACGGCTACGTCTTCCGCACCTGGGCGCCGAACGCCGCGCATGTGTCCGTCGTGGGCGATTTCTGCGAGTGGAACGGCTACGCCCACCCGATGGAAAAGAACGCGGACGGCTTCTGGGAGTGCTTTGTGCCGTCCCTCAAGCGCTACGACACCTACAAGTTTGCTGTGACGGCACAGACGGGCGAGACCGTGCTCAAGGCCGACCCCTATGCTTTCCACGCCGAAACCCGCCCCGGTACGGCCAGCAAGCTCTATGACCTCGGCGGCTACCGCTGGGGGGATGACGAATGGCGCGCGAGCCGCGCAAAGGCGCCCCTTGACCGCTCGCCGCTCAACATTTACGAGGTCCACCTCGGCTCATGGCGGCGGCACGAAAACGGCGATTTTTACGACTACCGCACGCTCGCGCGCGAGTTGGCGGATCACGTTCTGGACCTTGGCTACAACTGCGTCGAGCTCATGCCCGTCACCGAGTATCCGCTTGACGATTCCTGGGGCTATCAGTGCACCGGCTATTTTGCCGCAACGTCGCGCTACGGCACGCCCAGGGACTTTATGTACTTTGTCGACCATCTGCACCAAAAGGGCATTTCCGTCATTTTAGACTGGGTGCCGTCGCACTTCTGCAAGGACGCGCACGGCCTCATCGACTTTGACGGTACGCCCTGCTACGAATACGCCGACCCCAATAAGCGCGAGCACGAGGGCTGGGGAACGCGTGTGTTCGACTATGGCCGCGGCGAGGTGAAGAGCTTTCTCCTTTCCTCTGCTGCGTTCTGGCTGCGCGAGTTCCATGTGGACGGCCTGCGCGTGGACGCGGTCGCGTCGATGCTGTACCTCGACTATGGCCGCGAAAATGGCCGTTGGACGCCGAACATCAACGGCGGGCACGAGAATTTAGAGGCCATCGACTTCCTGCGCGCGCTCAACGAGACTGCGTTTTCCGTCGACCCGAACGCGCTGATGGTCGCAGAGGAGTCGACCGCGTGGCCGCTCGTCACGCGGCCCGCCAAGGATGGCGGCCTCGGCTTCAACCTCAAGTGGAACATGGGCTGGATGAACGACATGTGCCACTATTTGAAGCTTGACCCCTGGTTTCGCCAGTTCCACCACAAGGACATTACGTTCTCGCTGATGTACGCCTTTTCGGAGAATTTCGTCCTGCCGATCTCGCACGACGAGGTCGTGCACATGAAGGGCTCGCTTCGCGGCAAGATGCCGGGGGATGACTGGCAGCAGCTCGCGGGCGTGCGCGCGTTCACGGCGTACCTGCTCGCCCATCCGGGCAAGAAGCTCACGTTCATGGGCGCGGAGCTCGGCCAGTGGCACGAGTGGGATTTTGCCTCTCAGCTCGACTGGTATTTGCTCGAAAATAAAGAAAATCAGCAGACCCAGCGGTTTTTCAAGGACATCAACCGCTTTTACTTATCGCAGAGCCCGCTTTGGGATATTGACTTTTCGTGGGAGGGCTTTGAGTGGCTCGTCGCCGACGACAACCACAACAACATCGTCGTCTTCGTCCGGCGTGACCGGAAGGGCCGCGAGCTCATCGCGGCGGTCAACTTCTCGCCAGTCGGACGCGCGGACTACCGCTTCGGCGTGCCGCCGAAAAAGACGTACCGCGAGGTGTTTACCACCGACCTTCCCGCATACGGCGGCACGGGCGACTGGCGCAACGAAGGAGAGCTTTTGACCGAGTCCATCCCCTCGCACGGCAAGCCCTGCTCGCTGTGCGTGACCATCCCGCCGCTCGGCGCGGTGTTCTTCGCGGGCCAGGGTGAATGGCAGGAGGAGAAAGAACCGACAAGTGAGCCGTCCGAGCTGTGACCGGACGAGAAGAAACAAGGAGGAGAGAACAAGCGTGAAGAAAGAATGTATCGCTATGCTGCTTGCCGGCGGGCAGGGCAGCCGGCTCTACGTGCTCACGGAGAATATGGCGAAGCCCGCCGTGCCGTTTGGCGGCAAGTTCCGCATCATTGACTTTCCGCTCTCAAACTGCGCCAACGCTGGCATCGACACCGTCGGCGTTCTGACGCAGTACCGCCCGCTGGAGCTCAACCGCTACATCGGCTCGGGCCAGCCGTGGGATCTCGACCGCGCGGACGGCGGCGTGCACATCCTGCCGCCGTATCAGAGCGCGGGCGGTGCGTCGTGGTATAAGGGCACGGCCAACGCCATCTTCCAGAACATCGGCTTTGTCGACATGTACGACCCCGAGTATGTGCTCATCCTCTCGGGCGACCACATCTACAAGATGAATTACGCTAAAATGCTCGCTCACCACAAAAAAGCGGGCGCAGATTGTACCATCTCCGTCATGGAGGTGCCCTGGGAGGATGCGCCGCGCTTTGGCATCATGAATGTGGACGAAAACGACATGATCACAGAATTCGAGGAAAAGCCCGCGCATCCCAAGAGCAACCTCGCGTCGATGGGCATTTACGTCTTCACGTGGAAAAAGCTGCGTGAGTACCTCATCGAGGATGAGAGCGACGAGGCGAGCAGCAACGACTTCGGCAAAAACATCATCCCCAAGATGCTCAAAAACGGGGAAAAGATGGCGGCGTACCGCTTCTCCGGCTACTGGAAGGACGTTGGCACGCTCGACTCCCTGTGGGATGCGAACATGGATATGCTCGCGACCGGCAGCGGGCTTGACTTACTCGAAAAGGACTGGCCGATCTACGGCCGCTCCGTCTCCGCGCCGCCGGCGTATTTGGACGTCAACGCGCACGTGGAGCACAGCGTCGTCGCGCGCGGCTGCACGGTCGAGGGCGAGGCGGAGAACTCCGTCCTCTCTGAGCGCTGCACGGTGGAGGAGGGCGCAAGCGTCCAGTACTCCATCCTGATGCCCGGCGCGGTCGTCAAAAAGGACGCGCGCGTCTCCTACGCCATCATCGGCGAGAACGGCGTTGTCGGCGAGCACGCCTTTGTCGGCGCGCCGCCCGAGGCGGTGCCGCCGGAGCAGTGGGGCATCACGGTGCTCGGCCCCGGCGCGGCGGTCGCGGATGACTATGTGCTGCCTGCCAACCGCATGCGCAGCGTGGACGGAAAGGAGACGGTACGATGAACGGACTGCACGGCATCATCTTTGCCTATGAAAAGGCTCCCGGCCTTCGCGAGCTGACCGAAGCGCGCATGCCCGGCTCTGTGCCGTTCGGCGGGCGCTACCGCGTGGTCGACTTCATGCTCTCCAACATGGCGGGCGCGGGCATCACAGACGTCGGCGTTGTGCTGCACGGCAACTATCAAAGCCTGCTCGACCACATCGGCAGCGGCAAGACGTGGGACATGGCGCGCAAGAACGGCGGTCTCAAGCTGCTGCCGCCCTTTGCCGACGCGCGCAAGTTCGGCGTGGAGGAATTCCGCGGCAAGATGGAGGCGCTCTCGGGCGTGCGGTCGTACCTGCACGAGATCCGGCAGAAGTACGTCGTCCTGTCCGACAGCGACCTTATCATCAATCTGCCGCTGCAGAAGGTGCTGGACGCGCACATCGAAAGCGGCGCGGACATCACTTGCGTCTGCACCGAGAGCGGCCAGCTTGTGGAAAACGCCACGTATTTCACCGTCAACGAAGCGGGCCGCATCACCGAGACGCGCTGCGCGCCGCACAAGGCGAGCGGCTGCCGCAGTCTGGAGATCTACCTTCTGAGCCGCGATCTGCTCATTTCCCTTGTGGACGAGTGCGCTGCGCAGGATAAATACAGCTTCCGCAGCGACGTTCTCGGCGGTATGGGCGATCAGCTCGACCTGCGCGCCTTCCTGTGGGACGGCTTTGCTGCGCAGCTGCGTACGGTGCGCGAATACTATGAGCGTAGCATGCAGCTGTTAGACCCTGCCATTCGCGCAGAGCTCTTCTGCGCCGAGCGGCCCATCCTCGCCAAGGAGGATGACGAGGCGGCGTCGTACATCGCGCCGGATTCGCGCTGTGTGGGCTCGCTCATCGCCGACGGCTGCCAGATCGAGGGCAGTGTGGAGGGGAGCATCCTCTTCCCGGGCGTCAAGGTCGGCAAGGGAAGCCAAGTCAAAAACTGCATCCTCTTTAAAAACACCGTGGTGGAGGAGGGTGTGACGCTCGGCTGCGTCATCGCCGACAAGGATGTCCGCATCCGCCGCGGCGGCACACTCATCGGACACGAGAGCTACCCGCTCGCTGTGAGCAAGGGCAGCATTGTATAAAAGCAGCAAACAGAAGAAAGGAGCTTGCAGATGAACATTTTGTATGTGACGAGCGAGGCGGTCCCCTTTTGCAAGACGGGCGGCCTTGCCGACGTGGCCGGCAGCCTTCCACAGGCGCTCGCGGCAAACGGAGACCGCGTGAGCGTCATCCTGCCGCTTTACGAGCGCGTGAAGGACAAGTGGGGCGAGCAGCTCCACTTTGAAAAGTGGACGTTCGTGCGCCTTGCGTGGCGCAGCGTCTACTGCGGGCTCTTTTCGCTCGAGCGCGACGGCGTCACGTGGTACTTTGTCGACAATGAGACGTATTTCCGCCGCAGCGAGCTCTACGGCTACTATGACGACGGCGAGCGCTTTGGCTTTTTCTCCCGCGCGGTGACGGAACTGCTCAAGTCCCTGCCGCAAAAGCCCGACGTTGTCCACTGCAACGACTGGCAGAGCGCGCTTGTGCCCATCTACATCAGGGATGAAGCCGTGCGCGACGACTTTTATAAGGGAATCCGAACCGTCATTACGGTGCATAATATCGAATATCAGGGCCGCTACGGCAGCCGCACGGTCGAAGACCTGTTCGGCCTGGACCATGGCTGGTTCGACGGCGGCACGATCGAATTCGGCGGCGATGTGAACCTTTTAAAGGGCGCGATCGTCACGGCGGACGCCGTGACCGCCGTGAGCCCGACCTACGCGCAGGAGCTCAAGTACGCGTACTTTGCCCACGGGCTGGAAAACGTGATGAGCATGAACGCGCGCAAGCTCCACGGCGTGCTCAATGGCATCGACATGCAGCGCTATGACCCGTCGCGCGACAAGAGCCTCGCAGCGGCGTATTCGCCCGATGACCTTGCCGGAAAGAAGACGGACAAGGCAGCGCTCCAGCGCGTGCTGGGGCTGCAGGAACGGCCCGACACGCCCATCCTTGCGATGGTCACGCGCCTTGTCTCCCACAAGGGACTCGACCTTGTGTGCGAAACGCTCGACGCATTTATGGGCAAGGACGTTCAGTTCGTCGTGCTCGGTAAGGGCGACGCGAAGTACGAGACGTTCTTTGAGTATGCCAAGCAGCGCTACGGCGGACGCATGGCCGTCTACCTCGGCTATTCCGAGCAGCTCGCCATGCAGATCTACGCGGGCGCAGACCTCTTCCTGATGCCGTCGAAGAGCGAGCCGTGCGGACTTTCACAGATGATCGCGATGCGCTACGGCGCGGTGCCCATCGTGCGCGAGACCGGCGGATTAAAGGACACTGTCCACGCGTATGAAGCCTGGAACGGACAGGGCAACGGCTTCACCTTTGCCAACTACAACGCCGGTGACATGTGCCACGTGATCTGCGAGGCCATTGACCTTTACCATGACAACAAGGGCGCCTACGCGATGCTCCAGCAGCGCGGCATGACCGCGGATTTCAGCTGGACGCGCTCGGCGCAGGAATACCGCAACATTTACGAATCCATCTGCCGATAAAGAAAAGGAAAACGATCTATGACCATTGACTCTGTGAAGAAAATGAAAGACGCGCTGTGCGAAAAGCTGAAAGTCAGCTTCGGCAGCACCGTGGAGGAGGCGAACGATGCGCAGATGATGCGCGCGAGCGCCCTTGTCCTGCGCGACGTGATGGCCGAGCGCAGCGTGGACACCATGCGCGAGACCCGCGAGGAACACCGCCGTCAGGTGCACTACCTGTCGATGGAATTCCTGATGGGCCGCAGCCTGATGAAAAACGCCTTCAATTTAGGCGTCGGCGAAATTCTGACCGAAGCGCTCGACGAGCTGGGCTTCCGCGCAGCGGACATCTTTGAAAGCGAGCCCGACGCGGGTCTCGGCAACGGCGGCCTTGGCCGCTTGGCCGCGTGCTATCTCGACTCGATGACGACGCTCGACATCCCCGCCGCGGGCTATTCCATCTGCTATGAGCTCGGCATTTTCCGCCAGCGCATCGTCGACGGCCAGCAGGTCGAGCTGCCAGACAACTGGAAGGACCTCGGCGGCGCGTGGCTGCTGCCCAAGCCGCAGGAGACCGAGACCGTCCGTTTCGGCGGCACGGTCCGCCAGTTCTGGGACGACGGGCGGCTGCATGTCGTGCCCGAGGGTGAGACCGAGGTGCTGGCTATCCCCTGCGACATGGAGATCGCGGGCTACGGCACGAAGCATGTCAACACGCTGCGCCTCTGGGACGCGAAGTCCCCCGTGCTGCTCGACATGTCGCTCTTTTCACAGGGCGAATATCTGCGCGCGCAGGAGCAGCACGCGATGGCCGAGACCATCGCAAAGGTTCTCTATCCCGAGGACAACCATCCCGAGGGGAAGAGCCTGCGCTTAAAGCAGCAGTACTTCTTCGTCTCCGCGACCGTGCAGTCCATCGTGCGCAAGCACATCGAGGTCTACGGCACGGCCACGAATTTCCACGAAAAGAATGTCATCCAGATCAACGACACGCACCCCGCGCTCGTCATCCCCGAGCTCATGCGCATCCTGATGGATGATGCGGGCCTCGACTGGGACACGGCGTGGAACATTACGACGCACTCCGTCGCTTACACGAACCACACGGTGCTTTCCGAGGCGCTGGAGCGCTGGCCGCAGGAGTTGATGCAGTCGCTTCTGCCGCGCGTGTGGACGATCATCACCGAGATCGCACGCCGCTATCAGGAAAAGATCGAAAACTACTACCACGACGAAGCCAAGACGCGCGAAATGGCCATCATCTGGGACGGTCAGGTCCGCATGGCAAACCTGTGCATCGCGGGCGGCATGGCCGTGAACGGCGTGAGCGCCCTGCACTCCGACATCCTGCGAAACGACGTTTTCAAATACCAGTGCGCAATGGAGCCGGAGAAGTTCAAAAATGTGACCAACGGCATCGACCACCGCCGCTGGCTCGCGCAAATCAATCCGCGGCTCGATGAGCTGGTGCGCGCGCTTGCGGGCGGAGATGAGTATCTGCTGCACCCCGAGGCGCTCAAAAAGCTTGAATCCTACGCGAACGACACCGCGGTGCTGAACCGCCTCGGCGAGATCAAGCGCGCGAATAAGCTCGATTTTGCCGCCTACGTCAAAAAGACGCAGGGCATCGTGCTCAATACCGACGCGATCTTCGACGTGCAGGTCAAGCGTCTGCACGAGTATAAGCGTCAGCTTTTGAACGCGATGCATATCATCTACCTCTATCAACAGCTGCAAAGCGACCCGAACCGCGCCATGCAGCCGCGCGTGTTCCTGTTCGGCGCGAAGGCCGCGCCGGGCTACGCGGTCGCCAAGCGCATCATCCGCCTCATCAACTCCCTTGCCGCTGAGATCAACGCCGACCCCATCTGCCGCGACAGGCTGCAGGTGGTGTTCCTTGAGAACTACCGCGTGTCGCTCGCCGAGCATCTGATGCCCGCGAGCGAGGTGAGCCAGCAGATCTCCACCGCAGGCAAGGAGGCCAGCGGCACGGGCAACATGAAGTTCATGATGAACGGTGCGCTGACCGTCGGCACGCTCGACGGCGCGAACGTCGAGATGCACGAGAGGCTCGGCGACGAGAACATGTTCCTCTTCGGCCTGCACGCCGACGAGGTCGTGCGCCTCAAGCGCGAGGGCTACGCCCCGCAGAAGCTCTACGCGCGCGACGAGAACCTGCGCGCGGTGATCGACCGGCTCAAGGCGGGCTTCTCAGACGGCGTTTCCTACGACGATCTCGCCTCGCGGCTGCTGATGAACGATGAATACATGCTCTTGCAGGACTTCGCGTCCTACCGCGCCGCCGAGCAGCGCATGGCAGACGCCTACGCAAGAAGCGAGGAATGGAACCGCATGTCGCTCATCAACATCGCCCGCAGCGGCATCTTCGCCGCCGACCGCGCCGTCGCGCAGTACGCGGATACGATCTGGCATGTACCGCACAAATGAATACTTCAAACGCGGAGCGGCTATGCCGCTCCGCGTTTGATTTAGGATGCACTGCGCTCTGTGCCTCGGTTCCCTCGACACTCGCTCCGTGCAAGGTGTTATTTCTGACGCGCACGCCCCAGGGGGACTTCTCTTGCCGCGCTGCGGCAATTCACCTTTTGTCGTCAGAAATAACAATCAAGATCATTTCGCATCTGCGGACGCGAGAATTGGAACTTTTTCGTGGAGTTTTACGTCTATTATCAATATAACAACAAAAGGAGGACTCTGCCATGAAGAAGCTGCTCTCCCTTGCCCTTGCGTGTTTGCTGCTCTTTTCGCTCTCGGCCTGCGGGCGGGAACCGAAGGAAGAGGTGAGTGACGAAAAGCCTGTGATTTATCTATATCCCGAGCAGGAGACGGATGTGCGTGTGACACTTGATCTTGCGGGCGAGCTGACGTGCGCCTATCCCGCCTACGGTGACGGCTGGAGCGTCCGCGCCGCGCCGGATGGCACGCTGACGGACGAGAGCGGCCAAACCTACCGCTACCTCTACTGGGAGGGCACGTCGGGGACGGATTACGACTTTTCCACCGGCTTCTGCGTCGCGGGAGAGGATACCGCGGCGTTCCTCGAGAATGCGCTCACGCAGCTGGGCCTAACGCGCGAGGAGGCGAACGAGTTCATCATCTACTGGCTGCCGCAGATGCAGGACAACGCCTATAATCTCATTTCGTTCCAGCAGGAGATTTACACGGATTCGGCAAGGCTGACGATCGACCCTGCGCCCGATACGCTGCTGCGGGTCTTCATGGCGTGGCAGCCATCGGAAGAATTTGTCGACCTTCCCGCGCAGGAGCTTTCCGCGCCCGAGCGCACGGGCTTCACGGTCGTCGAATGGGGCGGCTGCGCAGTGCAGTGATAAGAAAGGAGCGTGGGAGATGAAAAAGAGACGCTGGGTGATCATAGCGTTTGCCGTGATCTTTGCCGCGGCGTATGTTGCGATGGGCTATTGCATTCCGGCCTTTCGCATCAAGCTGGAAGCCGACGGCTGGACGTATTTTCTCGCCAGTCTGCAAGCGCTCGCGCCGGTGAAGCTGATCTTTTCCACTGTTCTGGCGCTCATCGCGGCGTTGGCCGTGTACAACAGTAGAATGTTTCGACAATAAAAAAAGAGGGCTTGCAAAGCAAGTCCTCTTTTTTTATACGATCAACTGTTTACAGATTCTTGCCGAGCTCGTAAGCGGCGGTCAGGTCCTTTTTGCGAAGGTCGTCTGCCGTGGAGCAGCTGCCGACGTTCAGCGTGCCCACGACCTCCCAGGCGAGATAGTCGGCCGTGAGGTCAAACGAAGCGTTCGCGCCGGAGGCAGTCTTTTGATCCTCATCGGCCATCGCGGTGAGGAAAACGGCCTTCTTTTTGCCCATCAGCGCTTCATTGTTGGCGTAAAAGCGGTCGATGACCGCCTTGAGCTGGGCGTTGAAGTCAAAATAATAGATCGGCGAGACGAAGATGACCGCATCGGCCTCGGGAAGGTGCGATTGAGCTCCTTCATGTCGTCAGCCTCGAATGTGCGCTCACCGGTGCGGACGCACTTGTCGCAGCCGATGCAGGGGTGCACGTCCTTGAACGCCGCGTCGAAGCGGAAGACCTCGTGTCCCGCGCTTTCCGCGCCGCGCTGGAACTAATCGGTCAGCGTAGCGGCCGTGCCATGTCTGTGCGCGCTGCCGGTGACGATGACGATTTTCATATTGCTATCCTCCATCCATGGAATTAGTACGATGATTGTACCATAGCTTACCCCAACTGACAAGCAACCGGCGGTCAAAAATTGCCGCAGCCTGCGCATTGAGAGAAAAAGTGCGCCCGAAATTTGCCGTATTGACAGCCATGATATAATCATACACGGCTGAAAATATGAGAAAACAGAGGAAAACGCTATGGAATTCACGCAGGGCGTGCGCTTTGACTCTCTCGGACTGACCGAAGAGGTCCAGCGCGCACTGAAAAAGAAAAATATTGAAGAGAGTACCCCCGTGCAGGCGGGCTGCATCCCGCCGATGCGCGAGTGGAAGGACGTCATCGCCAAGGCGCCCACCGGCACGGGCAAGACCTTTGCCTTTGGCATTCCCATCATCGAGCACATCGAGCCCGGCAGCGAGGAGACCGAGGCCGTCATCTTAGCGCCGACGCGCGAGCTCGCCATGCAGATCACGGCGGAGCTGCGCGACCTTTGCGTCTACCTTCCGGGCGTGCGCATCGTGTGCCTGTACGGCGGCGCGCCCATCGGCAAGCAGATCGACGCGCTCAAAAAGCACCCGCAGATCGTCGTGGCGACGCCCGGCCGCCTGAGCGACCACATGAAGCGCCGTACCGTCAAGCTCGACAACGTCAAGACCGTCGTGCTCGACGAGGCCGACCGCATGCTCGACATGGGCTTTATCCACGATGTGACGCGCATTCTGGACAAGCTGGCTTCCCGCCGCAACCTCGGCATGTTCTCCGCGACAATCTCGCGCGAGGTCATGGACATCAGCTGGATGTACCAGCGTGACCCTGAGGAGATCACCGTGCAGGCCAAGGAGGAGAATAAGCCCGATATCGCGCAGTACCGCATCGACGTGGGCCAGAACGACAAGGCGCACGTCATGGCGCAGATCATCCGCGCCGAGGGCCACGAGCGTGTGATGGCGTTCTGCAATACGAAGGGCATGACCGAGCGGCTCAAGGCATTTTTGATGATGGAGGGCCTCGAGGCTGACTGCATCCACGGCGATATCCCGCAGAAAAAGCGCGAGGCCGTCATGGCGCGCTTCCGCCGCGGCGAGCTGCCAATCTTCGTCGCGACTGATGTTGCCGCCCGCGGCATCGACGTCGACGACGTCGATGCGGTGTTCAACTACGATGTGCCGCTTGAAAACGAGTATTACGTCCACCGCATCGGCCGCACGGGCCGCGCCAAGCGACGCGGCGTGGCGTACACACTGGTGTCGGATTATCCCTCCGGTATGAGGTTGGATGGAATCGCCAAGTTCACCGGCAATGAGGTCAAGAAGGCACATCTGGATGCGGAGGGGAAGTTAGTCGAAGACTAACAGAGCTTTATGCCCCTGCACCGTGCAGGGGAGCGAATAAAAGGGGGATATTCTCTTTCACGAAAGAGAATATCCCCCTTTTGAACCCCCAAGAGAAAGGTCTGCATTGCAAGCGAGCAGCTTGAAGAGCTGCGGCGCTTGCCGAATCGAGTGCCTGCTATTTTTGTTGCTATACGATTTGACTTTCTTCTATCTTCGCTGTCGCTTTGCCTGCGATTCGTTACCCTTACGCAATTTCCGTCTACTACAGATTTTCACTGTTTTGTTTTTGTCTGCCGAGGCGGCCTTGCTGGCACTCGCTGTAATATGGAGGCTGACGGTGGACGGAAATTAGTCCGCACTTCTACAAGCTGGGCAGAGCGGCAGCGGATAATAGAAGTAGGCCAAATCGTCTAGCAACGCTAACGCGGCGACGCCGCGCGCAATCATCTTCATTCCGGAGGCATAAAGGTCGTTCGAGCCCGAGACTGCCAATCAAACGCCTTTCTTTTGGACGGCCACACCGCCCGTTTTCTTTCTCGGGAAAGAAAATGGGGGGTGTGGTGCTGCGGCGTGCATGCCGCATACCCTCCGCACCTGTGCGGAAAAGCAACTGCAATTTGGTAACAAACTGTAACTTTTATGCCCCCTCGCCTTTACAAGGCGAACGATTTTCGCTATAATATCTCCGTATTACAAAAAACCAAGCAGCCTTCGCTGCGTTTTGCCAATGGGAGGCATGATGAAAGCAATAAAGAGGATCACAGCTCTGGCGCTCTGTGCGCTGATGCTGTTGGGCCTTCTCTCCGGCTGCGGAGAGAAGAAGCAGGGGGACGAGAAATTTGTCCTGAACGCGAGTGTCTGCAACGTGATCGACTCGCTCGACCCCGCGATGAACACCGACACGGATGCAGACAGCGTGTTTTACGCGCTCTATGAAAATCTGATGCGCGAGAGCGATGACGGCAGCGGCGAGGTGACGCTGACGAACGGCATGGCCAAGGAGTACACTGAGGAGACGAACTACGACGGCAGCGTGACCTACCGCTTCACGCTGCGCTCCACTGCGCGCTGGTCGGACGGGGAAAAGGTGACGGCGGATGACTTCGTCTATGCCTGGCAGAGACTTGCCGACCCCGCGACGGATTCGCCGAACCACGCGCTGATGAGCGTGGTGGCGGGCTATGACGAGGTGCGCGAGACGGGCGACAAGACGAAGCTCCAGGTCTCGGCCAAGGATGAATCCACGTTTGTCGTCACGCTGAGCGCGCCGTGCGCCTATTTTATCGAGGGAATCTGTACGGCAGTCGCCACGATGCCGCTGCGCCGCGACCTGACGGAGAGCGGCGGAGGCTTTGACACGCCGAATCTTGTGAGCAACGGCGCGTACCATGTGAGCGCGTGGACGAAGAGCAGTGAGCTGACGGCGGCGCGCAACGACGAGTATTACGAGGCACGTCTCGTCGGGCCCGACGAGCTGCACTTCATCTTTACTGCCAACGCGGACGAGGCGTGGCAGCTCTACGAAGCGGGTGAAATCGACTACATCGCCCACCTGCCCAACAGCGTGATCGCCGAGCTCTCACAGGACGAGGGCTGGAAGCCGACGGCGGTGTACGCGACGACGAGCGTCCTTTACAACAACGAGAGCGACACATTTTCGAACGAGCACATCCGCAAGGCCTTTGACCTTGCCATCGACCGCGCGGCCGCGACGGCGGCGGGCGGCGCGGAAAACAGCCCCGCGACGGGCCTTGTCCCCTACGGTATTCCGGATTCCGGCGAGACGGAGGACGATTTCCGCACGACGGGCGGCGAGCTCTGCGCCATCGATGAAGAGGGCATGAGCGCGCGGGCAACGCAAGCGCAGGAGGAGCTGACCTACGCGGGCTATTACAGCACGAGCATGTTTCCGCCGGTCGAGCTTCTGTATGTGACCGGCACGGAAAACGACGCTGTGGCGAGCGCGCTGCAAAGCATGTGGAGCACGACGCTCGGCGTGAACGTGATGCTGCGCGGCGTGACGCAGTCGGAGTACAACGCGCGCATGGAAGCGGGGAACTACGAGCTCGCGCTGCAAAAGGTCACCGCGCTCTACGACGACGCGATGGGCTTCCTCGACCGCTGGTGCAGCGAGGATGAGCAGAACCTGATCGGCTATGAAAACGGCACCTACGACGTGCTGATGGGCGTCGCCAGAGCGTCGGAAAATCCTGTGGCGCGCACAGCGTTCCTGCACGACGCGGAGACGATGCTGCTCGGTGAGACGGCGCTCTCGCCCGTGTATTTTGACGGCACGGCGCACATGCTGCGCGACACGCTGCGCGGCGTCTACACCGACGGCTTTGGCAACAGCTACTTCGCCGGTGTGCGCGCGAACACAGACTGAATTGTGTGAAACGAAACAAAATGGCAGCTTTTGCCCAAAAAGCTGCCATTTTTTCTTACTTTGACAGGAAACTTGCAAAATAGTGCTTGCTTTTTGCGAACAAACAGACTACAATATGAAACTCGGGCGGCTCTGTTCGCCCGTACTTTTTCTGTTGTGAGGGTATTACCATGACTGCGATTTTGAATCTGGCCGTTGCGCTGCTCGCAGGGCTTTTGATGACCCGTATTTTTAGCCGCTGGCACCTGCCCGATGTCACGGCGTTTCTTGTGACGGGCGTTCTGATCGGGCCGTTCGTGCTGGGCCGGCTCGGCATTCCGGGCCTCGGATTTGCAAGCTACGACCAGGTCGAGGCGCTGAGCATGATCTCCGATGTGGCGATGGGCTTCATCGCCTTTTCCATCGGCAATGAATTCCGCCTGAGCCAGCTCAAAAAGACTGGCAAGCAGGCGATGATTATCGGCGTCTTGCAGGCGCTGGCCGCGCTGGCCTTTGTCGATATTGCGCTCGTGATCTTCCACTTCCTGCGCCCCGATGTGCTGTCCGTCCCTGCGGCCATCACGCTCGGTGCGATCGCCACAGCCACCGCGCCTGCGACGACGCTGATGGTCGTGCGCCAGTACAAGGCCAAGGGTGAGCTCACGGATCTGCTGCTGCCGATCGTCGCGCTCGACGACGCGGTGGGCCTCATCGCATTTGCTGTATCCTTCGGTATTGCCCGCGCGATGGACAGCGCACAGTTCAGCCTCGCAAGCATTTTGCTCTCTCCACTCATTGAGATCGTCGGCTCGCTGCTGCTCGGCGCGCTTGCGGGCTTCGTGCTCACGAAGCTTGAGACGATGTTCCGCTCGAACTCGAACCGCCTGTCGCTGAGCATCGCGTTCATCTTTCTGATGGTCGGCCTGTCCGCAGTGGACTTCACCGTCGCGGGCGTGGACTGCGGCTTTTCGCCGCTGCTCGTGTGCATGATGCTCGGCACGGTGTTCTGCAACATCTGCCCGCTGTCGGACGATTTGATGAACCGCGCGGACAAGTGGAGCACGCCGATGTTGGCGGTGTTCTTTGTCGTGAGCGGCGCAAACCTGCGCTTGAGCGTCTTTTCTCAGGGTGTGCTCGTGCTCATCGGCGTTGTGTACATCATCGCGCGCTCGGCCGGTAAGTATTGCGGCGCGCGCTGGTCGGCCAAGGCGGTGGGCTGTGACCACACGGTGCAGAAGTACCTCGGCATCATGCTGCTGCCGCAGGAGGGTGTGGCGCTCGGTATGTGCGTGAGCGCGCAGGCGCTCGGCGCGGATGGCGAGCTGATCCGCAACATCATCCTCTTCTCCGTGCTGATCTACGAGCTGGTCGGCCCGCTGGCGACAAAGGAATCTCTCAAGGCCGCCGGCGCGATCACCGAAAAGCCCAGGGAAGTCCTCGAGCGCCGCGAGCGCAAGCTCGCCGAGGCCGAGCCCAAGGAACTTCTCGAGCGCCGCAAGGAGCGCGCAAACAAAAAGTAAATCCGCTGAAAGGAGATGGCCTTGGTCATCTCCTTTTTTTGCACCGGGTGGGAACTTTTTGTGAATTTGCGCGTCTAAAGAGGAAAGGCACTTGACATAACTTGTGAAAATTATGTACAATAAAGGCGAACAAACCGATAAGGGGGAATCATTATGGAAGGACGTCGGGTCAGCCGCCGCAAACCGCGGCGCAATCCGCTTTATGTGCTTTTTATGGGACTGCTGGCGCTTTCGCTGGTGCTCCTGATTACGGTGGTCGTGCTGGGCTTCAAGCTCAAGAGCGCGCGCAGCGATCTTGCTGCGGCGCAGACGAAGATCGAGCAGCTGCGCGGCGGCCAGCAGACCGGCGAGGACGGCCAGACTGTGACCGGCGAAGATGGCTCGATCACCGGCGAGAACGATGTGAGCGACCCCACGCAGGGCGATAACACGACCGGCGATAATCAGACGGGCGGCGACACGATCGACTGGCTCGACCTCACAGGCCATGACGAGGTCTCCGTCAGGCCGAGTTCTGTGTATGACAAGTATTACATTTACTACACCACCGGCGGCGTGAATCTGCGCAGCGGCCCGGGCACGAGCTATGACAAGGTCACGACCGTGTCGCTCGGCAGCGAGGTACAGGCTGCGGCCAAGCAGGATGGGTGGACGTTCGTCAGCGTGGACGGTAAGTTTGGCTGGATCAACTCGGACTTCCTCTCCACCACGCGCCCCGCATCGTAACAATATCAAGCAAAAAAGGAGCAAGCCGAAAGCTTGCTCCTTTTTGCTGTTCAGTTGCCGCCGCAGCCGCCTTTATCCTTCAGGGAGCACGCTCCTTTGAAGCCGCAGGCGTTGCAGTGGTTGTTCGGGTCGGACACGACGCTGCCGCTCAGAAAGCGCAGCGCGGCGTCGTCTGCCTTGCCGGAATAGCCGGGGAAGAGCATGATGCCCGCCATGCCGACAGCGGTGCGCTCGGTGTCGTCGATCGTGCCGCAGAGCAGCGCGTCGATGCCGTAACGCTCCAAAAGGCCGACGGCAGCGTCGGTGCCGTTTTCTTCCATCGGCTCGAGGAACTCGCGCACGATCTTTCCGTGGTCATCCTCATAAAAATGGAAGGCTTCGGCATTGGCGAGCGGGGAGAAAACCTCCCCACTCACAACAGGGATCGCAATACGCATTGCTTTCCTCCTTTTACACCTCAACGCCCTTGCCGTCGTTCCACTTCCACGCGCGGACCTCGGGCAGATCCACGCCGTTGTCCTTGATATACTGGCGGTGCTCAACGAGCTTGTCGTTCATCTTCTGGATGAGGTAAGCACCGCGGTTGCCGAGCTGCGGAAGGCGCTGCACCGTGTCGATGACGAGATCGAAGCGGTCGATATCGTTGAGCACGCGCATGTCGAACGGGGTCGTGATCGTGCCTTCCTCCTTATATCCGCGCACGTGCAGGTTGCGGTTGTGGCGGCGGTAGGTCAGCTCGTGGATCAGCGTGGGATAGCCGTGGTAGGCAAAGATGATGGGCTTGTCCTTGGTAAAGAGCGTGTCGTACTCTGCGTCGGTCAGGCCGTGGGGATGCTCGGTGTGCGGCTGGAGCTTCATCAGGTCGACGACGTTCACGACGCGGATCTTGAGCTCCGGCAGCTCGCGGCGCAGGATCGTCACAGCGGCGAGAGTCTCAAGCGTCGGCGTGTCGCCGCAGCAGGCCATGACGACGTCGGGCTCCTGGCCCTGATCGTTCGAGGCCCACTCCCAGATGCCGATGCCCTGCGTGCAGTGCTTGACGGCCTGCTCCATCGTCAGCCATTGCTGGCGCGGGTGTTTGCTCGCGACGATGACGTTCACATAGTTACGGCTCTTGATGCAGTGGTCGAAGCAGGAGAGCAGGCAGTTGGCATCGGGCGGCAGATACATGCGCACGACGTCGGCCTTCTTGTTGGCGACGTGGTCGAGGAAGCCGGGGTCCTGATGCGTGAAGCCGTTGTGGTCCTGCTGCCAGACGTTGG
>ERZ827101.680-NODE-680-length-51763-cov-4.243927_pt1 | contig 51763 bp, 40 predicted proteins | sample MGYA00519869_ERZ827101 | MGnify/ENA primary metagenome ERZ827101 (study PRJEB31778, sample SAMEA3449256) | human gut metagenome | biome: human gut; feature: human-associated habitat; material: faeces | place: United Kingdom | collected 2010/2012 ...
TCCTGTGCATTGCACAGAGAGCTTTTTTTGAACATTACTATAATGTCAAGGAATCGCTCTTAATTGTCGTTGGGGAAAGAGTAATTATAAAGCGTTGAAATAAATCTCTTAATATAATAAAATCAAGATAAAAAAATATATAAAGGAGAGGGTGTTATGCATGTAAAGAAAATGATTGTATTCACAATGTTTATGCTTATGTCTGTGGGAATTTGTGGATACTCAAATGATACTAAACAACAGACGGTTAAGGAATAAAAAGGCGTTGAAATAAATGCGGAAAATTTTCCTAGCGAATATGTAAGAGAATTAGTCAGCGAATCCTTTGATTCCAATAATGACAATCAATTGAGCCAAAATGAAATTGATGCAGTAACAGAATTATGGATAGATCCTGATGATACATATACTTATATGGATGGATTGGATAATAGTAATTTCAAATATTCTGTTATTGACTGTAGAGGACTGGAAATATTTAAAAATGTAGAGAAAATAAGAATCTGTGCGGAGACTGTTGAACATAACGATGAACAAATAGAAAAATATGGCTTATTAAATTTTGAAAAATTATATGAATTAGATAAAGTTAAAGAATTGTTTATATCAGGAGAAAAATATAAGGCAAAATATGAATTAAATCGCTTTCCAAATTTGGAAAAAGTACAATTGAACTATATTAATAATTTAGATCAAATAAAATTTGGAGATAAAATAAAACAGATAAAGGTGTATTTCAGTATGATAAATTTAATTCTGTATATACCGATAGTGTTATAGACCTTTCAAAAGTACATAGTTTAGAAAGATTTAAGGCAATAGGATTTAATTGTAATGGCATCGTGTATGGTAAAAATAAGAATCTTAAAAATATTTCTATGAAGGAAATAGGAAAAGGAATAAAAGAGATAGATGTATCAAAGTTAAAGAATTTAAAAAGCCTTGAAGTATGTTACTCAAAATATTTAAAAAATATTAAAATTGGGAAAATTAAAAAAATACATTTATATGAATGCAAAAGAATAAAAAAATTAGATATATCGAAATGTGACAAATTTAAGAAAGTGATAGTAATAGCTACGGGAATTGATAAAGTGCGAATGAGTAAAACGCCATCAATAAATGATTTATGCTTATCGTTTAGTAAAATAGAAAAGATTGATTTAACAAATGCAAAAATTCATTCTCTTTCTTTGGAAGGAAATCCTATAAAAAACATAGATGTATCAAAGGCAAAGAAGATTGATAAGATATATGTAAAAAAATACCAAAATGTAAAAAAAGGAGATAAACAACAAATTAAAATAATAAGGAGGTAGCATATGAGAAAAAAGCATCCGGTTTTATATGCATTACTGTAATCAGTAAATGAGTATATAAAAACGGATGCTTTTATATAGAAATGTAAAAGATCTTATCCAAATTTTCTTTTGATTTCAGCTATAAAATCTTTCAGGTTAAAAGATTTGCTTTCGGAGTTTGCGTTTCCTGCATTTCTTTTTGCTTCGTTCATTAATACGGTATGATTATCGATTGGCTCATTGCTTGTAATTATGGAACGGTATGTGCCGTCACTACGCATAATACGTGCCTTTGTGTTATCAGCCTGCTGAACTTCGATAAAATGCATTATTTTTTCTTTTACATATTTATCTTTAATAGGGCAACCAACTTCTACACGCTTGTCCATATTTCTGGTCATAAAGTCGGCAGAGGAAATATACATAATTTCATCGTTCCCCAAACCAAATAAATATATTCGGGAGTGTTCTAAGTATCTTCCAACAATACTCTTTATAAAGATATTATCAGTTTTTCCTTCAACCTGAGGAAGAATGCAGCAAATACCACGAACAATCATCTGAATATTAACACCGGCAAGAGAAGCCTCAGCTAATTTATTAATAAGAGTCAGGTCAGATATTGAATTAAATTTAAGAAAAATACGTCCTTTTGTTCCTTTAGCAATTTCTCTATTAATAAGTTTGATAATTTCTGACTTCATTGAATTAGGGGCAACAAGTAAGGTGGAATAGTTTCCTTCAAGATTCCCAATTGCCATGTTTTTGAAAAATTCATTTGCGTCAGTTCCTATTTCCATGTCAGAGGTCATAAGTGAAAAATCAGTATATTGTTTTGATGTCTTTTCGTTGTAATTTCCGGTGCCAATCTGGGTGATATAGGAAATTTTTCCACGCTCTCTTCTTGTAATAAGGCAAACCTTTGAGTGAACTTTATAACCTTCAAATCCGTAAATTATACGGCAGCCTGCCTGTTCTAATCGCTGTGACCAGTCAATGTTATTTTGCTCATCAAATCTGGCACGTAATTCTATAAGTACAGTTACATCTTTATCATTTTCCGCAGCCGCACACAAATAGTCTACAATTTTGGCATTTTTTGCAAGGCGGTATATGGATATCTTTATTGAAATAACAGAGTTATCATAAGATGCCTCTTTAAGTAATTTTAAAAATGGGTCCATGCTTTCGTATGGGTATGATAAAAGCAAATCTTTTTTTTGAAGCTGTTTGATTATGCTTTCATTTAATCTAATATCACTACTTGGCTGAGGTTCAAATGGTGGATAAATTAATTCGCTTTTTACACTGCCTGATATTTTATCTTCTAATCCGAATGCGTATGACATTGTTAAAGGCGAAGAAGTAATAAACACCTGAGCTTTAGTTAATTCGAGTTTTTCACATAGAAAGCGAAGAAAATTACCACTTATCTTATTCTTTAATTCAAGTCTTACAGGGGCAAGTCGTTTTCTTGAATTTAATAATTGCTGCATTGCATCACGAAAATCTTCATCTACATCAAAAGCTTCATCTCCTGAAGCAATATCGGCATTTCTTGTTACTGAAAATATAGTACTTTCTATAATTTTATATGAACTGAATATTGTATCAGCAAAATAAGAAACCACATCGCTTGTAAAAACATACCTTACATCTGCACCGGGCAGGAAAATTACTTCCGGAAGGGCAGTTGGAATTGGAATTATACCAAATAGTTCATTTCCCTTTTTTTCATCCGCATTAGTTAATGTAGCACCCACATATATATTTTTATTAACTAAAAATGGAAATGGATGGTGTGGGTCGATTATTTGAGGTGAAAGTATAGGATTAATCTGTGTCAAAAAATAGTTCTTAAGATATTTTAATTCCTTTTTCTCAATTTCATTCATTCTCAGACCGTGAACACCATAGGTTTTTAACTGCTCAGTAACATTTTTATAAATTTCATCTCTGAAATTAATTAATGGTTTTACAGCACGAAAAATGGCTTCAAGCTGTTCAGCGGGAGTCATTCCTGTTTTATTATCTTTATGATTGCTCTTAATCAGACTCAAATCATGAAGGGTACCAACACGAATCATAAAAAATTCATCAAGATTACTTGTAAAGATTGATATAAATTTAAGACGTTCTAATAAAGGTACTGTTTCGTCTGTAGCCTCGGATAAAACACGTTGGTCAAATCTAAGCCATGACAATTCTCTGTTTTGTGTATAATTTTGTAATTTCTCTTTCATTCAAATCTCCTTAATTAATGGTTATCTTATGGTTTTGGGACTGCTGCAGGTGGTAGGCTCGTAAGCATTTTTTTGCAAATTGATACATAGCCCACACGTAAAAGTGTAATTACTTACAAATTTTTACTTTCTAATATATTTAGAAGATAGCCTTCGCGTACACCATATGGGCTAACGGTAAAATTAGTGCATCCATAATGTTTGGCAACTGAATTAATTATTGCAATTCCGGGAATTATAGTGTGGATACGTCCGGGAGTTGCCTTAATGATTGCGGATACCAATTTAGGTTTGTCCTTCTTTGCTAATTTCAAAATTTTATTTAATCGTTTGCATTCAAAGCCTGTATAGCCTGAGTTTTCGTTGAAGAGTTCATCACTTAATTTACAACAGGCACGTGCAGAACCACCTACGCCAAACAAAACGGTTGAGTTAACAGTTTCAGGCGAAAGAGGTAGCGTGTTAAGAATTTCATTAACATGGTCGTTGATGTTTTTTAATTCCGATTTAGTAGGAATAATATCTTCAACGTAATTTGTGTACATATTTAATGAACCAACAGGTATTGAACATGTAGACAATAATGTGCCGTTTTCAAAATAAACAAGTTCAGTACTTCCTCCGCCTACATCAACTAATAAGCCGTTTCCGGATGAAATGCTTTTCATTGTACCATAGTAGTCGTACAAAGCTTCTTCTTTGCCGGAAATGATTTCAATATCAAAACTACAATGTTTTTTTATTTCAGCTAAAACTTCTTCTGAGTTACTGATATTTCGTAATGAAGCGGTTGCAAATGCGTGAACTTCTTTTACATCCACACTTTCCAAAATGGTTTCAAATTTGCTTAAAGCTTCAATGGCTTTTAAAATACCTTTTTTCGAAAGCATATTGTTATTGTCAATATAACCGACAAGCCCGGCAGGGATTTTAGAATTAAGCATCTGTTGAATCTCATTGTCTATTACTTTATATAAAACCATTCGTATTGTATTTGAACCAATATCTATAATTGCGTACATATAAACCTCCGAAAAATTTGCTTTAAAATATGTATTGATAGTATTTACATATAGAAGAAATTATAAACAGTCAAAGTAAAATCTGAATATGACCAATGTATATTGTGTGTAAAATTAATAAGTAACATGAACTATAAGTGAAAGTGAATAAAAATATTTCTATTTAGAAAAATTATTTGGTAAAATCCAATAAAAAATTACGCGAAAAATTCAATAAAAACAAAATTGAAAACAATAAAATACAATAAATGCCAAAAACAGAAAAGAAATTAAAAAATAATGTTACCATAATAAAATTTGAACCCTTTTTTTTAGTAAAATAAAAAGGTAAAAATAATATATAAGAAAAAGTACTTATCGCGATTGAGAAGCGATATCACAAAAAAATAAAAATATTTTTAGGAGGGTTTTATGAGAATATTCAACCATGTCGCACCAGGATTCAAAAGAATTATGGTTGCAGTCTTAGCTGTTGCTATGCTCGTATCTTCAGTTTCATTTTCAAAAGGTACAAATGCAAAAGCAGCAGCATCAACTATTGGAAGCGCAGAAGACTATTCTGTAACAGCAACGGACGTATCAGACAGTCTTTGCAGAATCACATTTACACCAACAAATCCGGCAGCTTATGTAATTATTCATTACAAAGTTAACGATGGAGAGCAGGTTAATGTTGGAATGAACGCTAAGGGTTCATATTTCGAATACGATATCAACAATGTAAAAAAAGGCGATAAAATCGATTGCTCATTTACATATAACAAAGGTGGACTTCAGTATGATTCATCAATGATGACATACACAACAGGCTCAACTCCTGTAACAGATACAAGTATTGAAGCACCATTTGGTTTAGTAGTTGCAAGTCCTGCAGATGGAGAAATCAGTGTAGTATGGGGAAGAGGAAACGTTGACTCATACAATGTTTACATTGACAATGCATTAGTAGGAAGCAAATTAGGATGTGGATATTATGTTTATAAAGGATATGCAGCAGGCACACATACAGTAAAAGTTACTACAGTAAGTGGAAATAAAGAATCAGCAGCTGCATCAGCAAGCGTAAATGTTACAGGCTCTGTTGCCCCGACAACAAAAGCACCTGAAACAACAAAAGCACCACAGACAACAAAGGCACCACAGACAACAAAGGCTCCAGAGACAACAAAGGCACCTACATCAAATATCGAAGCACCATTTGGCTTAGTAGTAGGAAATCCTGAAGCAGGAAAAATCAGTGTAGTATGGGGAAGAGGAAATATTGACTCATACAATGTTTACATTGATGGTAAGAGAGTAGCATCAGCTGTAGGTTGCGGATATTATGTATATGAAGGATATGCAGCAGGAAGTCATACAGTAGCAATTACTACAACAAAGAACGGAAATGAATCAGCACAGACTACAATGACAGTAAATGTTGCACAGTCAGCAGTTGCCCCAACAACAAAAGCACCAGAAACAACAACAAAGGTACCACAGACAACAAAGGCACCACAGACAACAAAGGCACCTGAAACAACAACAAAGACACCACAGACAACAGAAGCAATTGGAGTTGACTCAAGTCTTCCTACACCATTTGGTTTAGTTGCTTCATCACCTGCAAATAATCAGATTACAGTAGTATGGGGATATGGAAAAATTAACTCATACAATGTATATGTAGATGATACAAGAGTTGCAAAGAAAGTTGGATGTGGCTCATACAAGTTTAAAAATATCGTAGCAGGAACACACACAGTTTCAGTTGCTACATATAAAGATGGAAAAGAATCAGCAAAAGTAAGCGTAACAGTAACAGTTAACGGTTTAACTGAAATTGCTACAACAGCTCCGGCTGAAAAACCAACATACAGTGAAGCAATTCCTGAAACAAGAGCAGACTTAAAAGCAAACGAAGACAGAATGTATTTCCAGATGAACAATAAGACAAAAGGTCAGTATTCAGATGATCAGGTTTATTGGTGCATACTTGGAAAGAATCCAAAAACACATGAATTATGTTATGTTGATACAAATGGAAATTTAATCCCTGTAAGCTTATCAATGAATACAGTTAAAAAGGGAGGCAGAATGTGTGCAAATATCTGTAACACATTAGCTCAGAAAGATTATGTTTATATGCCTGACATTGAATCAGGAAGAATGTACTTAAGCTATGGTTCACCTGTTTATATTACAATTAATCAGGATGCAAACGGAAATATGGGATTTGCAGGACCTGACCTTAACAATGCATCAGACCCTAATGCAGATGTATTATTTGAATTTATCGAATTTACAATTACAAACAAAGAATACTGGGGTAACACATCAAGAGTAGATTTCTACAGCTTCCCAATGGCTACAAGATTAATTGGTGAAGGCGGATGGAATAACTTCCCTGGTGATGCAGATGTTTACGACAAGACAGTAGGTGATTTGGGAACAAGAAAAGAAATGTTTGCAGCATTTAAAAATGAAGTACCTGCAGCATTCCAGACATTACTTACAGATAAGAGAATCATGGCACCATGTAAACTTACATTTAACGAAGGAAAGCAGTATTCAAATTATTTTGATAACTATATCAATGAATTCTGGTCAAAATATTCTACACAGGATTTAGTATTCTCATGTGATGCCGGAACATTCAGAGGACGTGTACATGGAGATACAATGGTATTTACAAAAGACGGTGTTGGTGGAAGATACACAATTTACAAGCCAACAACTCAGGATGTATTAGAAGGAAAAGGCAACATGGCAAGAGGTAACTCAACAGAATTAGTTATCGAAGCACAGCTTTGCGCAGCATTTAACAGAGGTGTTGCAACAGAACCTGAAAATTATGATAATGAAAGTGCTTACTATAAGAATAGCAATTCAAACTTCTATTCAGGATTCTTCCACAATCATTCATTTGACAGACTTGCATATGGCTTCTGTTATGATGATGTAAATGACCACAGTACATTATTACATTACACAAATCCAACAGGATTAATCATTGACCTTAAATGGTAAAAAATTAATAAACTGTAAAAGGTAACAGAAATAAAAGACGTTGTTCTTACAATGAAAATTGTAAGGATGACGTCTTTTATATAATAAATGATTATAAATCAAGTGTTATTGCGAAATTTAGTGCAACATATAATGAAAATGGACAGATTAAGACAGCTTTCAAAAATGTTAATACAAATGGAATCAAAGATATCACAAGTAACTATGAATATGATGGTTCCGGAAATTTAATAAAAGAAGCAAATGTGGTTCAGTCGTTGACAAATAAGACATCAACAGAGACACAGTATATTTACGACTATACGGAAAAGAACCCGACAGTTTTATCAGAAATAAAAAACAATGGAGTAACAATTGATTATGCATATGGATGTGACAATAAAAAAACAGATGTTACAGTTGATACAAACATACTTTACAAAAAGACTCATGAGACATATAGTGTAAGCACAGACATAATAGGCTCTACAAGATGGGCGTTTGACTCAATAGGAAATGTTTGTGCTAGCACGGAGTATGATGCATGGGGAAATGTAACTGAAAATTCAGGTTTAACTGTTAATGCGTCAGTGCCTACAGTTAATATTACAAAGAGTTATACGGGACATATTTATGATGAGGGAACCGGATTTTGGAATGCAGGCGCAAGAGAATATGATCCGTTTACAAAAAGATTTACATCAATGGATCCAGAAAACGGAAACATATATATGCCGGATACATTACATAAATATTCATATGCATCGAACAATCCTGTAATGAATGTTGATTTAAACGGACGTTTTACAACATCGACATTTGAAAAAGCAGCATGCTCGGCTGTAAAAGCAGCAATAGGAGGAATATACACATTCACAAAAACAACAGTTAATGTGTGGAATGATTTTAATAATCTAATAGACAGAATACCGGCTCCGGTAAAGGCAGCGGTAGCAATTGCAGGTACAGGTATTGCAATTGCATCAGGAGTTGCACCGGGAGCAGCAGTCTTAACAATGGCTATGGCAATGGGAGAAGGAGCAGCGGTAAATCTGGCTTTCTATGCAGTGGGCAGTTATGTTACAGGAAAACAGATGACATGGAAGGATGCTATAAAGACAGCCGGAAAAGGAGCGTTAGACGGAGCATTCCTTAACGGGATAGGTCAGGGTATTGCAGGTGCAGGAAGGATTCTGGTTAATAATAAGGCAGGAATAAAGAACTTTTATGTAGACGAGACCGGTTCCGTTAAAATAGATGGGGTAAGCAGTGGTAAGAGTAGTACTCCATCTTATGGAGCATATAGTACTAAAATCGATTCCAAGGTTACTGCAGTAGAAAAACAAGAATTGCCGAGTTGGTTAATTGATACCTATAAAGATGGGCAATATCGTACTGTAGTAACTAATGAGGAAATTACTGTATATCGTGCATTTGGATATAATGCGGAAGCTGGTGGTGCATTTGCGACAAGTAATCCTTCTATAAATAGAGTACAAACAAAAGTTGATAGTGTAATACTACCAGAGTGGAAAAATACGCTCAGGTATGAGGCAGAGATTGTTATCACCAAAGGAACAACTTTGAATATAGGACGTGTAGGAGAGCAATATACTATGAGCGGAGCAAGACTGTCAGGAGGCGCAGATCAAATCTTATTGCCATAAAATTGGGATTTGAATTGGATTAAGAGTATTAGAACTATTAAACCTTAAGGAGCATTTATATGAACACTATATTAGAATTAAAAAAACAAATTGAAAAGGTAATTTTATTGTTAGAACAACGCTTGATAGATGACCCAGATAGGCCCATTTTAAAAACTTTATATGATAGATATGTGAGGGCTAAAGAAATATTAAACAATAATGACGATATTAAAAAAATAATGATTATTGGTGGGTGTAGAGCATATTTGGATGCATTTAGCGATTATATGAATCCATTGCTAATTGAGATGGACAAAGCAGAAAAAATGTTTTCGAATATGAATGTGAAAAAATAAATTGAAAAAACAAAAAAATCAACGGTATTCCATAACCTTAGAAACATTATGAAATACCGCTGATTTTCTGTTAGTATTTAATAGTCAGCTAGTTGCATCAATAAGGAAAAAAAGAATTGCATGCCTATGCAGAAAACAACTGCCGTGTAAGCGGATTTTTATGCTTGTATGGGATCTGTCGACTGCATTATGACTTTTCTCTGCACATCCGACAAGTAAAGTTGTTCATATTTATCATGGAGTTTATTCTCTTGTCTTGTGGTTTCAAGATAGTTGGCATTATACTTCATGTTATGGTGTATGTTGTTATAAGGCCGTTCATCCAAGCAGCTGGCAGTTATGTTGCAGGGAAGCAGATGACATGGAAGGATGCAATAAAGATATCCAGAAAAGGAGCATTAGATGGAGCGTTTCTTAATGGAATAGGCCATAGTATTGCAGGTGTAAGAAGAATACTTTCTAATAACAAGGCAGGAATAAAGAAGTTTTATGTAGATGAAACCGGTTCTGTTAAAATAAATGGGGTAGGTGGTAGTAAGGCTGATGTTACTACAGGAATTGGATATAATGCGGGAGATACTCAGGTAAGAGTAGATGGTGATTGGACTGAAAATGATATGAAACAAGCATTGTTAGGACATCCACCCAGAGGTTTAGGAAGTTCTGATATTCATCATGGTGGACAGATGCCAGGAGGTGCTCTGCATGAAGTGCTACCAGGACAACACAGAAATAATCCAGCACTACATCAAAATACATACAACCAAGGAGTAACTCCTGAAATGAGAATGGAAGACAGACAATTACATTGGTGGTATCGTGCAAGAGAACAAGGAGCAGATGAATTATTACCAGATTCTTATAAAGATTTTGTAAGCCAATATGGAGGCGGATACTTTGGCTTTATAGTAGTGTATTCATGTGACTGCAAAGGCATGTTTTATATTGAGGATAATGTATTAAAAGAATGGGTTGCAGAAAAGTGTTTTTTACCAGTTGTCGATTTAGAAACAGGAGATTTGCTGGGATTCGACATAGATGCTGGAATATGCAAAAGTATAGTTACTATGTATTCACATGAGGGGGAAACATTACAGGAAATGCAAATAGATTTTTATGAGGCATTATTAAAATTTGGTTTAAAATGTGACGAATAGAAATTGATTAAAAGAAAAAGAGCTTGAGATATACCCCAGGCTCTTTTTTGTGTTATAATAACATATACTATGTGCATTTGTTAAATACTTATGGATAAAACCTGAATAATGAAATGGAGATAGATATTATGAAAAAGGACTGGAAGAGAGAATATTTTTCAATCCCAAATTTAATGGGATATTTTAGATTGATTTTAATACCGGTATATTTGATGGTGTATATTCACGCAGATGGAATCAGGGATTATGCAATATCAGCAGGAATTTTATTATTGTCAGCGCTCACAGATTTCTTTGATGGAAAAGTGGCAAGAAGATTTGACATGATAACTGATTGGGGAAAAATCCTTGACCCGATAGCAGATAAACTTACTCAGGGAGTTGTTGTTATAAGTTTGATTTTCAGATACAGATTTATGGCGATTGTTTTGGTTATATTTATAGTCCAGCAATTGGGACAGGGAATTTTAGGACTTATATATATTAAAAAAAGCGGAAAAGTTGAGGGTGCGAAAATGTTTGGAAAAGTAAGCACGGCATTTCTTGACTTTATGGTATTAGTTTTAGTTATATGGATAGATATACCGAAAAATGTTGCATTGGCAATGATGACAGTGTCAGTATTTTTAATGACAAATTCATTGCTTAGATATTTTGATTATTATTACAAAGAGATAAGGAAATAAAATGAATGAAGTTCATTTTCTAAAGATATTTCCGATGACCAGCCAACAATTAAATGGCTAGGCAATACCACATTTTTTATAGGAGATTAACATATGAATTTTGCTCATTTACATGTGCATACAGAGTTTAGTTTGTTAGACGGCTCGAGTAAAATTAAAGAAATTACGGCAAGGGCAAAGGAACTTGGAATGAATAGTCTTGCGATTACTGACCATGGTGTTATGTATGGGGCGATAGACTTTTATCGCGCTGCAAATGCCAATGGAATTAAGCCGATTATCGGATGTGAGGTTTATGTTGCACCGGGTTCAAGATTTACTAAAGAGGCAGGGGAGAGCGAAGATCGTTACTATCATTTGGTTTTGCTTGCCGAAAATAATAAAGGATATAGCAATTTGTCAAAAATCGTATCAAAAGGATTTGTTGACGGATTTTATTATAAACCACGAGTAGATTACGAGGTGTTACAGGAATTTCACGAAGGTATAATATGCCTAAGTGCATGTCTTGCAGGTGAGGTGCAGAGATATCTGGCAAGAGGAATGTACGAAGAAGGAAAAAAAGCAGCGCTTAAATATCAGGATATTTTTGGAAAAGGCAATTATTTTCTTGAAATGCAGGACCATGGAATTCCTGAACAGCGTATGGTTAATCAGCAGCTTATGCGTATGAGTCAGGAGACAGGTATTGAGTTAGTGTGCACAAATGACGTGCATTATACTTATGATACTGATGTAGAAGCACATGATATTTTGTTGTGTATTCAGACAGGGAAAAAACAGTCAGATGAAAACCGTATGAGATACGAAGGGGGACAATACTATTTAAAAAGTCCTGAAGAGATGGCTGAGTTATTTAAATTTGCGCCTGAAGCATTAGAAAATACGCAGAAGATTGCAGACAGATGTAATGTTACATTTGAATTTGGTGTTACAAAACTTCCTAATTATGAAGTGCCTGAAGGTTACACTCCGGCAACATATTTGAGAGAATTGTGCAATAATGGATTGCAGAAGAGATATGTCGATACAAAGCTTGATTATGATTGCCCGATGTCTTTAGGACAATTGAAAGAACGCTTAGATTACGAACTTAGCACAATTGAAACCATGGGATACGTGGAATACTTCCTTATCGTATGGGATTTTATAAATTATGCAAAGACAAATGGAATTGCAGTAGGTCCGGGACGAGGTTCGGCAGCAGGAAGTATAGTTTCGTATTGCCTTGAAATTACGGATATTGACCCTATTAGATATAACTTACTTTTTGAAAGATTTTTAAATCCTGAGCGTGTGTCCATGCCCGATATTGATATTGATTTTTGTATCGAAAGAAGACAGGAAGTTATTGATTATGTAGGAAGAAAATATGGCAAAGACCATGTCGCTCAGATTGTTACATTTGGAACTTTAAAAGCCAGAGGTGTGCTTAGGGATGTAGGTAGGGTACTTGATATGCCATATGCACAGGTGGATGCAATTGCAAAGACAATTCCTAAGGAATTGAACATTACTCTTGATGGAGCTTTGAAGGAAAGTAAAGAGTTTAAGGATTTATATGAGAGTGATGAACAGATTAAATATCTTGTTGATATGTCACGAAGACTTGAAGGGCTTCCACGTCATGCTTCAATGCATGCGGCAGGTGTAGTAATTTGTGCAAAACCTGTTGAAGAGTATGTTCCGCTTTCAAGAGCAAGTGACGGTTCAATTACAACCCAGTATATAATGACAACATTAGAAGAACTGGGACTTTTAAAAATGGACTTTTTAGGATTGAGAAACTTAACTGTAATTCAGAATGCAGTTAGATTTGTTGAAAAAGACCATAATATAAAATTGGATATGCATAGCATAGATTATGATGATAAAAAAGTATTGGCTTCTATAGGAACAGGAAATACAGAAGGAATCTTTCAGTTGGAAAGTGGCGGTATGAAAGGGTTCATGAAGGAATTAAAACCTCAGAATCTTGAAGATATAATAGCCGGAATATCACTATATCGTCCGGGTCCTATGGATTTCATTCCTAAATATCTTGAGGGAAAAAATAATCCGGAAGCAATTACTTATGACTGCCCGCAACTTGAGCATATATTAGAGCCAACTTACGGCTGTATTGTATATCAGGAACAGGTTATGCAGATAGTTAGGGATTTGGCAGGATATACATTAGGACGAAGCGACTTGGTTAGAAGAGCCATGTCAAAGAAAAAAGATTACGTTATGCAGCAGGAAAGACAGAACTTTGTTTATGGAAATAAAGAAGAAAATGTACCGGGCTGCATAGCAAATGGAATAGATGAAAAGACTGCAAATAAAATTTATGATGATATGATTGATTTCGCCAAATATGCTTTCAACAAGTCTCATGCGGCGGCATATGCAGTTGTTGCCTACCAGACAGCATATTTGAAATACTATTATCCGGCAGAATTTATGGCAGCTATGCTTACATCTGTCATGGATAATGCAGAAAAAGTATCTGAATATATTTATTCATGCCGTTCAATGGGAATAAAAATACTTCCTCCGGATATAAATGAAGGAGAAAGCGGATTTTCTGTATCTGAAAATTGCATACGATATGGTTTGACTGCAATTAAAAGTGTAGGAAAAAATATTATTGATGCGATTGTAATGGAAAGAAATGCAGCAGGAAAATATAAATCATTAGAAGATTTTATCTCAAGAACAAGTCCGCTTGGAGTTAATAAGAGAGCTGTTGAAAACTTTATTAAGGCAGGGGCTTTGGATTCACTTGGAGCGACAAGAAAACAAATGATGATGGTTTATGTTCAAATCATGGATTCAGAGGCACAGGAAAGAAAAAACACCATGGCAGGTCAAATGAGTTTATTTGATTTTGTAAGCGAAGAAGATAAAGCAGATTTTGAAATTAAAATGCCTGATGTTGGTGAGTATTCAAGTGACCAGATGCTTGAATTTGAAAAAGAAGTTTTAGGAATCTATGTTAGTGGACATCCTTTACAGAAAGAAGAAGCAAGATGGCGTAAGCATATTACAAATATTTCCACTGATTTTGCTGAAGTAGGAGAAGATGAGGAAAATACAAAAGTCGAAGACAAGGCAAGAGTAACAATAGGTGGAATAATTACCGGAATTACAAAAAAATATACAAGACAGGGGCAGCCTATGGCATTCTTAACATTAGAAGATTTGTTAGGTTCTGTTGAAGTAATTGTATTTCCAAGACAATATGAAAAATATAAAACACTGATTGCTGAGGATAATCAGATATTTGTTAACGGACAGGCAAGCTTAGAAGAAAATGCAGCAGGTAAAGTTATTGCAAATGATATAAAAGCATTTGATGAATATGGTACAAGTCTTTGGATTGCATTTGCAGATAAAGATGATTATACAAATAAGGAAGCAGAGCTGTTTGAATTACTTTCTGAAAATAAGGGAAAAGATAAGGTTATAATATATCTTGTGAAGGAAAAACAGAGTAAAATGTTGCCTGCTATGTATAGAGTAGATTCAAATGATACATTAGTTGAAAAATTAAAGGCTATGTATGGAGAAAAATTTGTGACAAAAGTATTAGAGTAGCATTTGTGACAAAGATATTAGAGTAGCATTTACAACAAAGATATTTTAGTAACATTTGCAACAAAGATATTGTAGTAATAGTTGCAACAAAATTGTAAGGTAGCATTTGTGACAAAGAGATTAGAATAACTGATAAATAATAAAATTATCAGTCATATATTTGGGAGTAAAAATGAAAGTTGATAAAGCTATAAAAGCTACATTCAATACAAATTTAATAATTCTTAACGGCTTTTTAGTTGCTCTTTTAGTAGGAACTATATTGTTAATGTTGCCCGTTTCCTCTGCAAGTGGAAATGGAACAGATTTTATTACGGCATTGTTTACGGCAACAACATCCCTATGTGTAACAGGGCTTGTAGTTGTGCCTACATATGCATACTGGAGCATATTTGGAAAAGTAATAATACTTATATTAATACAGCTTGGCGGGCTTGGGATTATTAGTTTTACAATTGGATTTCTAATTATAATAGGAAAGAAAATTTCTTTGAAAGAAAGAAAAATGATACAGGAATCGTATAATCTTGATTCGGCACAGGGTGTCTTAAAAATATTGAGAAAAATATTTGGAATCACTGTAAAAATAGAAGGAATAGGAGCGATACTTTATTCCATACAGTTTATTCCTGAATATGGAATCGTAAAAGGAATCTGTTACAGCGTATTTCATTCGGTATCTGCGTTTTGTAATGCGGGAATAGATATAATTGGAAATGACAGTTTTGTTAAGTATCATGGAAATGTGCTTGTCAATCTTACAACTGTGATGTTAATCATATGTGGTGGTATTGGATTTATTGTATGGCTTGATATCGGTGGCATAATAAGTGAAATCCGTAACAAAAAATTGAGACCAAATAAATTTATAGAAAGAATGAAATTGCATACAAAGCTTGTATTGATTACGACAGCCATTTTAGTTGGAGGAGGATTTTTATTTATTCTTTTATTTGAATATAATAATCCGGATACGCTTGGAAATATGACATTTGGAAATAAATGCTTAGCGGCTTTATTTGAAGCGGTAACGCTTAGAACAGCAGGATTTATTACTGTGCCACAGGCAGGATTTAGAGATGGAACATTTATGATAATGTGCGGTATGATGATTGTTGGTGGTTCCCCTCTTGGAACAGCAGGTGGAATAAAAACAACGACATTGGCACTTGTTTTTCTACTAACCTGGGCAACTATAAAAGGCAAGGATGATATAGAGGTTTGCAGAAGAAGGATAAATAAACAGAATGTCAGAAGCGCAGTAGCAATCGGAACAATAGTACTTAGCATACTTGCAGTAGCAATTATGGCGTTAAGTTTTACGGAAGGTGCACCTTTGAAAGTGATCACATTCGAGGCTGTTTCGGCTCTTGGAACAGTTGGACTTAGTATGGATTTTACAGCAAGTCTTACAGCTATAGGAAAACTTATTATAATAGTGCTTATGTTCTTTGGAAGAGTAGGACCTATAACTATTGCCATGGCTATGACAGGCAGAGCAAGAAAAGACAGAAAGATAAAGAATTATCCTGAAAAGAGAGTAATGATTGGATAAAATTTTAAGTAAATGAATTAGAAGGAGCATAAAATGAAGGACGTAGCAGTTTTTGGTATTGGAAAATTAGGAAAAACATTTGCAGTAACTTATTCAAGAAAAGGTGGAAAAGTTTTTGCAATTGATAGACGTCAGGAAAGAGTAGATGGAATCTCAGATGATGTGACATATGCCATAAGAGCCGATGTTACAGAGGAAAATGTTGTAGAAAATCTAGGAATCAATAATGTAGATGCGGTAGTAGTTGCCCTTGGAAATAATTTTGAGGCAAGCATAATTGTTACTACAATATGCAAATCTTTAGGGGTTCCATACATTATTGCTTCGGCGATGGACAAATTGCAGGCAGATGTATTGACGAAAATTGGTGCGGATCATGTTATTTTACCGGAAAGTGAAACTGGAAAAAGGCTTGCAAATGGAATGGCAAGTGGAGGGCATTTTCAGGATATTGCTGATTTGTCAGATGAATTTAGCATAATTGAAACTAAGATTCCAAAAGAATGGATTGGTAAAAGCTTAATAGAATTAAATCCGAGAAAGAAATTTGGATTCAATGTAATAGCAGAGAAGGTAAATGGTGTTTATAAAAATAATATAGATGCGGATAAACCTTTTGGAGATCAGGAATCAATAATTGTAATTGGTGATAATGAGAAATTATTAAAAGTATTTAAAGAGGGCTAAAAAATGATAATTACATCAAATACAAATGAACAGATAAAGAATTTAATTCATTTAAAGGATAAGAGCAAAGCCAGAAAAACTTCAGGAACATTTATTGTAGAAGGAATTAAAATGTTTCAGGAAATACCAAAAGAAGATTTTATTAAGGCTTATGCTTCTGAAAGTTTTTATGAAAAAAGAAAAGAAGAAATATCAGATTATTTTAAGAAAAATAATTTAAAAGAAGATGTTCAACTTGTTAGCGACAGTGTATTCAAAAAAATATCAGATACAGTAACGCCACAGGGAATATTAGCTGTTGTAAGACAAAAAACATATTCTATTGAAGATATAATAAAATCAAGAAATAAAGAAAAAAGCTGTATTGTTGTACTTGATAGAATTCAGGATCCCGGGAATCTCGGAACAATAGTAAGAACAGGCGAAGCTGCCGGAATTACAGGAATAATTATGAGTAGTTCAACTGCAGATATTTATAATCCAAAAGTTATACGTTCTACGATGGGGTCAATTTATAGAGTGCCATTTGCAATAGTAGCTGATTTGCCTAAAGCAGTAGATATATTAAGAGAAGATGGTATAACATGTTTTGCAGCACATTTAAAGGGTGAATTATATAATTCAGGAACACTTACAAAGGATTGTGCTTTATTAATTGGAAACGAAGCAAATGGATTAAGTGATGAAGTAGCAAATAAAGCAGACAAACTAATTAAAATTCCTATGGCAGGAAAAGTAGAATCACTAAATGCGGCAATTGCAACATCAATATTAATGTATGAAGCAACAAGGTAAAAAGGTTCTAAACTTTGGATTTCTCCATGCTTGACAAAGAACAAAAAAACTCCCACATTTGTATCTTATTCTTGTGAAGTTCTATGATATCAATAAAGAACGCTTGCGCTGCTTGTCGCTCGTAGCAGTTCTAAATATTTAGCACACAGACAGGCTTTGAAACCTAAAGTTTCAGCCGGTCGATGCACCGAATATTTGAACCGACGGCACCAAATGCACTTTATCTGATATCATAGAACTCCACAGTTATGAGAACAAATGTAGGAGTCTTATTTTATAAAGCTGATAATTTCTCTACAGCTTTGTCATCAAGTATTTCTTCAAAATGTTCAAGATAAAATAAATCTTTTGCATACGTTGCACTTTCAATTTGACCGTGTTCTGTGATAAATCCTAAAATTTTATTTAATACTGAAGGCTCAGTTGATTCTAAGCATATAGATAAATAATATTTATTGTTATATGGAGATTTATATACAGAACTATCTCCTTTAAAATAAGGCATGATTAACTTTGTTACAGTAATCACATCGCTTAAATTATCATATATTGAAATATTGTAAAGCAAGTCAGAATCACCGGAATTATCCGATACTTCGTCCTTTACAGATGAAACAATGTTGTCTAATTCTTCCGGATTAATATCGTCAAATGGATCAAAAGCATCTTCCTCTTTATTAGAAGAAAATAATTTAGCTAAACTGCTTCCGCGATCATCTCCATCTTCAACTTTTGTAATCAATAAAACGATATTTTCAGGAGAAACCGGAATTGCTTCAACCATAAGAGGTTTGTCGTTTACTTCAAATCCAAAATCCTCATTGGCCTGACGCATCATATCTTGAAAAAGTTCCTTTGTTTTCCCTGCCCCAAAAGCCAATTCACTGAATTTAATATGTCTGTCTTCTAAATCAGCACGGCTTATTGTGCAACGAATCTGCTTATCATTGATTTTTTCAATTTTCATAAAATCACCTCACTAACAGTTTAGATTCGTATAGTTTATTATATCCACTATAAAAAAATATGTAAAGTTTTCATCCATATTTTAATATGTAATATATTGCAAATATGGAAAAGTTTCAATATAAAATAAGGATATTTGACAAAATATTCTTATTTATATTTATATTATACGTCAAAAAAGAACACAATATGTCAAAAAAATGAAAAATATATGATATATATGATAAATAAGATGTTGGGGTCAAAAGCCCCAACTTTGACGCCTGCGGAGTGTATTTTTTGACAAATCGTTCTAAATTAATGTTGCGTATTTTATACAATATGTGTATAATAAATGAGAGAAGGAGTATATGTTATAATATGGGTAAGAACACTTCTTTGCAACTATTGGAATGCCGATATGCAACGACTTACTATTAATAAGTTTTATGAAATGTTAATATATATCACAATTATTATTTAAAGTATTAATAGTTTGACCTTTTATAATACGGAGTATACGGAATTTCCCTTAAACAAATAAAAGAGCCGGTTATATATAATAATATTTGTCAGATAATGTATTTGAACAATTATTATAATAACGGGCTCTTAGTTTTTTGCTAATTTATTTTATAGAGAACACATACACCATTTTCCATAAACACGTTTACCTTTAACAATTTTAAAAGGTCTGATTTTTACATATAAATATTGTTTTGACGGATTGTTTGAATCCGTATTAATTCTTCCGTTTAATACAACTTTTGCTGAAGTGTTTTTTCTGCCAACATCCATAGCCTTGTATTTTTTGAAGTTTTTATTTGTAGCATATCTTATCTGATATCCTGATGCTCCGGTAACCTGATTCCAATGGATTATGCCTGAAAATTTTTTCTTGTTTTTAAACTGACTTAATAAAGAAATATAGGCATTTGTTTTTGCAGATTTAATTCCGGCAGAATAACATATTCTCAAATTATTACAACCATCAAAAGCTGTATCCGAAATAGAAAGTTTGTTACCGTTAATTGTAATATTTTTAAAATCAGAACAATTGCTAAATGCAAAACTTTCAATATTTGTCACGGAATATGGAAGGGTTATATTCTTTAATAAAGTATAAGCGAAAGATGAGTTGCCAATAGTTTTAATACCATGTCCAAAAGACACATTTGTGAGTGGATTATTTTCAAATGCACCTTCACCAATTATTTCAATATTATCGCCTAAAGTTAAATCAGAAATACTATTGCGACTAAACATATGATTTGGAATTGTCTTAAGGTTTAAAGGAAAGTTTATAGTTTCAATAGCGTTATCAGCAAATACATAGTCACCCCATGTAAGAATAGTTTCAGGAAGTGTTATGCTTTTAAAATTACATAATCTAAAAGCACGATTTCCTATATAATATAATTTGTCAGGAAAATTAATTTCCGAAAGATATATGCAACCATTAAAGGCATCATCTCCAATTTTTAAAAGAGTAGATGGAAGTATAACTTTTTTAAAAGAGTATATTGAGTCTGTTACATATGAGTTAAATGCGTTAGGAGCAATTTCTGTTACTCCCTCGGGAATTTCAACAGTCGAAAGTCTGCCGTTATAACCGATAACAACATTGTCGTTTGTAATAAACATACCATTTTCAAATCTCAGTTTATTGCCAAGAGCCAGTGAAAGATGATAAATATCTATGCGGGCTAATGAACTGTAAAGAGTAGAAATGCTTAAGGAATCAAGTGTGTCTGATCCAATTGCAATGTCAGTTACAGAGGTCTGAGAAACAGAGGCCTTAGCAAAATATTTATCTTTTTCTATGGTTGTAACGCTTCCGGGAATCACTAGTTTTGTAAGATTAGTACAGCATGCGTAAGCATCGGAAGACGAATCTGTCTGGGCATAAAGAATAGACTGAAGGTTGAATTCCTGACAACCATCTTCAATAATAAGTTCAGTTCTTTCAGAAGGAACACGAACTATGTTCAAACCATTTTTAGAATAAATTATACCATTTATAGATTTATATGCAGGGTCTTTTTTGTAAACTACAAGATTGTTTGTTTTTACTGTTGAAACTACATCTAACTTAAGAGACGATGAAAACTTAACTGTTTCAATTACAGTATCTCCGCTTATGGAATCGTATGCATCATCCCCCGGGAGTGTCTTAACATTATAATTTCCGGGAACTGATAATTTAGACAATGAATCACAAGAAGAAAATGCACATTGCCCAATAGTGCTAACAGTGTTTGGTACTGCAATCTTTTTTATTTTTGTTCCGTAAAAAGCGTAACAATCTATGACTTTCAAAGTGTTTGGAAGCTTAATTTTTTGCAGATTTTTGCAATTATAAAATGCGTATTTAGAAACAGATGTAACGCCATTTCTTATAATAACGGTATGTATTTGTCTGTTCTTTTTAAATGTCATTGAGTTAGGCATTTTACCTTTTCCATAAATGGTAATAGTTCCATCCTTTATTTTATATTTGACAGAAGCTATCTGAGTGGAAGAGCTACTTTGATTGATTTTTGCTGCCGCATTTACATTTTTTAAAATTGCACTATTTCCAAAAATAAATATAGAACAAAAAAATGTAAGGATTAATAAAGTTACACCAGATTTAAAAGTTTTTGCCATATAAATCCCTCCTCTCACAGCTTTAAACAGCTGGATAAATTTGAAATTTTTCATACAAATAAATATGTATTTTCCGCTCATACTAATTGATTTAATTATACCAAAATATAGTCTGAAATTAAACAAAAGTTATTAAATCTCAAGATATATAAAGATGAAATTATGTTATATATATGTTATGATGTAGTAGTTAAATATTTGCAAAAAATATGCTAATAAAATGATGTGAATATCAAAAGTATGCATAATAAATTGGTAAGCGTATAGGAGTGTTCAATTTAGGAAGATATTCACAGAGGAGGAAGAACAAGTGAGAAAGAGCATAAAGTATATAATGACAATGGCTACAATCTCAGCCATGGCAATAACAATGACAGGATGTTTTGGACCGGAAACAAGTAAAGAATATGTTACTTTGAATGATTATATGATGCTTCATTATACAGATGATGATGGAAATGAGGTTACAGCGACATCTGCAGATGGAAATGAAATGGCAGCAGTTGTCTGTGATAATGAATATGTAAATAAATATGCATTTGAAAAAGATGGCGATACTTATATGGATATAAGTGGAGTGAAAAAATATATTGATGACAGATTTTACTATGACAGTACGGAAAATACAGTTATGTATACTAATGCAACTACAATATATACAAGCCCTGTAGGCAGCAATGAAGTTACAGGCGATACAAAAGAAAATCTTGATTTTACATCATCAGTTATGGATGGTGAGATATGTTATGTAAATTTAAAATATATAAGCAAATACATTGATTTTGATTATAAATATGCAAAAGCAAATGGGGATAAGCCTGCAGTTGTTGTAGTTAATACAAAAAGCCGTGAAGATAAAAATGGCACTGTAAAGAAAAATACTCAGATTAGAACAGATGCAGATTATATGGCTGATATTGTTAGTGACGTAAAGGCTGATACAAAACTCACAATTTTAGATAAAGGTGATGAATGGGATAAAGTTGCTACAGACGATGGAGTTATAGGTTATATTTTAAATAAGAGAGTTAAAGTAGGAAAAACAACAAAAGTTTCATATAAAAATGATTATGATACATATACGCATAATGTCTTAGATAAAAAGATAAGCCTTGCATGGCATCAGGTTATGTATTCATCAAGTAATTCAGGGTTAAGTGACATGATAAAAAACGCTAAAGGTCTTAATGTTATTTCACCAACATGGTTTAGCGTAAGTGATTCAAAGGGAGAAGTGTCATCAATAGGCTCAGCGGATTATGTAAAGAAGGCACATAGTGCTGGACTTGATGTATGGGGACTTGTAAGTGATTTTGAAACAGATGGCAACGGAGATTATTATATAAAAACAGTTGTAAATAATACAAAAGCAAGACAAAAGATGGTTTCTAATATAATGAAATATGCATCATTATATGATTTAGATGGAATTAATGTAGATTTTGAATATATAAATGTTTCTGAGGGAGCCGGATATTTACAGTTCTTGAGAGAATTGTCAATTGAATGCAGAAAGAAAGGTATAGTTTTATCAATAGACAATTATCAGCCGTCTGCATGGACAGAATTTTATGATAGAAATCAGCAGGGAAGATTGGCAGATTATGTTGTTGTAATGAATTATGATGAACATACAGCTTCAAGTAATGAGGCAGGTTCAGTATCATCCTTGACATTTACGGAAGAAGGTTTAAAAAATACAATTGATGAAGTGGGAGATGCTTCAAGAGTAATTAATGGAATGCCATTTTATACAAGAATATGGACAGAAACTCCGGAGGATGAATCGGATGGAAATGGAAAATTAATCGAAGATGCTGCAAATGGTAATTATGTTTTGTCAACAAAGGCTGTTTCGATGGATGCAGCAAAAGAAGCGTATACAGAAGCAGGGGCTACACCTATTTATAATGAAGAAACAGGACAAAATTATGTTGTTTATGAAAAAGGAAGTAGCACATATATGATTTGGCTAGAAGATGAAACTTCAATAAAGGCAAGACTTGATTTAATGAATAAATATGAAATTGCCGGAGCAGGATATTGGAAATTAGGATTAGAGTCTGATGATATATGGAATACAATTTCACAATATTTTAAATAATTATTCATAAAAATAGTTTTGGCTTCATATAATTTCAAAGAAGGAGTGAGGCCATGATTAATACAAAACGAGTTTTTTACATTTATTCTTACAAAAGAGGCGTAAAGGGCAGAAACGTAGGATTTGCCAGAATCAGGGGAAGAGATGATAATTATAAGTTGAATTTATCCATTAAAGTTCCGGTAGAATATGGTGCTGAAGATATGGAAATATGTCTGTTTAAAAGAAGACAGGGATTTGTGTCAGGATATAAGGTTGGTACAATGACGCCGTTTAACGAAATATGTAAATTTAATGCAGTTATTAGCTCAAAAAAATTGCAGGAAGCCGAATTTGATATAAATGATATTGACGGAATTTATATATTTGGAGCAGAACAGGATGGGTATGTGTTCTTTGCAAAAATGGAAGATGAGATAAATGATAATTCAAAAGAAATATTTGATTATCAGATGGACAAATTTAACAGAAATTCACAACTTGTATATGTAAATTAGGAGTATTACTAATGAATGAAAAATACATGAAGGAAGCAATTAAACAGGCAAAAAAAGCTGCTTCAATAGGAGAAGTGCCGATAGGCTGTGTAATTGTTTATAAAGATAAAATTATAGGCAGAGGCTATAACAGAAGAATGACAGATAAAAATGCTTTAAGCCATGCAGAATTAAATGCCATAAAAAAAGCAAATAAAGTGTTAGATGACTGGAGACTTGATGACTGTGAAATGTATGTAACAACAGAGCCATGTCAGATGTGTGCGGGTGCAATTGTACAGTCAAGGATTAAAAAAGTTTACATAGGTTGTATGAATCCCAAGGCAGGTTGTGCCGGTTCTATTATGAATTTGTTTAATGTGGATGCTTTCAATCATCAGGTAGAAAGTGAAAATGGAATTCTTGAAGAAGAGTGCAGCATGTTACTTAAGGAGTTTTTTAGAAATCTTAGAAATAAAAAGTAGTTTCATTTAGTATTATTTTACGTTGACAAAGTAAAATAAAATAATGTATACTAAATGTCTGTAATTGAATAAGTTTAAAACTTCCGCGCAGCCGGGGAGATAGCGGTGCCCTGTACCTGCAATCCGCTACAGCAGGGGTGATGCTTTGCGTCGGGTCTATTTTGTAGAGCTGCCCTTTATAAGTGATGTTGACGCTTGGGTCTTGTGCAACGGAAATTTGTGAATCGTGTCAGGTCAGGAATGGAGCAGCACTAAGCAAAACCTTTCGTGTGACGCGAGGGTGCCTGAGCTGAGTTAACTGTAGAGGTAACGTCTATGAGATTTTCACAAAACAAAGCGCGCGGATTAAAATAAAAAGAACTATGACTTTATAAGTTATAGTTCTTTTTTTGGCCGAAAAAAAGATTCACATATATAAGGTGGTTTGCTATAATGAAGCAATGTATTTAATATGACGATTAGGTATAAATGCATAATATAAAAGATACTAAAATAGAAATGCAAATGAGTAAAAGTATAATTAAAAAATAAAGCGTGGTAAAAATGAAAGATATGGTTGGTAATAAATTTATGAAACTAAAAAATGAACTTCATATTGGGAAGAATGACATAATAGCTATGGGGTTAATGCTATTGGCATTATTAATACTTATGCAGTATAGAACATATAGACCGTTTTTAGATGAATCAGACAATTTTTTAGGAGGAAAAATATTAAGCCGTGGCGGGGTTATATATAAAGATTATATATCCCAACATATGCCGGGGATGTATTACATTGTTGGAATTATTGTAAAGTTAGGCTTTACGGAAATTCAGGAAATACGTACATGCTTTTATTTATTAATATTTTTGTCGTGGATAGTTATGTATTTTAGATACAAAAATATATTTTCATTGTGGATAATTCCAACTTTTGTATTTATGTATTTGTCTATGTTTAGTATTTCTAAAGGACATACATTGTTGGCTGAACAGATAGAAATTATCGCGTTTATGGTGATTATGTGTGAATTGTTCTTATTTTTTAAAACGAAAAAATTAAAACTAAGTTCAACAATTTTTATTTCAATTAGCACATGGTTAGCAATTGTCTGTGCTATGACTGCGGTATGGACAATATTTTTTATGGCACTTATATTTATCATAATTTATATTGAACAATTAAAAAGTAGTGAAAATAAAAAAAATATAATGAATGAGATTATAAGAACCAGTGTGATAATAGCAATTCCTTTTATAATATGGATGGTTTATTTATTAAAAACTAATTCAGTAGAAGAATGGTTTTATCAGGCATATAAATTTAATCAGGAAGTGTACGGAAAATATGTTAATTTCTCAGGAATATTTAAAACCGTTATTGCTCCGTTTTTTGGATATGGAAGTATGATCTGGAAGGCAATACAACAATTAACAGTATCGCTTTATTCAAGTGTAATAATTTTGGTGTATGTAGTAGTTAATATTCTTTTTTGCATAGAAATGAGTCGAAAAGGGAAAATATATGGAATACTTATGTTTGTTACCATTATAGCAATGGGAAATAGAAGTTTTGGTATATGGTCATCAGATGAAAATATGCATGCAACACCGTATTTGGCAATGACGGGATTTATGTTAGCGTATTTATTATTTGAAGTTTGGAATGTTCGAAAAGTGACAATAATAATGCTAACATTTCTTATGGTTATACCGATTACATCAGCTCTTAATGAAGTGAGCGAATATAATAACAATATTAAATATGTAGAAACTTCTGATACGGCAAAATATATAAATGCATTAACTAAAAAGAATGAAAAGATATTTTTGGTCGGTTTTAATGAATATAATGATTACAATGCATATAATAGAATGCCGGCAACAAGGTTAGTACATATTCATCCGTGGTTTATGGAAGAGTTTCAACAGGATGTAATTAATGATTTGGAAAAAAATAAAACAAGAGTAATTGTTAACGCTGAGGATATGGATATATGGGGATATAAATATGTAGATTATGCCGCATCTTTGAGAAATTATATATTACAGAATTATACTCAGATTGGAAAAAGTGAAGCAAATGTATGGGTGCGAAATGATTATTACGAAAAGGCTCTTGAAAAACTGAATTATGACAATAATATGATAGTGCCAAATAATGAAGAATTAAAAGGTATTACATCAATAAATGGAAAGAGTGTGTCGGAATGTTTTGTACCTAAGGTGAAAAAATTGGTTAAAATTTCAACATATATAACAATAAACGGGGATACAAGAAATGGATATTATATGGTGGATTTATATTCTCAAAAGGATAAAAAATGTATTTATAGTAGTGTAGTTCCGATTAGCGGAATAGTTGATGGATGGCAAATGTTTGAATTAGATGATGTTAAAGTGACTCCGGGGAATAAATATGAAGTAAGAATTTCAGTAGCAGGCGTGTCTGAAACATGTAATGTTAATATAGGAGTTATAAAAAATAATGCATCATTAAAAACAAAAATTAACAACAAATTGATTAATCAGGATTTAGCCTTAAGAGTTTATGGAAAATAGAATGAAAAATAGTCCCAAATATTGGATATATTCTAATATTTGGGATTTATTTTTGCTTCAAAATATTATATAATGAATCCAAAGGTATGCCTATTTATAGGAATGAAAACATTTTTATAAATACTAAGCATATTTTTTAGATTTAAAATAGACACAGGAAGGAGCGGGCTAATGTCATATACAGCTTTATATAGAAAGTTTAGACCGGCAACGTTTGACGAAGTAAAGGGACAAGATCATATTGTTAAAACTTTACAGAACCAGATTGAAGCCAATAGAATAGGCCATGCATATCTTTTTTGTGGAACACGAGGAACAGGTAAGACAAGTATTGCAAAGATATTTGCGAAAGCAGTTAATTGTGAACATCCGGTAAATGGAAGCCCATGTAATGAATGTGCATCATGCAAATCTATTGCAGCAGGAAGTTCAATGAATGTAGTTGAAATCGATGCGGCTTCTAATAATGGTGTTGATAATATCAGACAAATTAGAGAAGAAATTCAGTACTCACCAGCGGATGGAAAATATAAGGTTTATATTATTGATGAAGTACATATGCTGTCTATAGGAGCGTTTAATGCGTTATTAAAGACATTAGAAGAACCACCGGCATATGTTATTTTTGTGCTTGCAACTACCGAACCACATAAGATTCCTATAACAATTCTTTCAAGATGTCAGCGATATGATTTTAAGAGAATTACTATAGATACGATAGCAGCCAGACTTTCAGAATTGATGGAGAAGGAACAGGTTACAGTTGAAGATAAGGCAATCAGATATGTTGCAAAGGCAGCAGATGGTTCTATGAGAGATGCGTTAAGTCTTTTGGATCAGTGTATTGCTTTTTATTTAGGACAAACACTTACCTATGATAATGTACTTGAAGTGTTAGGTGCTGTAGACACAGAAGTGTTCAGCAAACTTATCAGAGGCATTATAAATGGAGATGTTGTTGGTAGTCTGCATATATTGGATGATATGATAATGCAGGGAAGAGAACTTGGACAGTTTGTAAATGATTTTATCTGGTATATGAGAAATTTATTATTAGTTCAGACATCAGATAATGTTGAGGATGTAATTGACGCATCCGCAGACAGAATCCAGGCATTAAAAGAAGAAGCGCAGATGGTTGAGACCGAAGTTCTTATGAGATACATAAGAGTTTTTTCGGATTTGTCAAATCAGATAAAATATTCTTCACAGAAAAGAGTTTTAATAGAAATAGCTCTTATAAAGCTTAATAAACCGGCAATGGATACGGATGTAAGTTCCTTATTAAACAGAATGGCTTTAATTGAAAATAAATTAGAAAATGGTGTTGTTGCAGTAAGCCCTACACCAACGCAAAGTGCCACACCGGAGAGGCAGTCACAACCTAAAAAGAAATTTGATAAGGCGATACCAAAGGATGTGCAGGAAGTTGCTGATAATTGGGGAATGGTACAAAAACATTTGCCAACACACTTTAGAGCATATTTTAAAGACGCAAGATTTAGTGTGAAAGGTGACAACATATTACTTGTTGTATTTAAACATGGTGCAGTAGGTTATAATCAGTGTAATAAGCCGGAAGTCATAGAAATGCTAAATACAATTATTAGCGAACAGATAAAGAAAGAAGTTACAGTTGAAGTACAAATGCTTGAAGATAATCAGAATTTTGCAGATGTATATCAGGAAGTAATCTCAAGAATAAACATGGATATTGAAGAGGAGGATTTTTAACATGGCAAGACGTGGAGGATTTCCAGGTGGCGGAATGCCACAGAATATGAACAATTTAATGAAGCAGGCGCAGAAGATGCAGAAGCAGATGGAAGAAGCTCAGGCAAATCTTGAAAGCCAGGAATTTACAACTACAGCCGGAGGCAGTGCAGTTGAAGTGACAATTACAGGTAAGAAAGAAATTACAAAAGTAAAAATTGATGAAGAAGTTGTAGACCCTGATGACATTGAAATGTTAGAAGATTTAATTATGGCTGCAGTAAATGAGGCAATCAGAACTGTAGAAGAAAATACAACACAGCAGATGTCTAAAATAACAGGCGGTCTTGGCGGATTATTTTAAGGAGTAGACATTGGATTATTACAGTGGATATATATCAAAGTTGATTGAGGAACTTTCCATACTTCCGGGAATTGGCGCTAAGACAGCGTCAAGACTTGCATTTTATATATTAGATATGCCACAGGAACAGGTGGAAGAGTTATCCCAATCAATTATTGATGCTAAGAAAAATGTAAAATATTGTAAAAAGTGTTTTACTTTGACAGATCAGGACATTTGTCCTATTTGCGCAAGTAAAGACAGAGACCATAAAACAATTATGGTTGTAGAAAACACAAAAGATATGGCAGCCTATGAAAAAGTAGGAGAATATAAAGGGGTATACCATGTATTACATGGTGCCATAAATCCTTTAATGGGAATTGGACAGAATGATATAAAACTTAAAGAATTATTTGAAAGATTAAAAGATGATGTAGATGAAGTTATAATTGCTACAAATTCCAGCGTTGAAGGTGAAGCAACGGCAATGTACATAAGCAAAGTCGTTAAACCTTTAGGGATAAAGATAAGTCGAATTGCCAGTGGAGTACCGGTAGGTGGAGATTTAGAATGTATTGATAACGTTACGTTACTGAGAGCGTTACAGGGAAGAGTGCAGATTTAGATTAAGTCATAATTCGCGATAGCGGATGAATGAAAGGTGTTTATCAAAATGGATAGAAATGAGTATAACTTTAAAATAGAAGAAATGAGAGTCGCTGTTCGTAATAAAGATTACGAAAGAGCAGTGCAAATCGCAGACTCTCTTGATTATAGAAGAGAAAAAGCAAATGACATTTTATCCCTAATAGCAGATGCATACGAAATGGCAAAGCAGTATGATAAGGCAAAGCAGGCTTTGATTATTGCTTATGAAAATACAAATACAGGAAGACATTTGGCTTATAGGTTGTGTTTGTTGTCAGCAAAATTACAGCAGTTTGATGAAGCAGAAGAGTTTTATCAGGACTTTGTTGAACTTGCACCTAGGGACAATGATAAATATATATTGCAGTATGAAATGCAGAAAGCAAATAAGGCTCCAATTGGAAAACTAATAGAAATCCTTGAAAAGTATATTCAAGAAGATATGGAGGAAAAATGGGCTTATGAATTAGCTAAGTTATATCATGAAGCAGGAGATGAAGAAAGCTGCGTTGATATGTGCGATGAAATAAGCTTATGGTTTGCTGAAGGAAAGTATGTAAATAAGGCAATGGAGTTAAAGAAACTTTACAGACCTCTTACAAAGCTTCAGCAGGAGAGATATGACAATTATAGATTAGGCAGAAAGCCTTTACAAAAGATAGAAAAAGATGATAGAAAAGAAAACAAACAGGCAGGAGACATAGAAGATAACTTATCAATAGATAATGCCATCTCTGAAGATAAAGAGGAAGAATCAGTGTCGGTAAAGATAGCTGATGAGGTTATTGACGAGAGACCAAGTATTCCATTTATGATAAGAAAGGATAATTTTAAAGAAAGTATCAGAAAGCTTAAACATCCTGTTATAGAAAGTATTCACAAGTCAAATGACGAAAAGAAAGCCGAAGGTGAATCGGAACAAAAAGAACCGTTTGCACAGCAGAACAATCCTGATGTACAGGAGATATTTGTAAAGCAAAATGATCCTGAAATGCATGAGATTACTTTTGAAGATGAATTTGAAAAAGACGAATTGGAGTTAGAATCAGAAGAAAATTCAGAATCAGAAGAGAATCCAGAAGTGAACAAAAATTTGGAATCAGAAGAAAACTTGGAATCAAAAGAAAATGAGTTTATAGTCGATGAAGCTAATATTGAAGAAAGTTCTAAAGAAAAGTCAGATTATTCAGCTAAAGAAGCGACAGATGAAAGCGATGGCAAGTTGGATGTTGAAAAAATAGCTGTTGAAAGCGATTCTACAGAAAACAATGTCGATAAAGAAGCGGAAACTATTTTTGATGGTAAAGAGAATGTTGATGCTATACAAGAAAATGATTCTGATGAACAAAGTCTTAGCGAAGAAGATAATGTTTCAAATAATGAAAACATAACTGATGATGAAGAAGATCAGATAGTTAAAAAGCAGAATACAGGACAATTATCAATAGAAGAAGTTTTACATAAACTTCAGGATAGGGGAATTCTTAAGGCGGACACAGTTGAAAAGGCAGTTAAGGCCTTAGATGAGGCAGAAAATATTGTCGAAAAAACAGAAGAAGATTTTGAAAAAATAAATCCTGACTATAAGAGAATTCAGTCGATACATGAAGGTCTTGGTATAGATGAAGAAGGAAATGAACAGGAAATTGAAGAGACAGAGACAAATAACCAAGATAATGACCAGTATTTTGATGAAATTGAGATAAGTAATCAGGGAAAAGAGATACAGCATGCCGGTGTATCAGAATTTGAAAATCCTACTCATGATAAGGAACTTGGTGCAGACCACGAAAAAGAATTAGATATGGTTCAACGTGGACTTGAATCATTTGCAGCAGAAGCGGCAGCAGATGTATTTGTTCCTGATGTTGATACCGATGTTATAGAAGAGGAAATTAAATTCCAGACAGGTGAAATTTCATTTGGAACAATGGATTTAAATGAAATAGTAAACCAGTCTGCTGCTCCTGAAAGACATAATGAAAAAAGAATTAATGTAAGTTCAAATGATATTTCAGATACGGTTCAATTAGAAAAGCATACATCTTCAATTCCAAATATGGATAATGAGATGACAGAAATAACATTGGATCCGATTGATTTTGAAAAAACAGATAATATTGAAAAATCACCTGAAACAAATGAAATTCCAAATTTTGATATTGAAGCTTTGGAAGATACAGAAACTGCAGGTGAAGCAACACCGAATACCGATATGGATACTTTAGGTAATGAAGAAGCCGTAGGTGAAACAAAAGTAATACCAAACATCGACATTGAAGCTTTGGAAGATGAAGAAGTCGCAGGTGAAACAAAAGCGATACCAAATATCGACATTGAAGCTTTGGAAGATGAAGAAGTCGCAGGTGAAACAAAAGCAACACCGAATACCGATATGGATACTTTAGGTAATGAAGAAGTCGCAGGTGAAACAAAAGCAATACCAAATATCGAAGAGGAATTGGAAAAGGCAGCTGAGTCAGAACAGACAAATGTACCAACATTGGATTTGGAATTTGATATGCCTGAGATAATTAGTGGTACAGATGATTCAGTATTAGGGAATCAGTTGCCGGAAGAAGATTTGGTAAATTACGACATAGAGGAAACTATTCAATATGAAAAGGAAGAACTTGAAGAATTAAATAATATTATAGATTCCGAAAGAATGATGAATATTGAAGGTGAGCCTGAGGAATTGCCAGAATATGAAGAGCCTGAGGTTGTTACAGAAAAGTTACCTAAAAAGCGTTTAAGTGAATTATCAGCAGATTTAGAGGAAATATTTAACAATGATATTATTGATTTCAGAGATATGCCTGCTGAAGAACTTGAAAGAGAACGAAGAGAGTCAATTTTAATTTCAGACATTGATAAAACAATGGAATTAGAAAAACCTAAGAGTATCAATGATTTGGTAAAAGAGGCGGAGGAAAATATAATTTCTGAAGAGCCTGAATTGCTGGATGAACCTTTAGAAGAAACAGTTGGTGAGTCGGAAAGTGATACAATTGATAAAGACGCAGTTGAATCAACAGAGCCGGAAATGGAATCGCTAGGAAAAACGGAAAACAAACCTGTTGATGAATTAGAAAACGAATCAACAGAGGAGTTTGAAATAAATAGTACTGATGAATCCGAAAACGAATCTGCGGAAACAATAGAAGATTATGAAACAATTGATGACGTGGAAGAAGTTGAAGATTCAGAAGATGAACCTATAGAAGATATAGAGGAGTCGGAAGATGAATCGGTAGAGGATTTTGAAGAGCCAAAAGAAGATTTAGTTGAGGAAGAATTACAAGAAGATTCATCAGAAAATTTAACTAAAGACGAGCCAGAAGAAACAAAAAAATCAGAGATGGAAAATGTTGAAATGCCTGAAGTATCAGCCGAAATGGATAAGATTGCGCAGGAAATTGAAAGCATGCCGGAGATAAGCATACCGGAACTTGATATACCTAAGATAGAAATTCCAAATCTCGATTTACCTGATTTGAGCGATGAGGATGCATTAGAGTTAAGCGATTTGACGGATGTTGCGGATTCTAAAGAAGATTCAGAATCAGTTGATGGGCTGGATGATAATGATGAAGTAGAAGATAGTAAATTAAAAGGATCATTAGATAAATCAGAAGATTATGTTGAATCAGAGCCAGAAGAGGTTGAAACTGCAGAGAAGGAATCAGAGTCAACAGAAGAAGTTGAAACTGCAGAGCAGGAATCAGATGCAGTAGAAGAAGGTAAAGGTTCAGAACAGGAAACAGAACAGAAATCAGCAGAGAAAGAATCTGAAACAAAAGAAGAAAAAGATAATTCAGGAACAAAAATTGTAACAGATGAAGATATGAAGGTGTTTGCAAATTATACAAACATTGAAGGATTGGATGATACAATAAAATACACAATTGAAAAATTAGTCAAAGGATTTGTGCCTGATGGAAATTCTTCTAATGGAAACATAGCAATCAGTGGTGATGAAAAAAGTGGAAAAACTACATTGGCTGTTGATATAATCAAGATGGTTAATGCAAAGAGAGGCAGAACCGGAAGAAGAATTGCTAAAGTAAATGCGGAGGTATTAAACCGAAGAGGATTTACAGCTGCATTAAACAAACTTATGGAAAGCGATTTAATTGTAGAAAAAGCTACAGATTTGAATAGTGAGCAAATAGATGAGATAATTAAGTCTGCTAAACTTTATACAAATGACATGTTGATAGTTCTTGAAGGAGGAACTGATGCAATGGCAGATATGTTTGATGAGAATGAAGAGTTAAAACAGATTTTTGATTATCCAATTCTTATTAAGACTTACAATGTAAAAGAATGGGTAGCTTATGGTGTTCAATATGCCAAAGATAACGGCTTTAATATCAACGAGATGGGAATGCTTGCATTATTTAAAGCTATAGATGACTGGTATGGAACAAAGAAAGAAATCAGTCAGAAGGATGTTGAACAAATATTAGATGCAGCCATAAAAAGGGCAAAACATAAATTAGGCAGAAAAATCGTTGGTATTTTTAAAACAAAAGATAAAGACGATTTGCAGATATTAAAAGAAGCAGATTTTAATATTAAATAAAAGAAAGGAATTAAAATGGAAAATTTACAGCTTGAAAAAATAGCAAATGAAGTGCGTAAAGGTGTTATTAAAGGCGTACATAGCGCAAAATCAGGACATCCGGGTGGATCATTATCAGTAGCCGACATGTTAACATTTTTGTATTTCGAAGAAATGAATGTTGACCCTAAAAATCCTAAGATGGAAGACAGAGACAGATTAGTTTTATCAAAAGGTCACGTTGCACCTGCTTTATATGCAGTGTTAGCAGAAAAAGGATTCTTCCCTAAGGAAGATTTAACAACTTTAAGACATATCGGTTCTTATTTACAGGGACATCCTGATATGAAGCATACACCGGGTGTTGATATGTCAGCAGGATCATTAGGACAGGGTGTTTCTGCAGCAGTAGGAATGGCTTTAGGCGCAAAGATTGATAACAAAGATTACAGAGTATTTGCAGTTACAGGTGATGGCGAAATTCAGGAAGGACAGATTTGGGAAGCAGCTATGTTTGCAGGAGCAAAGAAGTTAGATAACCTTACTGTTATTGTCGATAATAATAACCTTCAGATTGATGGAACAATTGAAGATGTATGTTCACCATACCCAATTGATAAGAAATTTGAAGCATTTAATTTCCATGTAATTAATATAGATGCTCATAATTTTGATGAAATTAGAGCAGCTTTAAAGGAAGCAAGAGAAACAAAAGGAATGCCTACAGCAATTATTATGAAGAGTATTAAAGGAAAAGGTGTTTCATTTATGGAAAACCAGGCTTCATGGCATGGTGCAGCTCCAAATGATGAGCAGTTTGAACAGGCAATGGAAGAATTAGAGAAAGCAGGTGAAGCATTATGTCAGAAGTAAAGAAGATAGCAACAAGAGAAAGCTATGGTAATGCACTTGTAGAATTAGCTAAAGAGCATGATAACGTAGTAGTATTAGACGCTGATTTAGCAGCAGCTACAAAGACAGGCATTTTCAAAAAAGCAAACCCTGACAAATTCTTTGACTGTGGTATTGCAGAAGCAAATATGATGGGGATTGCAGCAGGACTTTCAACAACAGGTAAAGTTCCTTTTGCAAGTACATTTGCTATGTTTGCAGCAGGAAGGGCTTACGAACAGATTAGGAATGAAATTGGATATCCACATCTTAATGTAAAAATAGGAGCTACACATGCAGGTATTTCTGTAGGTGAAGATGGAGCTACACATCAGTGTAATGAAGATATTGCTTTAATGAGAACAATCCCTGGAATGACAGTTATTAATCCATGTGATGATGTAGAAGCAAGAGCGGCAGTAAAGGCAGCATATGAAATTGACGGACCGGTTTATTTAAGATTTGGACGTTTGGCTGCACCTGTATTAAATAAAGAAGATTACAAGTTTGAAGTAGGTAAGGGTGTAACAATGCGTGAAGGTAAGGACCTTACAATTGTTGCAACAGGACTCATGGTATCTTCAGCTTTGGAAGCAGCAGAAAAATTGGCACAGGATGGAATTGAAGCTACAGTAATTAATATTCATACAATTAAGCCATTAGATGAAGATTTAATTATAGAATCAGCAAAGGCTACAGGTAAAGTAGTAACTGTTGAAGAACATTCAGTTATTGGTGGACTTGGAAGTGCAGTTTGTGACTGCTTAAGTGCAAAATGTCCTACACCTGTTACAAAAATTGGTGTTCAGGATGTTTATGGACATTCAGGACCGGCTGTTGAGTTGTTAAAAGAATTTGGTTTAGATGGCGAAGGCGTATATAAATCAATTAAAGAAATAATGTAAAAGATGCAATTGATATTAAATTTTTTAAGGAATATATGAATAAAATAAATATCAAATTAAAATAATTAAATGTCAATTTAAAATACAAAAGGATTTGTATTATAAAATAAGCAAAATAGATTTTTAGTTGAAATTTAAAAAATCATTTGCTAGAATACAGTGCATGATAAGAAATGCAAGGGCGCAGACGTAAGAAGTCAGTGCCCTTGTATTTTTTGTATTAGTAATTATACAGTAATTAATATTTACCGGATGATTACAAATGAGAAGAAAAACTTCTCAGAACTTGGAAAGTGTTTCCCCTTTAAAAATGCTTTCTTAAGTAAAATCTATAGGACAATGAAAAAAGAATGGAGGAATTAGTTATGGACGCAAATGAAATTTTGGATGCAGCTACAAGTAGTAGTTTTGCAATTTGGTTCTTAATTGGTGCAAGTTTAGTATTCTTTATGCAGGCCGGTTTCGCAATGGTTGAAACAGGATTTACCAGAGCAAAGAATGCAGGTAACATTATCATGAAGAACCTGATGGATTTTTGTATTGGTACTATAATGTACATTGTTTTAGGTTTTGGACTTATGATGTCAGAAGATTATGTAATGGGAATTATCGGTATTCCAAATCTTGACATCTTCACAAATTACAGCAACTTTAATTGGTCACAGTTCGTATTTCAGTTAGTATTCTGTGCAACAGCAGCAACAATTGTTTCAGGAGCTATGGCTGAAAGAACAAAATTCAGTGCTTATTGTGTTTACTCAGCAGCAATCAGTTTGATTGTATATCCTATTGAAGCAGGTTGGGTTTGGAACTACGGCGGAAACGGATGGTTACAGAAATTACATTTCGTAGATTTCGCAGGTTCAGCAGTAATCCACTCAGTAGGTGGTATGGCAGCTTTAGTCGGAGCAATTATTCTTGGAGCCAGAATTGGTAAATACACAAAGAAAGCAGATGGAACAATTATTTCAAATGCTATCGGTGGACATTCAATAACACTTGGAGCTCTTGGATGTTTCATCCTTTGGTTTGGATGGTATGGATTTAACGGTGCAGCTGCAACAAACACAGACAGTCTTGCATCAATCTTTATGAATACAACAATTGCTCCTGCAACAGCAACAGTTGTATGTATGATATTTACTTGGATTAAAGATGGAAAACCTGATGTAGGTATGTGCTTAAATGCATCACTTGCAGGTTTGGTAGCAATTACAGCAGGTTGTGCTTCAGTTGATACAATTGGTGCATTAGTAATTGGCGCAGTTGCAGGTATTTTAGTAGACGTAGTAGTAGAAGTACTTGATAAGAAGTTCCATATCGATGACCCTGTTGGTGCAGTTGGTGTTCACTGGGCAAACGGTGTTTGGGGAACAATTGCAGTAGGCTTATTTGCAACAGGTAAAGGCGATACAGTTCAGGCATTTGCAGATGGTTCTTATTACGCAGGTTTATTCTACGGAGGTGGAGCAAAATTATTAGGAATTCAGATTTTAGGTATTGTTGCAATTGATGTATATGCAGCAATCATGATGACAATTGTATTCCAGCTTATTAAACATACAATAGGACTTAGAACAACAGCAGAAGAAGAAATTATTGGTATGGATATATCAGAACATGGTCTTGCATCAGCATATGCAGACTTCCTTCCTACAACACCTTCATACATGGGTGAAAGCGTAGGAGCAGTAGATGTAGCAAATCTTGAACCTGCTACATTATCAATTGGTGAAGCAAAACCAACTGGAAAATATACAAAGATTACAGTTATTTGTAATGAAGATAAATTTGGAATCCTTAAAGACACAATGGCAGCTATCGGTGTAACAGGTATGACAGTTATCCAGGCAATGGGCTGTGGTGTTGAACAGGGAAAGAGTGGTGTTTACAGAGGTGTTAAGATGAGCATGAACCTTCTTCCAAAGGTTAAAGTTGAAATCGTTGTATCAACAGTTGATCCTAACCTTGTAGTAGCAGCAGCTAGAAAAGCTCTTTATACAGGCGGTGTTGGCGATGGTAAGATTTTCGTAACAGATGTAGAAGATGTAATGAGAGTCAGAACAGGTGACACAGGTATTGCAGCACTTTCAAATGAGTAAATACTCAACAATATAATGGATATTTAGGAACTCTGTTCTTAAAATATATTTTACTTAATCTCATTAAAGGGGCCGGTGGTTATCCATCGGCTCCTAAATTTGTTTGCAAATAACGTTCACAGACTGGTATTTACCACTTACTGCTAATAAAATACCACTTACATAAAATCTATTTACATCCACATAATTTGCAAATATAATCATCACATAAGGAGTCAGATATGAAAGTAATCGTAAATGTGGATGAAAACTGCATAGAGGAACAGGTAATAATAAATTGCCACGAACTGAATGAGAATATAATTAATATTCAGAAAACTATCTCAGCGATGGAAAACCAGAGTCTTAAAATTGAGCTTAAACAGGGTGAAAAAGAATTTTATATAGATGTTGGTGAAATTCTTTTTTTTGAAACTGATAACAATCAGGTTATGGCTCATACAGCAAATGAGATATTTTTAACAGGCAGTAAATTATACGAATTGGAGAAAATATTACCATGGTACTTTAGCAGAATATCAAAGTCAGCAATTTTAAATGTAAAGAAAGTGTATGCGATTACAAGAAATCTGACAGCGTCAAGTTTAATTGAATTTGAAGGAACGCCTAAACATGTATATGTTTCAAGGGCATATTACAAGCCGTTAAAAGAAAAATTAGAAGAAATGAGGAATATGTGATGAAAAAAAACAATATTTACTGGGGAATGATATTTATAATAATGGCTGCATTAATTGTTGCTAATGGTCTGGGTCTGATTGAAGGCGTGGGTGTCTGGAGTATAATTTTTACAGTACTTTTTGGTGCTGCATTATTAGATGGAATTGTAAGATTACAGGCAACAACAATATTATTCTCGCTTGCTTTTTTAGCAATTGTCTGGTCAGAGCAACTTCACATTGAAAGTATAACTCCATGGCCGATTCTGTTTGCAGCATTGTTAGGAAGTATTGGAATAAACATGATATTTGGAAAGAAAAATAAAAAATGGAAAAAAGATTACTCAGGTGGAAATCATTATTACAGCAATAATAGTAGTAATGAAGGAAAATATTTTGATGAAAATGTTAATGTAGAGCAGGATAGCGGAGAAGTAGTAACATGCGAATCAAAATTTGCAGGAACTGTTAAATACATTACTTCAAATAATTTAAAAAAAGTATATGTAAGAAATGAATTTTCAGGAATGTCAATTTATTTAGATAAGGCAAAAGTGCCAAGTAAGAGACTTGAAATAGAAATAAAGAATTCATTTGGAGGAGTGGAAATTTATATTCCGGCTAACTGGATTGTAGAAAATGAGTTAAATTGTTCATTTGGCGGCTACGACGAAGAAGGTACAAAAGCACCAACAGATGCTGAAAGCGTGACAGTTGTTATTAAGGGATCAGCAAATTTGTCTGGCGTTACAATAAAATACATTTAAATATAGAAGTAGTAGCAAAAGAGGTATGAGAAAAATAAACCTATAATAAAATTTAGTATAGAATTAAAAAGCAATCAATTACAATAAAAGAATAAGTATAAGAAAAAAGACTAAACAGTATGCGTGCACTGTTTGGTCTTTTTTGATTATAGCATATGCTACAATGCAGAAAATACTTTTGTCTTGTGAATAAATTTTATTAAAGTTTATACACATAGACCATAGGAGGGAAAAAGTAAATTATCAGAATTTGTGTATTATAAATTTTATCATTGACAAAGAAAAGAATAAGTATTAAAGTAATATCAAAATAATATCACTTTAATACTTGGGAGGATAAAGTTATGGATGAAAATGTAAAGTTAAGTAATGTAAAGGAAAGGGAAATTACTAAGAAAAATGGATTCGCAATGTTATTTGTTGATATACTTGGATATGTAGCAACAGTTGTGACGTTTGTACTAGGATTAGTTTTTGCAATAAACTATGAAGATGTTAATGACGTGATATTTGGATTAGGAATCGGTTTATTTGTTGTTAGTTTAGCGTTATTAATTGTATCTATTGTTCTGTCATGCGGACTAAAATCGGTTAATCCTAATGAAGCAATGGTATTTACTCTTTTTGGTGAATATTATGGCACAATTAAAAGTGCAGGATTTTATTTTATAAATCCATTTTGTAGTGCAGTAGTTCCTAACGAAGAAACAACAGGAAATATCTTTGAAATTTCTTCTGATGCTAATGGTAACAGCTCAGCAAAAGTTGCCGGAGTTACAAAAAAGAAAATATCAACTAAGGTTATAACATTAAATAATGAGAAACAGAAAGTGAATGATGCTTTAGGAAATCCGATAATTATCGGAGCAGTGGTTATTTGCAAGATAATTGATCCTACAAAAGCAGTTTTAAATGTTGATAATTATATGAAATTTTTATCAACTCAGTGTGACTCTGTAATAAGAAATATTTCAAGATTGTATCCTTATGATATAATATCAGATGAAAATGAGGATGATAACGAAAAGACTCTACGTGGAAGCAGCCAGGAAATTGCAGATAGTATGGAAGTAGAGTTACAGAAAAAGGTTGAAGATGCCGGAATAGAAATTATGGAAGTTAGAATAACTCATTTGTCATATGCAGAAGAAATAGCTGCAGCAATGCTTCAGAGACAACAGGCAACGGCAATTATTGCAGCAAGACAGAAAATTGTTGAAGGCGCAGTAAGTATGGTTAAAATGGCAATTGACCAACTTGGAGAAGAAGAAATTGTGGCGCTTGATGAAGAAAGAAAAGCTGCTATGGTAAGCAATCTTTTAGTTGTGTTATGTGGAAATAAAGAAGCACAACCAATTGTGAACAGCGGAAGTATTTATTAATAAAAATAGAAAATAATAAATAGAAAATAATAAATTGAAAATTAATTCATCAGATAATAATGTTAAAATAAGTCAAACAATTGTGCTAAAATAAATTAAAAAAGTTATGACTATTTGAAACTATATATATTGAAAAAAACAGTGAAAGGAGCCGGTATGGATAAGGAAGAACAACTTAATAAAAAAGAACTTGAGCTCCAAAAACGTTTAGAAAATATTTCTAATATGGAAAAAGAAATATTAACAAAAGAAAAAAAACTAAAAGAAAAAGAAAAGGCAAAGAAACAGGTGTTGTTAAGACTGTCCCCTTCATTATGGGAAGAGATTGCAGCATGGGCAGAAGATGATTTCCGCTCAATAAATGGCCAGATTGAATATCTTTTAGCGGAGTGCGTAAAAAAGAGAAAAGGAAAATAGTGTAAAAAACAACGGATGATTTTAATATTTCTTAAAATCATCCGTTGTTTTTTTCTATTTTAAAATCATATTTTTGGCATTCAAAAATACTATTTTTTATTTATCTTCCATTCTAATGGGTCACCTAAATCTGTTTCAGAAGATACAAATTCTTCGTCAGTATTATTAATTAATGGAGAAGATGTTCCAAAGTCATTTGATACAGAGTTATTTAATATAGAAGATTCAAAATCATTTAAGCCCAATTCATTTAAATCAGAATTATTAGCTTCTGTAGCATTTAATTCAGAAGACGCTTTATTGATAGCTTCTGCATCCTGAGAATCACCGGCATTTAAAACATTAAGAGAAGTTTTTACAATAGTTTCAACTTCATCTTCAGTTATACCCATTTTCTTAGCCAACTCTTCAAAAGTTGGAGCACGACCAAGCAATTCAGTAAGGTCTCTGGAAATTTCATCTAATTCATTCATACGGTTAGCCAGATGTTCGCCAACACGGTCTTCGTTAATTTGGTCATTGATGACAAGATTTAATGTATTTCTGATGGCATCATCAACATAAGCTGCAAATTCGTCAGAAGAACCATTAAATTCAGAAAGAGCTATCATTAATCCAATATTTGCTTCCTGAATTAAATCACCATAAGTTACACCCTGTCCACGAAATTCATTTGCAATGTCAGCTACTTTTGAAAGTTGAGATTCAACAATTTTATTAGTAACAGAAAGGTCTCCGTTTGCAAGCAAATCAAGTAAGTTAGCAAGCTCGGCTTCTGATATTTCATCGATAGCCTCTAAATCTTTTTTATACATTTCAATAAAAGCAAGTTCAGCTTCAGTTTCTACAACTTTACTTTCAGCTGCTTTTACAGCATCTAATTCCTTAGTCTCTTCTTCTTTAGGATTAATAGTCACTTCTTCAGAAACAATATAATCCATTCCATCAATTTTTATTTTACTTTCCTGTAAGTACTTATATATAAATTCGTATTGCTTTTCATCTTCTATTATGTCATTGAAAAAAGTATGAATGTCTTCAGTAGACACATGGTTTGCATTAGCTGCCGCAAATTCTATTAAAGAAGACAAAGCATCATTAAAAAGTAATTTTTTGTCCATGAATTCTCCAATCCGCTTTTTGTAAAGTAAAAGCAATTTTGATACATAAATGATACATAAAAGCCTTGCAAAAATCAAGGATAATAGGTAACATTATTTTGAAACGGGAAGGTGGATTGAAATGATTAAAAAAATAATAAATTCCAATATAGTAAGACTGATAGGAGCACTTTTATTTTTGGCAGTATGTGCAGTAATAGGCGCAGGATTGTCATATGTAAATTATGAATCTAATCCTACTGATGAGGCAGTTGCATATTTCAAAGCATTTTTAGCGCAGGATTATGATACAATATATGGTCTTGTAAATCAGCCAAAGAATACATATATAAACAAAACTGCATACACAGACAGAGTGAAAAAGATAAGAGAATCTATTGTAATTGATTCATATGAAATTTCTGAGCCATATAAAGAAAATGGCAAAAAGACAGTAGATATTATATGTAATAATGAAACAACAGAAACTAACCAGACAATAAAATTGGTATTTGATGAAGTAAAACATGGAATGCAGATTATTCCTGATTATAAAGTAGATATATCAAAAATGCTTGTAAAAAACGTAAATTTTGTTGTGCCGACAGGAGATGCTTTATATATAAATGGAGAAGTCGTAACAAAAGACATGGCTAAGGTCACAACAGACGCGAATACAAATACAGATACATATCATTTTGATAAAATACTTTACGGAGCATATGACGCAAATGCGATAAACAGATATAGCCAGATAGATTTAAAACCTGAAATTCTTCAGGAAGGAACTACAATTAATTTTGACGCTACAGCATATCATGCAAATTTAGAATTTGAAGAAAAAATAAAGGCAAATGCAGACAATATGATTACTCAGTTTTATGTTAATGCAAGGGAGAAAAAAGGCAATAATAAAGAGTTAAAAGCATATTTCGCAAATGATAAAAAACTTCAGAAAAAGGTTGATAAATATTTAAAAGAAACAGAAGAAGTATTATATTGGCCAGAAACAAAGAACATTGATAAATATTCAGTAGTTTCATTTGAACCGGGAGAAATGAAACATCAGAGTGTGTATAATAATGACAATACATTTACTGTTACATATGATTTTACTTATACATACGTGTCTTCTACAGATACTGCTATTTATACAAGTTATGTTTACAGTATAGGTGGTTCATGTAAAACAAAAATGACTTTAACCTATACATTAAATGAAGATCAAACATTAACCCTTACAGATATAAAAGTCAAAAATAAAAATCAAAAAGAAAAGGGAGAAGATTAATGTCAAAAGAAATTTGGAAACCGGGGAATATGATATTTCCTTTGCCTGCAGTTTTGGTAACGGTAAGTGATAACGAAGGTAATGACAATGTACTGACAGTTGCATGGACAGGCACAATATGTACAAATCCGGCGATGGCTTATGTATCAATACGACCATCGCGACATTCGTATAAGATGATAAAAGAAACAGGAGAATTTGTAATAAATCTGACTACAAAAGATTTGGCGTATGCAACAGATTATTGTGGAGTTAAATCAGGAAGAGATGTCGATAAATTTAAAGAAGCACATTTGACAAAAGAAAAGGCACAGTATGTAAAGGCTCCATTAATAAAAGAAAGTCCGGTGAACATTGAGTGTAAAGTTGTTGATGTAAAAGAATGGGGTTCACATGACATGTTCATTGCAAATGTATTAGCAGTACACGCAGACAAAGAATATATGGATAAGGATGGAAGATTCCAATTAGAAAAAGCAAATCCAATAGTATATTCTCATGGACATTATTATAGTTTAGGTCAAAATCTTGGAAGATTTGGTTATAGCGTAATGAAGAAAAAGAGAAAAAAATCTGCAAATAAAAAGAATAGATTAGAAAATAAGAGATAAAAAGTCGAAAAATGCAAAAGCATAGACATTTAGGAAAAGCTACTAGGAAAAAGGCAGGTGGCAGTGTATGGAACAAATTATATTTCATATTGATGTAAATTCAGCATTTTTAAGTTGGACTGCAGTAAAACTGCTAAAGGAAGGCAATGATGTAGATGTAAGAACAATTCCGGCTATCATAGGTGGTGACAGAGAAAAACGTCATGGAATAGTCCTTGCAAAATCAATATCAGCTCAGAAATATGGAATAAAAACAGGTGAGCCGGTGGCTGATGCATTAAAAAAATGCCCTGATATTATGATAATACCACCAGAACATGAGTATTATCATGAACAAAGTAGAAAATTTATTTCCATATTAAAAGAGTATACTTCAGATATTGAACAGGTTAGTGTTGATGAATGTTATTTTGATTACACGGGAATTCAAAATAAATTCAGTTCATACATGACAGCAGCAGAGGTTATAAAAAACAGAATTCAAAATGAATTAGGATTTACAGTAAACATAGGAATTTCTTCTAAAAAAGTATTAGCAAAAATGGCATCGGATTTTGAAAAGCCAAATAAAATACATACATTGTTTCCCGAAGAAATAAAAACAAAAATGTGGCCCCTTCCGGTTGGTGAACTATTTATGGCAGGCAAATCAAGTGTGGAAGTTTTAAATAAATTAGGAATCCATACAATAGGTCAGTTAGCAAATACACCTGTTAATATAGTGGAATCACATTTGAAAAAACACGGGAAAATTTTGTGGGAGTATGCAAATGGAATTGATGATTCAAAAGTAAATGCTACAAAAGAAGATTTGAAAGGAATTGGAAATTCTACAACACTTCCAACAGATTTAGACAAAATAGATGATATAAATTTAGTATTATTACAGTTGGCTGTAAAGGTAAGCGGACGATTGAGAGAGTCCGGACAAAAAGCAAAAACAATTGCCATTGAGATAAAGTATAATGATTTTTCAAAAATGTCTCATCAGACAAGTTTGTATAATGCTACAAATGTAGAAAATGAAATATACGAAAATGCAAAACAGTTATTTAAGGATATTTGGACAGGAAAGCCGGTAAGACTTTTAGGAATAAGAACAGCGAATCTTGTAGGAGAAGATGAGCCGGAGCAAATGTCAATATTTGAGCTTATGAATGAAAAACAATCACAAAAGGTTCAACCGTCCAGAGAAAAAATGAAAAAACTTGATAAGGCATTAGATGCAATAAAAGAAAAATATGGAGAAGATGCCGTGTCAAGGGCAAGTCTTTTAAATAAAGATAAAATAAAGAAACATTAAATACTAATAGCTAATTTTACAAAGTGTAAGCAGTAGCAAAAAATTATAAAATTGATAAAGTATTAAATAGCAACAAATAGAGAAAGGACTGAAAATGAAGGAAAATATTGTTTTAATAGGAATGCCGGGAGTAGGAAAAAGTACAGTAGGAGTAATACTTGCAAAGTTGATGGGATACCAGTTTATAGATGCTGATTTGGTAATTCAGGATAGAGAAAATAAATTACTTAAAGAAATAATAGCTGAAAAAGGAATAGATGGATTTATTCAGGTAGAAAATGATGTAAATAAATCATTAAATCCTAAAAAAGCCATTATTTCAACAGGCGGAAGCGTAGTGTACGGCAGGGAAGCAATGGAACATTTGTCAGAAATTGCAACTGTTGTATATTTAGAGCTTGATTTGGCAAACCTAAAAAAGAGACTTGGCAATTTGAAAAACAGAGGCGTAGTTTTGCGTGATGGACAGACGCTTGATGATTTATTTAACGAAAGAGTACCCCTTTATGAAAAATATGCAGATGTAGTGGTAAATGAAAGTAACATAAATGTAGAAGAAACTGTGCAGTTAACATTAGAAAAAATAAAAGAGTACAAAGGCGAAAAATAGGGCAGATGTAAAAATAGGAAAAAACGAATGTGAATAAAATAATTTGTTAATACAAAGGCGAAAAATAAGATAATTCACTTACTTATGAGCAAACTAGTGTAGGCTTAGAACTTTTGAGTATGACATCACGTGAACAAAATAACAATTTATTTGGAGGCGTTTACAATTAAAAATGAATAGTAAGTATATAAACAAATGCCATGCAGTATCATATGTTGTGGCAGGAATTTTAATACTTATGATAATCCTGTTTAATTTTTCTCAAATGATAATGGAAACATGGGCATATAGTTTTATGATTTCAGAAAATGATAAAACTATAAAAGTTATTCAGGCAAATGATACCTCAGATACACATTTAGCTAAAAATCATAAAGAAAGTGATGGCGCAGTTAAAGAAATTTGCAATACAAAAATATCTTCTATAAAAGGTGAAAAAGCTGATTATTTGGAAGATACAGCAAATAAGGAGTCTTTAAAAAATACAATGAATAAGGATTCTTTGAGAAGGACAGCAAATAATGAAATAAATCAAACTGATGATAATTCAGTACAGAATGTATCAAATACTGTGATACAACTTAGAAAACCTGTAAGTGGTGGAGTGACAACTTCAGTATTTGGAGATGTGGTTGACAGAAGAGCCACACATTTAGGACACGACTGGGCAGTTGAAGTTGGAACAAGCGTATGTGCGGCAGCAGATGGTACAGTAGAAAAAGCATATTTAAGTGACAGTTATGGATATAATATACTGGTAAATCATGGAAATGGACTAAAAACCAGATACGCTCATTTAAGTAAAATCTTAATTAATTTAGGTGATACGGTTGAACAGGGAAGGATAATAGGACTTAGTGGAAATACCGGAGACAGTACAGGTCCGCATCTTCACTTTGAAGTAATACAAAATGATAAGCATGTAAATCCACTTAATTTTCTTAAATAGGTAACATTTTCAACAAAAAAACATATAATAAATTGTGAAAATGTATGAATTAATCGGTTTACAAAGAGCGATAATGTGTTATAATTAGTCTATGCGTAAAGAAGCAAAGGATAATTGTATTAGAATTTAATTCTCATACAAGTGACATAATAGATAGAAATAAATAGAATTTTAAAGTTAGACCGAATTAGTGAATTAGATGATAAACTATTTCGGTCGGTTTTTGCTTTGAGTTTTTACAACTCAATTATATACATAAATACCCGAGGTGCATAATGGAACGTTATATTATAAAAGGCGGAACACCACTCAATGGAGAAGTGGAGATAAGTGGTGCTAAGAACGCAGCTTTAGGTTTATTAGCAGCGGCTATTATGACTGATGAAGAAGTGACAATAGATAATTTACCTGACGTTAGTGATATTAATCATTTGATTGATGCAATTGCTAACATTGGTGCCACAGTCGATAGAGTAGACAGACACTGCGTTAAGATAAAAGGTGACACAATTATATCATGTGTAGTTGAATATGAACAGATGAAGAAAATAAGAGCTTCTTATTATTTAATTGGAGCGTTACTTGGTAAATTTAATAAGGCCGAAGTAGCTCTTCCAGGTGGATGTGACATAGGAAGCAGACCAATAGATCAGCATATAAAAGGATTTAGAGCTTTAGGTGCAGAAGTTGATACAGAACATGGAATGGTAGATGCCAGAGCAGAGAAGTTATTAGGAAATCATATTTTCCTCGACGTTGTATCAGTAGGAGCAACAATTAATGTTATGCTTGCAGCTTCAATGGCTCAAGGTAAGACAATTATTGAAAATGCAGCTAAAGAGCCTCACGTTGTAGATGTAGCTAATATGCTTAACAGTATGGGAGCTAATATCAGAGGTGCAGGAACAGATAAGATTAGAATTGAAGGTGTAGAGAAGTTACACGGAACAGTTTATTCTACAATTCCTGATCAGATTGAAGCAGGAACATTTATGTGTGCAGCAGCAGCAACAGGCGGAAGTGTTCTTGTAAAGAATGTTATTCCTAAACATTTGGAATGCATTTCAGCTAAGCTTATTGAAATGGGTTGCGTAATAACAGAATACGATGATGCGGTAAGAGTTAAAGGTGGAGAATTTATCAGAAATACTCAGATTAAGACATTACCATATCCGGGATTCCCAACAGATATGCAGCCACAGATGGCAGTTGTACTTGCAATGGCCAATGGCAGCAGCACAGTAACAGAAAGCATTTTTGAAAACAGATTTAAATATGTAGATGAACTTAACAGAATGGGTGCAAGAATTAAAGTTGAAGGCAATACAGCTTTAATAATGGGCGTAAATGGTCTTACAGGAGCACCGGTTTGTGCACCTGACTTAAGAGCAGGAGCAGCGTTAGTAATTGCCGGACTTGCAGCAGAAGGATTTACAACTGTTGAAGATATTGTTTACATTAAGAGAGGTTATGAACATTTCTCTGACAAGTTAAGAGGCCTTGGAGCAACAATTGAAAAGGTTGACAGTGAAAAAGATGTTCAGAAATTTAAATTAAAAGTAGGCTGAATATCGTAATTGTATTAGGTTAAAAAATATATTTATATAATAAAGAAAGCTATCAATTTAAAGTTGGTAGCTTTCTTTATTGTTAGCGTACTCGAAGGCACGCGTTTTTTATTGTTATAAAAAAGAAAAATCAACTAAATTGATAAATAAAATGCAAAATATTAAAAAATATCAATAAAAATGATTAAAAACGTCACTTTAATTCTAGATTTGCATATGTTATTATTATCACAGTTAAAACATAAACAAATGCATAGAAGAGGAATAGTAATTATTGAGCGACTTTCAGAAAGCTGTCGGTTGATGTGAGACAGTAGGAGTGATATAATGAACTCGCCTTAGAGCAGCCGGCTGAACATATTAGTAGGTCAGGACGGATTCCACCGTTAAAGGGAGCGGATGTCATGGGCATCCAGTAAGGGCATGTCTATACATGAAGTAGAGTGGTACCGCGATGATTCGTCTCTATAATATCTTTTGATATTATAGAGCTTTTTTACGTTATAGGGTAATTTGCCACATTAATGTAATAAAGTAAAATAAATCAATTAAAAAACATCAAGGTACAGATTTAGATGCAAGTTACATATATTTATTAAAGGTTAGAAGGAGTAAGAACTATGATGGATTGTACAAAATATGAGAAACAGTATTTTATGCCACCTACACCAACATTTGATTGGGTTAAGAAAGAAAAGATTGAAAAAGCACCAATTTGGTGTAGTGTTGATTTAAGAGATGGAAATCAGGCTTTAATTGAACCAATGAGCTTGGAAGAAAAATTAGAATTCTTTCAGATGTTAGTTAAAGTGGGCTTTAAAGAAATCGAAGTTGGATTCCCGGCTGCATCAGAAACAGAATACAATTTTATGAGAGCCTTAATAGAAAGAAACATGATTCCTGATGATGTTACAGTTCAGGTATTAACACAGGCAAGAGAGCATATTATTAAGAAAACTTTTGAAGCTGTAAAAGGATGTAAGCATGCAGTAATTCATTTGTATAACTCTACATCAGTTGCACAGCGTGAGCAGGTATTTAAAAAATCAAAAGAACAGATTAAAAAGATTGCCGTAGATGGAGCAAAATTATTAAAAGAATTAGCTGATGAAGTAGATGGAAACTTCTCATTTGAATATAGTCCTGAAAGTTTTACAGGAACAGAAGTAGATTATGCATTGGAAGTATGTAATGCTGTATTAGATGTATGGCAGCCAAAGCCTGACAATAAAGTTATAATCAACCTTCCTGCAACAGTTGAAAATTCTTTACCACATGTATTTGCAACTCAGATTGAATATATGCACAAGAATTTGAAATATCGTGATGCAGTTACGATTTCATTACATCCACATAATGACAGAGGATGTGGTGTTTCAGATGCCGAATTAGGATTATTGGCAGGTGCTGACAGAATTGAAGGAACTTTATTTGGAAATGGTGAAAGAACAGGTAATGTTGATATTATTACATTAGCAATGAATATGTTCTCACATGGAGTTGATCCAAAACTTGATTTCAGTGATATGCCACATATTTGCGAAACATACGAAAAATTAACAAGAATGAAAGTTTCTCCGCGTCAGCCATATGCAGGTGATTTGGTATTTACTGCATTTTCAGGTTCACATCAGGATGCTATTTCAAAAGGAATGGCATACAGAGAAGCAGGTCATACAGAAAAATGGAATGTTCCATATTTACCAATTGATCCTAAGGATGTTGGAAGAGCATACGATTCAGATGTAATCAGAATTAACAGCCAGTCAGGAAAGGGTGGCGTAAGCTACATCTTAAAACAGAATTTTGGTATGGATTTACCGGATGGAATGAAGGAAGAAGTCGGATACACAGTTAAGGATGTTTCAGATAAAGAGCATAAAGAATTATCACCAAATTGGGTATACCAGATATTTGAAGATAAATACATTACAAATAATACAGTATTCAGCGTACCTGAATGTCATTTCCAACAGAAAGACGGAATTATAACTGAGGTTACAATTGCACATGATGATAAAGTCAGAGTTATCAAGAGCACAGGAAACGGAAGACTTGATGCCGTAAGTAATGCATTTAAGCAGTACTTTAACATAAGTTATGAATTGTCAGTATATGAAGAACATTCATTATCAAGAGGTTCATCATCAAAGGCTGTATCATATGTAGGAATCAGTCATAATGGTAAGATGTTCTGGGGTGTTGGAATTGATGCTGATATTATTAAGTCATCAATTCAGGCTTTGACAGTTGCAGAGAATCAGTTAGAAAGTGAAGTAGGAGTAAATGCCTGTAAGGATGACAGATTAAATGAAATAATGAATTATATTCATACAAATTATTTGACAGTAACTTTAGATGAATTGGCTGATGAATTCCATTTGTCAAAACCATATTTATCAAAGTACATTAAAGAAAAATCAGGAAATACATTTGGCGATATTGTTAAAAATGTAAGAATGAAAAAGGCAAGAGCTTTACTTAAGAGTGGAAGCATGACTGTTGAAGCAATTGCAGAAAATGTTGGTTATCAGAATGTTGAACATTTTAACAGATTGTTCAAGAAAAAATATGGAATGACTCCTGTTCAGTTCAGAAACAGCAAATAATTGGGAAAAATAAGAGATTCTTAAGTTGTTATTATTATATAATATGATACAATAATAAGTAACAAATAAAGATGCGAAAATAAAACGAACGAAGTTCGTTTCTT
>ERZ827101.689-NODE-689-length-51223-cov-3.949070_pt1 | contig 51223 bp, 45 predicted proteins | sample MGYA00519869_ERZ827101 | MGnify/ENA primary metagenome ERZ827101 (study PRJEB31778, sample SAMEA3449256) | human gut metagenome | biome: human gut; feature: human-associated habitat; material: faeces | place: United Kingdom | collected 2010/2012 ...
TATTCTACCGATGAACTACACCCCTAAAGGTTGCTGTGCGTTAAGCACTTGATATTTATATCACAAATAGAGAATATTGTCAAACAAAATATTAATAAAAGTGTTTTTATTAATTTGAATAAAAAAATAACACCTGCATATAAAATAAAGGGTTGCATAATAAAAACAGTTCAATTACAATGAGGAAGAAGAAAGAAGTCGTTAAATTCCTAATATAATTATATCAAATACCTTCATATTTTATTAGAGACCCCAATCAATTAACGAACTTCTTTAAAATAATGAGCGTTTGCAATCGAAAGATTTGTGAATGCTCATTTTCTTTTTGGTGTTGTTTTTTATTTAAATTATTGAGATTATATATTGTAAAATGAAAGATTAGATAATGAATGTTTTCTGTTTATATTATTACTTATCTCTAAAAAAATTTTACGTGAAGTTTATTTAAATAAAAGATTAGATAATACTAATATTTATTCTTATATTCTATGGAAAGAAAGTGCCAAATTTGATATTATATACATAGGGACTTTTAAGGAGAAAAAAAGAATGTACGATACTGTAGCATATATATACAAGGATTATCGAATCGAATTTAAAGAAGAAGGGTCTCAGGTTTGTGGAGAGGCTTTTTATCCGGGAGAGATATTACCGGTTGGAACAATTGCAGGACATTCATATAACTCTAAAGACGAAAATGATATTTCGCATATAAAGGACAATTCACTTCATATAGATATGCTGATTGTAAGCGAAAAGCATAATGGAAAAGGGGTAGGTTCAACCCTTATGAAGATGATGATGTTATATGTTGAAAAACGTAAATTTAAACATGTTACTACGAATCCAACACCAATAGATGGTAGGACAACAAAACAATTGGAGAAATTTTATCATAAATTTCATTTTAGTACGGGAATTATGATAAAAAGAATTGAATTTGTAGATGACAAAGATATGTTTGAGTTAGACCGTGACGAGAATAATGAAGAAGAATTCGAGACTCAGAAGATAAAAAATATTAACCATGATGTTGAAAAGGCTGTAAGCTCACAGAAGGCGGGTAGTTATAAGGAAGAAGAAGTTATCGAAGGACTTCAGCCTGTTGAGAAGATTGAACTTAAAGAAAATATACAGGCAGCGCTTAGAGTATTAGACGAGGAAGCTCATAAGATAGAAATGAAAAAAGTTATGCTTGAAGAGATATCTAATGCGAATGGAATAGAAGAATCTTTATATGAGTCAGAACAGGATGTTGAATTAAAAGAAGAAGCTACTAATAAAAGAACGGCTTCTGATAATGCTAAAATATCTTTAAAACAAGATGACGATAAGAAAAAACAGGAACTAAAGACTGAATGCAAGATAAGCGATAAATTGGAAGATGATTTTGCTAAAGAGGAAAAAGACGATTCTGCAGAGCATTTAGAAGAAAAAACGGGCTCAGAGGAAAAAGCAGCTTCACAAGTTAACCATATTCCGAATTCTTACAATATTGGTATATTGACAACAATCTATTATGTAGAGGAAAGATTGCCAAAGAAGAGCGATATTCTTGACATAAGCTCAAGATTTGTAGCACAGAAAGCTTATTTTGAACAGAAAGGTCACAAAGTTACTTCTGTTAATTCCATAGATTTAACAGAATTTAATGATGAGAGTTTTGATGTTGTACTTGCAGTTGAACCTATGGATAAATTAAAGACAAAAGAAGAACAGGTGTCATTTCTTAAAGAAGCATACAGAGTGTGTAAAGTAGGCGGAAGAGTTTTCGTTTCATTTACTTCTAATGATATGATGCTTGCAAATGAAATTTTAAATTACGATCCTGATTTTCTTAAATCTGAAAATGTAGACAAGAAAACAATGAAGATTCTTCATGGAAGCAAAACTACATTTACCATAGATGAGATGGAAGATGTAATTCATTCAAGTGGAATGGAATTTACAAAAAGATTTGCCATGGATGGAATTGGTTCTATGATGACTGAACAAATTGATGCAATGAATGATAGTCAGTTTAATAAATGGATGAGTTATCATTTATATGCGTGTGAGAAAGAGCATGGAATAGGATACAGTTCATCAATTGTTTATATAATTAAGAAAATAGACTTAAGTGTTTAGAATAATTAAGAAAAAGAACTTAACTAAAGATGAGAAAAATAGACTTAAATTCTTACAACTAAAATGAATTTAAGTGATTAGAATCATCAATAAATATCAAATATAAAATGCGGTGGTAGCGGTAATTTGCCTGCCACCGTATTTTATTACAAATTTTTTTGAAATAATTTTACAAACTTTAGTGTAAATTTTGGCAAAATACTTGTTTGATTAGTAAAAATAAAATATAATAAAAACGTTATTGGGAAAAACAAAGGAGAGGGTTTTATGTTAAGAAAACAATTATTTAAACAGGCAGCAGTCTGTGTTTTAGCTGCCGGAATGATTATGTCAAACATACCATGTACACAGGTTAATGGTATATACGCAAGTGTTGATGTTACAAATAGTGTAACAGTTAATTTGAGTCAAAGGATTCAGGTTGTAAGTGCAGATTCAAAAAGTGTTTTATACAAATTTGTACCAACACAGACAGACACATATGCTTTATTTAGTGAGGGAAATCAAAGTGTCCATTGCAACATCTTAAATTCCACAGGCGATGTAATATCTAATTTTTATCCAATGGATTCAGAAGGAATCAATTTTTGTACAAATTATGAAATGAAAGAGGGACAGGTTTATTATTTCCAGATAATAAGCGAGTCAGGAAATCCTTTAAACACAAGTGTTACGCTTAGAAAATATTCTGACGTTTCATTGAAAGTTGATTATTTGGGAGATAGTAAATCTAATCATGTAAAAATTCCTGTAATATTAGGAAAGCCTGTGACAGTTAGTTTAAATGCCAAGGTTACATCAGCAACAGGAACAATTACATATTCATGGTATGCATATGATAAAAATATGGATTTGACATATTTGCCAAATGAAAAAGGTGAAACATTAACAATAAATCAGGTTAATGAGCAGAGCCCAATAGGATACAGATGTGTTGTTTCAAATGGAATCAATTCAGAAATATTTGAAATAGAACTTTTGTCAAATGTTTCAGTATCAGAATTTGAAAAAAATAATGAAGAGATTTTCTTGAATGATTCAAAGAAAGTGGCATTTAGAGAGAACGGGACTAAGCAGATGGTTTTTAAATTTGTGCCAAATACAGACGGACAGTATGCTATGTATTCTAGTGAATCAGAAGAAAATAACGGACCTGCGACACGTTGTGATTTATATGATGAAACAGGAAAGTACATTGATTATAATGAATATGGAAATGGAAAGAACTTTGTAGTTATCGACACTCTTGAAAAGGATAAAACTTATTATTTTGTTATAAGTAGCAATGAACAAAACTACAATCCATTTAGAGTAACTTTGAAAAAGTCTGATGACGTTAAATTAAAAATTAATTATTCTGCAAATTATGATGTAGAAAATAACAGATATAATATTATCTGCAAAGAAGGCGAAAATATTTCAATAGGAATTGGAGCAATTATATCTTCAGATATTGGAACAATTACATATAAATGGTTCAATGGAAATTCTCTTATAGAGGGAGAAAACAATGCAACAATTTCTATAAATAATGCAAATTCAGACAACGCCGGATTATATTATTGTCAGGTAACAAATGGAATGGATACAAAAATATTTAAGATTTTGTTGATAGTAAATAAGGTTGAGGATGTTACAACAAAGACAGAAACTACAACAAAGACAGAAACTACAACAAAGCAGGAAGAGGTTACAACAAAGCAGGAAGAGGTTACAACAAAGCAGGAAGAGGTTACAACAAAACAGGAAGAGACTACAACAAAGACAGAAGTTACAACTGTAGTAAACAATACACAACAGACAACAACTGCAACAACACAGACTACAACTAATAAAGCGTATACAACAACGGTAAATGGAACACAGCAAACGACACAGACATTAGACGCAGGCACACAGACAATTGTAGGAACTGGAAAAATAAAATCAGCTGTTAAGAAAGCAAGAGCAAAGAAAGCTATTATTAAACTTAAAAAAGTAAATGGTGCTTCAGGATATGAGATAAAAGTATCAACATCAAAGAAATTTGCTAAAAAGACAACAAAAACAGTAGATGCAAAGAAGTTATCTGTTACAGTTAAGAAGTTACAACCAAATAAAAAATATTTTGCCAAAGTAAGAGCGTATGTTATCGTTAATGGAACAAAAGTATATGGCAAATATTCAAAGGCTGTAAAGATTAAGTTAAAGTAAGACTTGAAAAATAAGTTGTATTGAAAACTAAATTGTAAATGTAAAATATTATATTTGAAGAGCTGTCGTATTTATGCGGCAGCTTTTTTTTAACCAAATTCAATCTAATTCAAAAAAATAGAGATTTTTTTGCAAGATTATGATAAAAATAGTGTATAAGTTAATGTACGTACAAAATCCTTAAGGAGAACAAAGAAGTGACAGATGAAAGAATTTTAAAGTTGCTGATAAATAAAGACGAAAAAGCTCTTTATAAATTATCAGGAAAATATGACAAGTTACTTAGTTACATTATTTCAAATATTGTGGGAAACAGACCGGAAGATGTAGAAGAATGCCTGAATGATACTTATTTTAAGGTATGGAAAAATGCACATAAAATCGATTTGAAAAAAGCATCACTTAAGACATATTTGAAATATGTAGCAAGAAATACGGCGATTAACAGAATAAGAGATTTAAGCAAAGATGAAATAATGCTTGAACATGGGGACGCGGAAGAAATGCTTAAAAATTATGTTTCCATAAGCAAAGGACCTGAAGACAGGGCAATGATTGAAGAAGATGTAAATTTGCTTAAAAATATATTAGATGATTTAAAACCAAGAGAAAAAGAATTGGTTATTAGAAAATATTTTTACATACAGAGTTCCAAAGTGATAGCGCAGGAAATGAATATGGAAGTTACTACGGTAGATTCATATTTATCAAGACTTAGAAAGAAAATGAAAAAGGAATTCCAGAGGAGAGAAGAAAGTTATGAGTAATCCAATAATTGAAAATGCGATTTTTGAAAGCAAGTTAATTGATTTATTTAGTAAAATAGATATAAGTGAAGTTGAAACAGATTATCCGGACGAAGATATTGAAAAGTTGAAATTTGAAGAAACACTATTTGAAAAATGGTGGAATAATAAAAAAGTAAGAAGAGTTACTGAAGTGGGTGTGCTTGCAGCATCCCTTACAACAGGAATAATTGTTGCAATCAGAGTTATCCACAAAAAAAGAAAAGCTGCGTAGCAATCAAAAAATAAAATTTTGCAAAAAAATTGCAAGGTTTTATTTTTTTTTGTGTATAAGTATATGTCCGCGTTAAAAAAGTGGAACAAAAAGAAAAGAGGAATTAAAAAATGGTAGAAAAGATTATTGAATTAGCAAAAGAAAATTTAAGTATTGATGGAGAAATTACAGCAACAAGTTCTTTCAAAGAAGATTTGGAAGTAGATTCATTAGACTTAATGGAATTAGTTATGGCATTAGAAGATGAATTCAATGTAGAAATTCCATCAGAAGAATTACAGAATATCAAGACAGTTCAGGATGTTGCTGACTATTTAACATCAAAAGGCGTGGAGGCATAAATGAAAACAAGAATAACAGAATTGCTTAAAATTAAGCATCCTATTATTCAGGGAGGCATGGCATGGGTGGCTGATCATCATTTGGCAGCTGCTGTGTCAAATGCCGGAGGACTTGGAATTATAGGTGCGGCAAATGCTCCAGCAGAAGTAGTTAGAGAGGAAATAAGAAAGACAAGAGAATTAACAGATAAGCCTTTTGGGGTAAATGTAATGCTTCTTAGTCCATCGGCAGATGAAGTTGCAAAAGTAGTTGTTGAAGAAAAAGTTCCCGTAGTTACAACAGGTGCAGGAAATCCTGAAAAATATATGGAAATGTGGAAAGAAGCAGGAATAACTGTTATTCCGGTTATTGCTTCTGTAGCGATGGCAAGAAGATTAGAAAGAACCGGAGTTGACGCGGTTATCGCAGAAGGATGTGAATCAGGCGGCCATATTGGTGAATCAACTTCAATGACTTTAATACCACAGGTAGCTGATGCGATAGAAATTCCTGTAATTGGAGCAGGTGGCGTAGGCGATGGAAGAGGCATGGCAGCAATGTTTATGTTAGGTGCTGAAGGAATTCAGGCAGGTACATGTTTCTTAGTGGCAAACGAAACAAATATTCATGAAAATTATAAAAATAAAGTTTTAAAGGCAAAAGATATTGACTCGGTTGTAACAGGAAGAAGCCATGGACATCCGGCACGTTCATTAAGAAATAATATGACAAGACAATATGTAAAAATGGAAAATGAAGGTGCAGGATTTGAAGAATTAGAATATCTCACATTAGGCTCGCTTAGAAAGGCAGTGCAAGATGGAGATACACAGAATGGCTCTTTTATGGCAGGACAGATAGCAGGACTTATACACGAAACAAAAAGCTGCAAAGAAATAATTGAAGAAATGGAAAATCAGGCAGAAAAACTTTTGAAATTATAAAAAATTAATTGAAATTTTTTGAACAAAAAAATAAAAGTAAGTGTGTATCAAATAAAAAACATGAATTATAACTCAAAGTTAGGAGGAAACATGGGAAAGACGGCATTTATTTTTCCGGGACAAGGTGCTCAGTATTTTGGAATGGGAAAAGATTTTTTTGATAAATATGAAGACAGTAAAAAATACTTTGAAGAAGCATCGAAGATTCTTGGATTTGATATGGAAAAGATGTGCTTTGAAGAAAATGAAGATTTAAACAATACACAATATACACAGGCAGCAATGTTTACAGTATGCGCAGCAATTTTACAACAGATTGAAAAAACAGGAGTAAAGCCTGACGTGTGTGCAGGATTAAGTCTTGGAGAATATGCAGCCCTTTATTCATGCGGAACAATTACATTTGAGGATGCGGTTTATCTCTTAAGAAAAAGAGGAATGTTTATGGATGAAGAAGTTCCGGATGGTAAAGGAACAATGGCAGCAGTGCTTGGAATGGATGCAGATAAAATTGATGATATTTGCAAAAATACAGAAGGAGAAGTGGCAGTTGCAAATTATAATTGTCCGGGTCAGATTGTTATAACAGGTGAAACTGATGCAGTAGAGAAAGCTTCAAAAACTTTAGCAGAAAATGGAGCAAAGAGAGTTTTGCCACTTAAGGTAAGCGGACCATTTCACTCTGCCATGCTAAAAGGGGCAGGAGATAAGCTGGAAAAAGAATTGAAAAATATTGAGCTTAAAGAACTTAAAATGCCATATGTGGCAAATTGTAATGCAAGTTACATATATGATAATTCACAAATAAAAGAACTTCTAAAAAAACAGATTTCAGCACCTGTAAAATTTATGCAGAGTGTTGAAAAGATGATAGATGATGGAGTTGATACATTTGTTGAAATAGGACCGGGGAAAACACTTTCTAAATTTGTTAAAAAAATCAATAAAGATGTAACGGTAATAAATATTGAAAAAGTGGATGATTTAGAAAAACTGAAAGGATTAGAAATATGTTAAGTAATAAAGTAGCAATTGTTACAGGAGCTTCCAGAGGAATAGGCGCTAAGGTGGCAAAGACATTTGCTGAAAATAACGCAGTTGTAATAGTAAATTATGCAGGCTCTAAGGAAAAGGCAGAAAATGTTGTTGACGAAATTATTAAATCAGGGGGAAAAGCAGAAGCTTATAAATGCAATGTAGCCTCATTTGATGAAGTAAAAGAAATGATGGAATATGTTGTAAAAACTTATGGAAGAATAGACATTCTTGTAAACAATGCAGGGATTACAAAAGATAATCTTTTGCTCAGAATGTCAGAACAGGAATTTGACGATGTAATAGATGTTAATTTAAAAGGAACATTTAATTGTATGAAAAATGTAACAAGACAAATGATGCGACAAAAAAACGGAAGAATAATTAACATGTCTTCAGTAGTTGGAGTTCATGGAAATGCAGGACAATTAAATTACAGTGCTTCAAAAGCAGGAATAATAGGAATGACTAAATCGCTAGCAAAAGAAATGGCTTCCAGAAATATAACTGTAAATGCAATTGCACCCGGATTTATTGAAACTGATATGACGGGTCAACTAGATGAAAATGTGAAGAAACAGATTTTATCAGGAATTCCGGCTAATTGTCTTGGAAATGTAAATGATATTGCACAGACGGCGCTGTTTTTGGCATCTAATGGAGCAAGATATATTACAGGACAGGTTATCGGAGTAGATGGAGGTATGGGAATTTGAAACGAAGAGTAGTAGTAACCGGATTAGGAATAATATCACCAATTGGTAATGACATAGATACATTTTGGGAAAATGTGAAAAAAGGAACAGTAGGAATCGGAGAGATAACAAAATTTGATACTACGGATTTTAAGGTAAAACTTGCAGCAGAAGTTAAAGATTTTGATGCTACAAAATATATGGATAAGCGCGAAGCAAGAAGAATGGAATTGTTTTCTCAGTATGCAGTAGCAGCGGCAAAACAGGCAGTTGAAGATTCAGTGCTTGATTTGGAAAAACAGATAAAAACAGAATGGGTGTTTCTATAGGCTCAGGAGTTGGAAGTTTGCAGGCGATGGAAAGAGAACATAAAAAGTTACTTGAAAAAGGACCGGGAAGAATTAGCCCGATGTTAGTTCCGATGATGATTACAAATATGGCAGCAGGAAATGTGGCAATTCAGTTTGGCTGTAAAGGCAAGTGTTTAAACATCGTAACTGCATGTGCAACAGGAACACATTCGATAGGAGAAGCATTCAGATACATTCAGTATGGTGATGCAGATATTATGCTTGCAGGTGGAACGGAAGCATCAGTTTGCCCAATAGGAGTGGGCGGATTTTCAGCACTTACAGCACTTTCAACACAGGAAAATCCTTTAAGAGCTTCAATCCCATTTGACAAAGAAAGAAGTGGATTTGTTATGGGTGAGGGTGCAGGAGTTGTTGTATTAGAAGAATACGAGCATGCAATAAAGCGCGGAGCAAAGATATATGGTGAAGTTGCAGGATATGGAGCAACATGTGATGCATTTCACATTACATCACCTGCCGAAGATGGTGAAGGTGCAGCAAGGGCTATGATGCTTGCGATGGAAGATGGAAATGTAAAACCTGAGCAGGTTGAGTATATAAATGCACATGGAACAAGTACACATCATAATGATTTATTTGAAACAATGGCAATTAAAAAAGCATTTGGTGATAAAGCATATGATTTAAATGTAAATTCAACAAAGTCGATGGTAGGTCATATGTTAGGTGCAGCAGGGGCTGTGGAATTTATCGTATGTATCAAATCGGTTATGGAAGATTACATCCATAAAACAGCAGGCTATAAAGTAAAAGATGAAGAATTGGATTTGAATTACACACCTGAGGCTGTTAATAGAAAAGTAAATTATGCCATAAGTAATTCATTAGGTTTTGGTGGACATAACGGCAGCATAATGGTTAAAAAATTTGAAGCATAATAGCTGAAAAAATAAATGATTATGATCATGAAAAGGAAATTAAAATGAATTATGAACAAATAGAAAAACTGATAGATAAGGTTAATAAATCAAAAATAACAGAATTATCAGTTGAAGAAGGAAATTTTAAATTAAATATAAAGGCAGAACAGAGCGTGGCAATGGCAGCTTTAACAGTTCCCGGCAATTTGCCTGATGCAAATGTAGAAACTATTAGAACTGTGGGCGTGAATGAAAATGAAGGACAAAGTGATGATTTAGAAGAAATAAAAAGTCCTTTGGTTGGAACGTTTTATGCGGCAAGAGCTGAGGGGGAAGAACCGTTTATTAAGGTGGGAGACAAAATAAAAAAAGGTCAAACAATAGGAATCATTGAAGCCATGAAACTAATGAATGAAATTAGTGCAACATGTGATGGCGTAGTTGAAGAGATTCTGGTTGAAAATGAAGATTTAGTAGAGTATGGACAGGTAATCGTAAAAGTTAGCAAATAAGAAACTGTATTAATTAGAAGATTAGAAAAGTGAAGAATCGCTTTATAGAAATAATGAATCTTAAATGCTAAAAAAGTTGCGTATTTGCAACAGAATGGAGATTAATATGTTAAACACAAAGGAAATAATGGATATAATTCCTCACAGACAGCCGTTTTTACTTGTAGACAGAATAGAAGAAATGGAAGTAGGAAAGAGAGCAGTAGGAATTAAATGTGTAAGCTATAATGAACCGTTTTTTGCAGGACATTTTCCAGATCAACCTGTAATGCCGGGAGTGCTTATTATTGAAGCAATGGCACAGGTAGGAGCTGTCAGTTTATTATCAGACGATAAATATAAAGGAAAAACTCCTTTGTTTGGTGGAATTAAAAACGCTAAATTTAGAAGAAAAGTTGTTCCGGGAGATGTGCTTAGAATGGAAGTGGAAATGACTAGAGTGCGTGGATCACTTGGTATAGGTGAAGGAAAAGCGTATGTAGATGGAGAACTTTGCGCACAGGCAGAACTTGTATTTGCAATACAGTGAAAATGTTGTTAGTCGAAAAGGAGAAAGTAGATGTTTGAAATAATTCTAATAGCAAATCGAGGCGAAATCGCTGTTCGAATAATAAGAGCTTGTAGAGAAATGGGAATTCAAACAGTGGCAGTTTGCTCAGAAGTAGATAAAGATGCACTTCATGCACAACTTGCGGATGAATGTGTGTGTATTGGTTCTTATAAATCAAAAGATAGTTATTTAAATATAGAAAAAATATTAAGTGCAGCAATTGCTACAAAGGCAGATGCGATACATCCTGGATTTGGTTTTTTATCAGAAAACAGCAAATTTGCAAAAATATGTAATGAATGCAATATAGAATTTATCGGGCCTTCAGTAGAAAGTATGATAAATATGGGAAATAAATCTATAGCAAGACAAACTATGATTAAAGCAGGAATACCTGTAGTTCCAGGAACAAATGAGCCTCTTACAGATGCTTATCAGGGAAAGAAAATAGCTGACGAAATAGGTTATCCGGTAATAGTAAAGGCAGTTTCCGGCGGTGGCGGAAAAGGTATGAGGGAAGTAAGAAAAAGCGAAGATTTTGTAAAATTATTTGAAACTGCAAAAAAAGAAACAGAAATTGCCTTTGGTGATGACCAGATGTATATAGAAAAATTTGTGGAAAATGCAAGACATATCGAATTTCAGATTATAGGGGACAAATTTGGAAATGTATTACAACTAGGAGAGCGAGATTGCAGTATTCAAAGAAGACATCAGAAGTTAGTTGAAGAAACTCCTTCGGTTGTTTTAAAAGAAGAAGTAAGAAAGAAAATGGGAGAAGCGGCAATTAAAGCCGCAAAGGCTGCAAAATATTACAGTGCAGGAACAATAGAATTTTTGCTTGATAAAGATGGTGAACATTTTTATTTCATGGAAATGAATACAAGAATTCAGGTAGAACATCCTGTGACAGAAATGGTGACAGGAGTTGATTTGATAAAAGAAATGATAATGGTAGCAGCAGGTGAAAAACTTACAATGACACAGAACGATGTAAAACATTCGGGATGTGCAATAGAGTGTCGAATAAATGCAGAAGACCCTGACAATCATTTTATCCCATGCCCAGGTACCGTAAATGAACTTCATTTCCCGGGAGGAAATGGAATAAGGGTAGATTCCGCATTGTTTCACGGGTATAAAATTCCTTCGTGTTACGACTCGATGGTGGCAAAAATAATAGTTCACGGCCACGACAGAAAAGAGGCCATTGAGAAAATGAGAAGTGCGCTAGGGGAAGTTGTAATTGATGGGATAAAAACGAATTTAGATTTACAGTATGAAATTATTAATTCAAATGAATTTGCCAAAGGGAATGCACTGGAAATCAACAGACGTTTGGATGATAGAGGTTAAAAATCATTGCAATGAATAGTCATGTGCTAAAGACAATAAAAATTATGACGCCCGGGGATAGAGATAAAAATGGGTTGTAAAAATATGGACGCTTTGAAATCAGAGGTTAAAAAATGTTAAAAGAAATGTTGAAAAAAACTCCGAAAAGAATAGGAAAGAATGAAAGCAATAAGTCAAATGTTCCTGATGGAATGTTTATGCGTTGTCCAAAATGTAAGGAAATAATCTATTCTGAGGATTTAGTGGCAAATAAATATGTATGCCCAAAATGTGAACATTATTTCAGAATAAATGCAAAACAAAGAATTGAAATGGTGTTAGACAGGGGTAGCTTTGTAGAATGGGATAAGGAAATTGTAACGGACAATCCATTACAGTTTCCAAATTATATTGAAAAAATAGAAAAAGCACAAAAGTTAACAGGGCTTGATGAAGCTGTAATTACAGGAAAAGGAACAATTAAAGGAAAAGAAGTTGCGATTGGAGTAATGTCTGCGGATTTCATAATGGGAAGTATGGGAAGCGTAGTAGGAGAAAGAATTACAAGATTATTTGAGAAAGCAACTGAAGAAAAATTACCGGTTGTTATGTTTTGCTGTTCAGGTGGAGCCCGTATGCAGGAAGGCACAGTGTCTCTTATGCAAATGGCAAAAACGAGCCAGGCAGTTAAAAGACATGATGAAGCAGGACTTTTATATGTTTCAGTATTAACTGACCCAACAACAGGAGGGGTTACGGCGAGTTTTGCAATGCTTGGAGATGTAATAATTGCTGAACCGGGAGTATTGATTGGTTTTGCCGGACAAAGAGTAATTGAGCAGACAATTCATCAGAAACTTCCTGAAGGATTTCAACGGGCAGAATTTTTATTGAAACACGGATTTATAGATAAAATTGTGACTAGAACAAGATTGAAGAAAACATTGGAATTTCTCATTTTATCTAATTAAGCAAAGCGAAAGGGCATAGAAATGGAACAAATACTTACGCCATGGGAGCGTGTTAAAATAGCCAGAGATAAAGACAGACCATATAGTTTTGATTATATAAATGAAATATTTGACAGATTTTTAGAATTACATGGTGACAGATTTTATGGAGATGACGGAGCAATTGTAGGTGGAATTGGTGAAATCAATGGCAGCTATTTTACAATAATAGCTCAGCAAAAAGGAAGAAATGTAAAACAGAATATTACCAGAAATTTTGGTATGCCATCGCCTGAAGGATACAGAAAAGGAATCAGACTTATGAAGCAGGCAGAAAAATTTAACCGCCCAATTATTTGCTTTGTAGATACGCCGGGAGCATATCCGGGAATTGAGGCAGAGGAAAGAGGACAGGGAGAAGCGATTGCAAAAAGTATATTTGAAATGTCAGGACTAAAAGTTCCGGTTCTTACAATAGTTATAGGCGAAGGAGGAAGCGGAGGAGCTTTGGCAAATGCAGTGGCAAATAAAGTTTTAATGCTTGAGAATGCAATGTATTCAATACTTTCTCCTGAAGGATTTGCAACAATTCTTTGGAAAGACGGTTCAAGAGCGGATGAAGCTGCAAGCGTGATGAAATGCACATCTCATAAATTGCTTGAACTAGGTATAATTGATGGGATTATTGAAGAAGAACAGCAGGCATCACTTGAAAATGTAGATATAATAGCTGAAGAAATAAAAAAAGAAATTTTAAAGTTTGCTGATGAGTACAAAGACAAAAATCCTGAATATATCAGAAATCAAAGATATGAAAGATTCAGGCAAATGTAATATATGAATTCAAAAACATAAATAGCAGAGTTGGAAAATAAAAAATCGAAAACATAAATAGTTGAGTTGAAAAAAACGGAAAAATGAAAACACTACACAAATTTAGGCAAACTAAATATGGAGATATAAATGAAATCATTAAAAATTGGAGAATTAGAGGCAAAAATTCCACTCATTCAAGGTGGAATGGGTGTTGGAATAAGTCTTTCAGGACTTGCCGGGGCAGTGGCGCTTGAGGGAGGAATAGGTGTAATAAGTACGGCACAAATAGGTTATAAAGAGCCTGACTGGGATAGAAATCCGATAGAAGCAAATTTGAGGGCAATAAAAAAAGAAGTAAAGAAAGCAAAAGAAATCAGTCAAGGTGGAATAATTGCGACGAATATAATGGTTGCGACAAAATTTTATGATAAATATGTTAAAGCTGCAATCGATGCAGGCGTTGATATGATAATATCCGGAGCCGGACTTCCACTCAATTTGCCTGAACTTGCAAGGAAAAGTAAAGTGAAATTAGCACCGATAGTTTCATCTAAAAAGGCTGCGCAAATCATATTTAGAAGATGGGAGAGAAATTATAACACGACTCCTGATTGCGTTATAGTTGAAGGACCAAATGCCGGTGGACATTTAGGATTTAAACCGGATGAAATTGAACAATATAATGTATGCCGAAATGACGAACCAGAAAATACAGACAAGTATAATAAAACAGAAACGAATAATATAAATGTATGCCAGAAAGCAAATTCTGTTAATTTAGAATTTGATAATAGAGCAAAAACAAAATTATACTCAGATGAAATAAAAGATATTATAGATTTTGTACACACATATGAAGAAAAATGTGAAAAAGATATTCCGGTTGTTGTTGCAGGAGGGATATATGATAAATCGGATGCAGATTGTATATTCGAATTAGGTGCATCAGGAATTCAGGTGGCAACTCCATTTGTCGCCACAAAAGAATGTGATGCCCATGAAAATTACAAGATGGCATATGTGAATTGTAAAAAAGATGATATTGAAATAATAAAAAGTCCGGTTGGAATGCCGGCAAGAGCAATAAACAACAAATTTCTTAAAAGGGTTAAGAAAGAGGGGAGAATTGCACCTATAAAATGTCATCAATGTGTATCTACATGCAACATGTTAGAGACACCTTATTGTATCACGGATGCTTTGATAAATGCCGTAAGTGGAAATGTTGATGAAGGCTTAATATTTTGTGGAGCGTATGCATATAAAATTAACGATATATCAACAGTAAAAGATATTATAAAAAATTACTTTTAAATATGCTATAAGCAGTAAAAGATGTTAAAAAAAATGGCTTTATAGGCAGTTAAATAGGCAATTTTAACAAAATTATTTTTCAACAGAACATACGGTTGTATTTTCTCACTGTTAAGATATAATTATGATGTGATAGGTCTGTATAGTAAGAAGAGTATACAAACTTATATCATTTTTTTACTTGAATTCTAATATACTTATGAAAAGAATATGGTGAGTGCGAATGGAGAACAACAAAAAAGACAGATACGAGAGTGTAAGTGGAAAAGGATACAAATCAAAGAAACCTGTAAAGAAGAGAAAAAGAAATAAGCCTGTTTTTTCTAATTTGAAAAAATATATAGGAATAGTTATAGGAATAGTATGCATAGCTTTGGTGGCAATATATGTAAATGGAACGGTTTATTATACAACTCATTTTTACAAGGGAACACATATTAACGGAATAGATGTATCTAAATTGACAGCAGATGAAGTTGAAAATGCTATAAAGGATTATGAACTTACAATTACTGAAAGAGGTAAAGAAAAGTCAGCTACATATATTGAAACTCTTGCAGGAAAAGATATTGATATGAAAGTAGTTTCAAGAGAGTCATTGGACAATCTTGTAAAAGAGCAGAATCAATTTGTTTGGTTTACTGCAACCGGTACAAATCATGAAGAGAAGCAGATGATAGAATATGATAGCGACAAACTTGCTGAATTTGTAAAGAACTTAAAAGGTTTAGATTCTAAATATGCTGATAAGCCGACTAATGCATCTATATCTGATTATAATAACGGATATACAATAGTTGAAGCTAAGCAAGGGAACTTTCTTAATAAAAAGAAAACAATTGAGTGCCTTGAAAATACTATTTCTTCTTTAAAAGAAAAAGTTGATTTGGATAAAGAAGGATGTTATCGCGTGCCTAAGATTGCATCTGACAGTGAACAGCTTACAACAGTTTTAGATCAGTTAAATAAATACACGGGAACAACAATTACATATAATTTTGGTGATACTCAGGAAGTCGTTGACGGAAGTGTTATTTCAGGTTGGCTTGTTGTTGATGGAAATAATGTTTCATTAAGTAAGGAAAAAGTTGATGAATTTGTTGACTCAATACGAAAGAAGTACGACACAATTTTCTCAAACAGAGAATTTAAAACAACATATGGAAAGACTGTAAAAGTTAGTGGCGGTGATTACGGTTGGTGGCTTAATACAGCTAAGGAATCTGAGGGCTTAATGCAGCAGATTGAAAATGGTGAAAGCGGTGAAAGAAAGCCTGTTTATTACCAGGAGGCTGCAAGTCATGGCAAAAAGGATTATGGAGATTCATATGTAGAAATTAATTTGACTTCACAACATTTGTTTGTATACAAAGATGGTCAGAAAGTTTTAGATACTGATTTTGTTTCAGGTAATATTTCAACAAATCATGGAACACATACAGGTACTTATGGAATTACATATAAGGAAAGATATTCAGTGCTTGTAGGTGAAACATATGAGTCAACAGTATCATATTGGATGCCATTTGATGAAGATATAGGAATGCATGATGCAATATGGAAAAGCCAGTTTGGAAGCAATTTCTACAAAACAGATGGTTCTCATGGTTGTATAAATCTCCCATATCTTACTGCAAAAAAGATTTATGGATATGTTGAAAAAGGAACTCCTGTAATTGTATATGAACTTCCGGGAACAGAATCCGGCTCAGTTACATACCAGAATTCTTCTGAAATTGCTCAGGCTGCAATTGAAGCAATTGATGCCATCGGCAATGTAACTAAGAACAGTGGCGATACAATAAAAGATGCAAGATATATGTACAACAAAATCAACTCAGATGCTAAAAAATATGTAACTAATTATGACAAGTTACAGGCAGCTGAGAAGAAATTTAAAGAATATAGTAATTAGAGTAGTATTATGGCAATTGCTATTTTAATATAGGAGTTAAAGTAACATAATGGAAATTACTATTTAAATATAGGAATTTGAATGTAATTATAGAGAGCACTCCATTCGAAGAAACAAGTTATTATAGATTAACTTGAATATCTTAGAATGGAGTGTTTTATTATGCTTCAAGTGATTGAAGTGTACCATATAAGTTGGAACACTTTCGCCATGAAACAATCCACAATATTCCAAAAAATCCAAAAGCTTAATTATTCAAATCAACATGAACTCTTCCTTATGAATGATATTTGTGGTAAAATACAAAAGATGTAAATATAAAAATACAATTGAGAAGAAATTACGGATGTGTTTAGATAAAAAGAATAAATACGTAACAAACAAAAAGTCTATAAAATAAACACATCAAAACAATACTTCACAAGTAATAACAAGAGGAGGAAACAAAATGAACGAAGTTCATTTTCTATAAATGTTTCCGACGAATAGCCGCCGACCGAAGGGCGGAGGCAATATATATTATCCAGGAGGAAAAGATGGCTGAGAGATACGAAGATATATTAACACTTGAAAATAATCAGTGGACTTACGGATGTCCTGTCCTAATAGAGGGAGGCGTATTGCAGTATGACACTGTAAGCGAAAGAAATCTTTTAACAATTAATTTTATGAATATCTGTGATGCTGTTTTGTCAGAAGTAGATTTGACAATTTATGCATCAGATGAAGCAGAAGAAAATATATTAGAAATGGAGCATCAGTATTTGAAACTTCATTTAGAGCCGGGAGCAAAATTTGGAAACAATGTACATTTGCCAATAGAAGATAAAGAGGCAAAGAAATTTAAATTAAAAATAACCAAAGTTGTATGCGAAGATGACGGAAGTGAATGGATAAAGGATGATATATTTGAAGCACATCCTGAGATAACTAATCCTGAAGAATTTGGACAAAAGATGGATCAGGAATACGAAGACAAATACAATAAATGCGAAGAGTTGATTGTATTAGAGGATTCCGAAAATCTTAAAAAAGTTGTAGAGATTCTTGAAACATTAAGATGGTACAAGAACTGTGAAGAAATGTACGATTACGCTAAGAGAAAATATGATATAACTCTTAGAACAGAGAAAAGAAAAAAACGTGAAGGCGAAAGAAAAGATGCACGCAAGAAGAAACAGAAAATGGCAGCAGCAATTGCAGCTTGTATTGCCGGCGTAGCAGTCATAATATTTGCAATAGTTTACCTTACAGTAATCGGACCAAATCATCAGGTTAAAGTTGCTAAAGAATACAACAATCAGGGTGAATTCCAGAAAGCAATTGAGATTTGTGAAAACCTTCATGGATTTGGAAACAGTAAAGAAGTATTAAAGGAAGCAAATTATCAGATTGGATTTCTTGCATTTAACCAGCAGGATTTTGAAACTGCATTAAAGTATTTTGAAAAAACAACAGGCTACAAAGGAACAAATAATTTACTTTCACAGTCTTACTACAATTTAGGACAGCAGTCAGCACAGGGTGAACAGTATGAAGCAGCATTGGATTATTATACAAAAGGATATAATACAGCAACAGAAGATAAAGTAAAACTAAATTGCCAGACAGGAATAGCATTAGCACAGTATAAATTAGCTTATGTAACAGAAGCATGGTCAACAATCAATGCCGTTTATGAAGCAGATAAAAATGTAAAAGCAGCATACGATGAATACGGATACGCTTATGCAATGAAAGTTTTATCAGAAGGAAATGTAGACGAAGCAACTGCAGTATTTAAGTTAATAAAAGGATACGCAGATAGTGCAGCACAGTATGGCAAGATTATTTATGAAAAGGCTGTTCCGGTTGCAGAAGCAGGAGATTTGGCTTCAGCATTAAGCACATTAAAAGAAGTTAAAGATGATTATGAACCGGCTGGAAAACTTTATAAAGAAATGGACGAGTTTATAGCAGCAAGTTCTAACTGGGTTGGAAACTGGAAAATGAAAGGTGACCAGGGTGATTACACAATGACAATAAGCACATTGTTATACAAAGGCGAATTGTGCTTAAAGGTTACTGACACATATTTAGATTATGATAAAATCATAAGCACGAAAGAAAAGGTTAGAAAAATTTATGTGGCATCTGAAAGAGTTGAATATAAATTAAAAGATGTTCATAATTATAAAATCATTCTTACAAGAGAAACTTCTAAGAAAATCAAGAGAGTTTTATCTTATGATGGAGCATCATATATAAGAAAATATAAGAAAACAAAATAATAAACATAATGAATGGGGCTGTTGTGCTAATTAAAGTTAGTGTAACAGCCCTATAATAAAATAAATAATTTGAGGGAAGAAATGAAGAAAAGAATATATTCAGTAATTATAGCTGTGGTGCTTATGCTTTCGTCTATAGCAGCACCTACCAAAGTATCAGCGTTAGAAATTCCATACAGAGTAGATGTAACAAAATATACATCAGACGAAGCAAATGCCTCAGCGCAAATTAGGGAACAGGTAAAGGCACACGCAAATACAGTAACAGTATATGTAAGAACAAAAGATAAAGATTTGTATGCAGTATTTAATCGAATATGGAATAATGCATTTGCAGAAACTACAAATCCGGACGAAGGAGATTATTTATATTGGCAAATGTCAAGCATGGCAGCAAGCTACAACGCCCTTATGTGTAAAGAGAAGGGAAGCAATACATATTATACAAAATACACAATTAATGTAGATTACTTTATTTCTTTAGAACAGGAACAGATGTTGACACAAGAATTAAATATAATAAATGAGAGTTTTGGCTTCACGGAAACAACAACAGATTATGAAAAAGTAAAAACTATCTATGATTATATTTGCCACAATGTAACATATGATTACAGCGATAACAATATGAAATTTACGGCTTATGCAGCAGTGACTACAGGTAAATCAGTATGTCAGGGATATGCAACTCTGTTTTACAGATTGGCAAAAATGCAGGGGATTTCATCCAGAGTGATAGCAGGCCATGGAACAAATACAGATGTATATCACGGATGGAATATAGTTAAACTGGGAAATCTGTATTACAATGTGGATGCAACATGGGATGCGGCAAATTACAAACTTGGTCATCCATATGAATATTTCTTAAAAGGCGATGTATTTGAAGAACATACACGAACTGATGATTACAAGACAAAGAAATTTTATGCCACTTACCCTATGGCAGCAGATGATTACAAAGATGGAATAGAAGGTGTTGCGTCAGCTGAAACAGTAAATTCGAAATTTACAACTTATAGAACTTCGATTAAAAAACTAACTAGAAGTAAAATTAGTTTTGGAAAAATAGTGGAAGCAACGGGATATGAAATTCAATATTCGACAAATAAAAAATTTGCATCAAAGAAAAAAATGACAACAACAAAGACAACATGCAAATTTAGCAAATTAAGTAAAAAGAAAACATATTATTTTAGAGTACGTGGTTACAGAGAAGCAGGCAGTGGAAAAATATACACTAAATGGTCAACGGTTAAAAAAATAAAGAAAATAAAGAAAATAAAGAAATAATTATATGGTTGGAGATGACAATGGAAATATTAGATGTGGTTGATGAAAATGGAAATCCGACAGGAGAAACAGTTGAAAGAACTGTAGCACATAAAACGGGAGTAAGACATAGAACGTCTCATGTGTGGGTGGTTCGCAAAAACAATGGAAGTATGGAAATTCTCTTGCAGAAAAGAAGTAAAAACAAAGACTCGCATCCGGGGTGTCTTGACTGCTCAAGCGCAGGACATATTCCGGCAGGAGTGGATTTTATTCCGTCTGCAATCAGAGAACTCAAGGAAGAGCTTGGAATTGATGCTAAAGAAGATGAGTTTGTGTATTGTGGGCAAACGGTAGGGAAAAGGACAAATGTATTTTACGGCGAAGAATTTATAGATAATCAGGTAAGTAACATCTATTATATAGAAAGAAATATGGAAGCTGATAAATTCAATATACAAAAAGAAGAACTAGAGTCCATTGTATGGATGAAATACGATGACGCAGTTTTAATGGTAAAAAATAACACAATACCAAATTGCGTTAAAATGGAAGAACTGGAAATGCTGGGAAAGAAAATTAATAAATAAAGTAAAGATATCAGAGTTCTAAGGTTTTTCAACCACTTAAGAGTAAGCTTATGTGGTCTTATACCTTTTGACTCTGGCATCATAAAATTGAAGGTTTTGTGTAAATTATAAAAACATTTCAATAAATCTAAAATAACATTTTTTTTATGTTTGCGATAACATTATTTTACAATAATTGTGCAATATTACAAAAAAGATAAAAATATTTTTATTACAAAAACGATAAAAATAGCTGAAGAATGTGAAAAATATACAAAAAATAAAAAAGAATACTAGATAAAAATTGTGCAAAAATTATATGATAAACAAATGAATTGTGAAAAGTAAATAAAAAGTGTACAACACTGACTATGAGGAATTGAAAAAACTGTTTTAATTTGGTAAAATTGTCTAAGGAAATGAGAGAACCGTAAATGGTTCGACATGATTTTTAGTTGAAAGGGGAAAAAACATGAATATTATTTCAAAGAAGAAACAAGGAGTAATCGCAATAATATGTGCGATAGCAATGGTTGTAACATCGCTTACGATTTACAATCCAAGAGAGGCAAAGGCAGATACAGATTATTCAACGCTAGAGTTTACAAGTGTAACTGAATCAATGGATAGCAGTTATGCATATTGCATAACAGATAATACACTTAAAGATTTTGGCAGATTGAATTTCTATGGTACTTATTATATGCAAGTAGTTGGTAGCGGAAATTCGAAAATGAAGGAAGCAACAGTTACAATTGATGGTACAGTTCAAACAGACACAACAATAGCATTTGATAGAGCAGATGCTATAACTGGATTCAATGTATCAAATTTATCAAATAATGCATATCACGAGTTAAAGATAGAAGGTGAAGGTGGAAATATTACCATAATATTAAGAAAAGGTAATGTTAATGGAGAAACTGAAGAAAGCACAGAATTACAGAAGCCAGCAGCACCTATAGGTTTAGTTGCTAATATTAATGCTTTAAATACAGATTATACAATTGCATTTGCTAATGTGGCAACAGCGACAAGTTATAAATTCTATTTAGATGGTACATATGTAAAAGATATAACAAATGGTGGAATTGTTACAATTGAAGAGTTGAACCTTGAAGAAGGAAAAACATATACATTTGGTGTAAGCGCAGTTAATGCAGCTGGAGAATCTGATATTTCAACTGTTAGTGTTACAGTACCTTCTAAAGAAACAGAAACAACTAAAGGGTCAGAGGAAACAACAGAGGCATTTGATCCTTCAACAATTACAGAATGGACAACTGTTGGTAACTCAACAATATCATATTATATCGCAAATGATGCAGCAGGAAAGGTTAGTGTTAAACCTGAAATGCATGGAGATAATTTATATGTAGCTTTTTCACTCGCAGCTAAATTTAAATCAGTTGTTTTAAATGATGAATCAATTACTCCACGTGCTGGTGCAGATGTAGAAATAGCTAAAACATCATTTAAAGAAGGTTATAATAAATTAGTAGTAACAGATTACTATGGAAAGGAATCAGTTACAATATATTTTAAAGTTGTTTCGGCAACTGAAAAAACAAAATACAAAGTAACAGTAGACGGAACTCCTACAGAAGTAGAAGAAGGAGCAGAATATACATTTGGTGATAATGCTCAGGGTTATTATGATACAACAAACAAAGTAGCATATGCTTCAGGTGAAAAAATTACTGTTAATAGTGATATTACAGTTACAAGTATTAAATTAAATGTAGCAATGCAAAAAGGCGCAAGCGTTAGATTAGCAACTCCAACAGGTTTAAGATTCCAGACAGTTATTACATCAGAAAATGACATTGCTGCATCAGATATTTTAAATAAAGATTTTGTAACAACAGGAACTCTTATTACAACATTTGATTTATTTAGTGCAAATGGAAATGTACTTAATAAAGACAGCAAATATACTAATTTAGATATAGCAAACAGTGGATGGTACAATGATGAAGTAGGTAAGTTCTGTGGCTCAATCATTAAGATTAAAACAGGTAACTATGAAAAGAAGTTTGTTGGTGTAGGATATGCAACAATTACATATCATAACGGAGATAAATATTCAATATATGCAGATGTAAATGAAACAGATAATGCAAGATCAATTTATTATGTTGCAAATGCAGTAAAAGAAGCAGGATATAAGAATTGTGATGCTGCTCAGAAAGCTATAATTGATAAATATCTTGCAAAGGAGGCGTTCTAATGAAAAAGAAATATATAAGACCGGAAATGGATATAATAGAATTTGATACAAAAGACGTAATAACTACAAGTGGTATAGGTGGAGAAGCAGGAGATCCTACAGATACTTTAATCGATGTTAATAAAAATACAAACTGGTCAGACTTCTATTAAAATATAACCACTAAGCAAAAAGGTGCTTTCCTTTATCGGAAAGCACCTTTTTACTACAAAGATATAAAGAAATTTTAAGGATTGTTACATACTACGAACTCTTGCAATCCTAATAAATACATACAACAAAAGAGGAAGCGGATGAAAGGTAAATTAAAAAAATCAGTTGCAGTTTTGCTTACAGCAACAATGGTAGCAACACCGATTACAGCACCTGAAAGTACGAAAAAAGTTCAGGCAGAGCAGTTAGGAAGTATTGCTAAAGAAGTAACAGGTACATGGTCTTATTGGGATGGAAATAAAGATGTTGTACAGACAAACAAAATGTTGTTAGATAAGTTGCCAACAAGGGCAAATCAGGGAACTTACAGATTTACAACAGACAATTACGATGCAAATACAAATGCAATAGATGTTGGTGGTTTCTCATCATCAATGTTGTGGAATTATAATACATCTGCATTTGGAGAATGTGTTTATGCAATACCAATGTCATATTGTGGTAATACAAATGGAATGTATGTGTCGAAACCATCTACTTTGATTATAAAAGATACATATACACAGACTGTTGTAATGTCGATGAACAGTATGGGAACAATGTCTGATTTTATTGTAGGTACAGACTATACATTTGCAAGTACAAAAGTTGACAAATCAGATGAGTGGTTAACAGACGTTGTAATGGAAAATGCAAATGATTCATCACAGTATTTGAAGACAACAATGGTACAGGGAAGCCCATTTGCATATTTCCAGGTTGAAGGTGGAAATACAATTACATTACAAAGACCTAGAACACTTCCTAGTGAAGTTGCATACTACAACGGAACTACATTAGAAGATTCAACACAGTTAATTATCAGAGTATATGATAATGCAGATTTAATATCAGGATATAGTGATTATGATTACTATGCAGTATATTTGCCTGAAGGTACAAAAGTATCACAGGCAGATGCAACAGCAAAATATGCTGATAACAAAATGGGTGATTTAACATTTACATTACCATCAGACAGAACATATATGTCCATTGCATGGTTAATGGAATCAAATGGAAAGAAGGATGCAGATGCGCAGGAAGTTAAAGATGCATTTGCACCATATGCTTATAATTTTATAACAGGTACAAAAACATCATTTACACAGAATGGTGCTGAAATTAAGACAACATACAAATATACAGTTGATAAAAAGGCTGAAAGTACAGCAGATGGTACTGTAATGGGGATTTTGCCACATCAGTATAAGAATATGAGCGGATATGACTACATGGATTATACTGCAAGAACAATCAGAGGAACAATGAAGTATTTGATTGGTGATTCTTATCAGACTACATTACAATATACAGGAATTCTTCCAACATTACCGGGTATTGATGAGTCAGACAAAGCTACACTTAGACAGTATGTAAATGATTTTATGGATGTATATGGTCCTACAGATGATGGTGGACTTACAAAAGAGTCATATGAAGTAAACACATACGACACAGGTAAGAAATTGAATCGTGCAATTCAGGTTATGGAAGCAGCAGAAGCTTGTGGAGATACACAATCAGCTGATAAATTATTAAAAGGCATAGAAAATGAATTGGCTGATTGGTTTACAGCAGATGGTGAAGATGATGACAAATATTTTTATTATGATAAAGAGGTTGGAAGTTTATTTGGATTCCCTCAGGCTTACTATACAGTAGATGGTATGACGGATCATCATTTCCATTACGGATATTTTGTAAATGCAGCAGCACAGGTAGCAATGCGTGACCCTCAATTTATTCAGAAATATCAAAATGTAATTAATGAAATAATTGGAGATTTTGCAACATATGAAGAAAATAATTCAAATTCAAGATATCCATTTTTAAGATATTTTTCAACATATGAAGGACATTCATGGGCATCAGGTCATGCAAACTTTGGTGATGGAAATAACCAGGAATCAAGTTCAGAAGCAATTAATGCATGGGCAGGACTTATTTTATATGGTCAGGCTACAGGTAATAAAGAATTGACATCACTTGGAATGTACTTATATGCAACAGAAGTATCTTCAGTAAATTGCTACTGGTTTGATACTGATGGCGATATTTTAGATGAACAGTATACAGAAGGAAAAGGCGAAAACGCTAAATATAGTCAGGCATCAATGGTATGGGGTGGAAAATATACTTATGCCGCATGGTGGACTGATGAACCTTTACAGATACAGGGAATTAACATTTTACCTATGACTCCTGCTTCATTTTATGCAGCAGCTAATAAGGACTTCATTTTAACAAACTGGAAAACAGCAGAAAGAAATGAAAAGAATTATAATGGTAAAAATGAAAAAAATCCAAAGCGTTGGAATGAAATTTGGAGTGAATATCTTGCAATGGCAGACCCTGACAAAGCATTGGAGTATTTTGATGAACAGTGTGACTCGGAAGCAGGTGAATCAAAAGCACATGCATTTAACTGGATTATGGCAATGCAGAAAAATGGTACACCTGATTTGACAGTTACAAGTGATAATCCGCTTGCGTGTGCATTTAAAACTGAAGGTGGCGAAATGACATATGTAGCATATAACACAACAGATGAAGATGTTAAAGTTTCATTCTCAGATGGAACAGAAATAGTCGCAAAACCACATTCAATGACAACAACAGGTGATGGAGAAGTAACAACAAAATCAACATATAAGGTTGAACATTATTTGTCAGATGGAAAAGGAAATTACAATCTTTTTAATACAGAAAAAAAGTCGGGCAAAATTGGAAATGAAGTAACAGCTGTAGCAATTACATATCAGGGATACAAATTTAATCCTGAAGTAGAGGGCACAGTTCAGAGTGGTGTAATTGCAGAAGATGGTTCACTTGTATTGAAACTTTACTATGATATTACAGAGATAGAAACAACTAAGGAGTATGAAGATGATAGTGAATATACGTCGCTTGGAGTATCTAACGGAGTTGAAATTTCATATAGAGTGCTAAGAAATGATTTCAATGCAGGTGTCAAATTATTGGATGCAAATGATACATTTTACATGGAATATCAGGGAATTTATACAGCAGAAAATACGAATGCTTATTTGAATAAAAAGTTATTAAGTACGCTTAACGGAGTATTCAAATTTTCTGTTAAAAATACGTTGACTGAAAATACATATAACACAATTAAACTTGTTAGTGGCAATAAGCAGGTTTATATTCTTGTAAAATATGGAAAGCCTACTACAGCTCCTGATTTATCAGATTATGAAAGTGAACAGGAAGAAACAACAGTTGATGAAAATGCACCTACAGATGCAACAGGCCTTGTTTTAGGAACGCCTGCAGATAATGTGATTTCAGTTACATTTAGGGCAACACAGGAACAGAATGACAAAGGTCAGTTGTACAATGTATATGTTGATGGGACATTAAAATTATCATCAGTTGCAGCAGGAAATTATACAATTGATAAGATTTATGCCGGAACCCGTACTGTAGAAGTCAAAGCAGTATTAAATGGAAAAGAGTCAAAAGGTATTTCTTCAACAATAAAAGTTACAGGTGAAAAAGAACCAACAACTAAGCCGGAAACAACTACTAAAAATGAAGTGACAACAACTAAGCCAGATAATCCTGGTGAGACAACAGGAAAGGGTGAAACACCTGGTGAAGTGACAACAAACAAAGGACAGGGCGAAACAACAAAAGCTCAGTCATCAGATACAACAAATAAGAAAGATGATTTTGCTAAGACAACAGTTACAAGTCAGGATACAATAAATGGCCAGAATCAGGCAAAGGCTGTAAAAGTTGGCAAAGCAAAGATTAAGAGTGCAAAAATTACAAAGAAAGCATCTGTAAAGAAGTTAATAATTACATTTAAGAAAATTAACAATATTTCAGGCTATCAGGTAAAACTTTCATCTTCAAAGAAATTTGCCAAAAAAGCTACAATGACAAAACTTGTTAAGAAAAATAAGAAATCTTATATCTTTAAGGTTTCAAGTAAAAACTTAGCAAAAGCAAAGAAACTTTACGTTAAAGCCAGAGCATATAGAATCGTTGATAATAAACGTATCTATGGCAAATGGACTAAGAAAAAAGTTGTTAAGAAATAAGAAGTTTAAGAATAAAAAATTTCTAGAAATAAAAGTTGTTTAGAAATTAAAAATATAGTGTAAATAATTACATAATTACAAAAAATATAGAATAGTGCCATGCTTCATTGCAAGATGGCACTATTTTATTTGCCAATTCTCGGATTATAAATAAAATGCTTGAAATATCTCATACAGTATGTATAATTAAAAGAAACACATACAATAAGCAACTAATACTACTTTGACGAGGAGGTATAAAGGTGGGAATAAACAGAAAGTATAAAGACAGGATTTTTTGCATGCTATTTGGATATACGAAGTATAAGAAAAACTTACTTGAATTATTTAATGCACTGAATGGAACGAATTACGAAGATGAGAATGAACTTGAAATTAACACAATTGAAGACACCATATATATGGGAATGAAAAATGACGTGTCGTGCATCATACAAAGCAATATGGCAATGTATGAGCAACAAAGCACGTGGAATCCGAACATGCCTCTAAGAGGAATTCTTTACAGCGCAAGACTATTTTCAAAATACATAAAGGCAAATAAGCTTAACATATACAGCGAAAAGCTTATAAAAATACCGACGCCGCAGTATTACGTGTTGTATAATGGAAAACGGAAAATAAAAGACAAAGTAATATTGAGGCTATCAGATGCATTTTCAGCATTACAGAACGAAGGTCAGTTTGAATGGACAGCAACAGTGCTTAACATAAACAAAGGACATAATGAAGAATTATTATCCAAGTGCCAAATTTTAAAGGAATATGTTATACTGATAGACAGAATCAATGAAAATCAAAAGAAGTATGACTCGGTGGAAGAAGCAGTTGAAAATGCAGTGTCCTACTGCATAAAAAATAACATATTACAAGACTTCCTAACAGAGCATAAGGCGGAGGTAATTATGAGTTTGTTAACGGAATATGATGAAGAAGAAACAATGGGCTATGTAAGACGAGACGCATATCGTGATGGGGAAAAGGCTGGAATAGAGCAAGGATTGAAGCAAGGATTGAAGCAAGGTGAAATGTTAATGTTAGTATCCATGGTAAATAAAAAGATGCAAAAAGGAAAAAGCATTGAAGAAATTGCTGAAGATTTAGAAGAAGATAAGGGAACGATAGAAAAAATAGCCAATGTAATAAAAGAAAACGGACATGACATCAATGCGGATGAAGTTTATAAGATGCTAAAGAAAAAATAAAGAAAAAATGTACAAACAGGCATTATATAAAAATGATACAAATTTTGCTTGAATGTACATTTTTTGTTGCGTAAAAACATAATAGAATAAAATAAACCAAGTTTTTAAAAGTAAAGTGATAATACTGAAAAAGCAGTAAATATTAGTAAAATAGGTACTTTTTTAGGAACTGAAATAGGACTTAAAAATGATTAGATTTATGAAAATGTTAAAAATATAATCATAAATATTTTTGTGCGATAAAAACAAATAAAAACATTTTTATCATAATCAAATGTGTGAAAATAAAGGCTTTAAGAGAAAAATGAACGAATTATTTTGATAAAAAATAAAAAAAGTTTCATTTGTTGATGGTATTGTTTGTGAAAAATGCCAGTGTTATACTAATATTAGTTCAAAAATAGGAGGAAAGTGTAATGAACAAAACTTTAAAAAAATATTATCAGTTGTATTGACATTAGCAATGATTGTTACATCAATCACTGTTTATAATACGACAGCAAAAGCGGAAGAGGAGGAAACACCAAATATAGAGGTTACCGCTTCAGTAGAAAATAACATGATTAATGCAAAGTGGTCACAGCCTGACGTTGAGTTCGCAACACTTGCATACTTTATCAACGAGGCGGATAACATTCAGTTAGACAGTGCTCATTGGGCAAAAGCTGCAAATGGATGGTGCTGGACACAGGCAAATCCAACAGAAAAGAGAACTGCATTAGATACTGTTGCAAAGTCTAATGACAATTCAATAGATGTATCAAATGGTGGTACATATGTTCTTACAGTTCAGTATTTAGATGCTGAAGGAAATGTAGTGGCAAGTGGTACTTCAAATGCAGTAACAACTGAAAAAGTAGTTAACACAAACTTAAATTTAAAAGTTGAACGTTATGAAACAGGTATTGCATACTTAAAATGGTCTCTTATTAGTGGCGCAGCAAAATATGAAGTGTACAATGCAGATACAAATGAATTAATGAAGACTAGTGACAGTTCAACAACAGATTGGACAAATGTTACAATTAAACAGGGTGTTACATACAATCTCGTTGTAAAAGCTATTGATGCTAATGGTGAGGAGATTGCAATTACAAATAACACAACAACAGCATATCAGGAACCGGAAACAACAACGGAACCGACAGAGCCTGATAAAGCGCCTGAAGAACACACAAAAGCTGACTTTAGCAATGCAACATGGGCAGAACTTTCAACAAAAGCAGGATCAGTTGATAATAGATACTTTATCAACTCAGATCATACATTAAGCCAGGCAGTATGGTATGGTATTTATGCACCACATAGTGCAGCAGCATATCACAATGAACGTACAGCTTGTATCCTTTCAGATGATGCAGCTTCATTTACATTCCAGCAGAGAGATGTAAAAAGCGTTTGGATTAATGGAACAGAATATGCTAATCCATCAACAGCACTTAATTGTCAGGGAGACTGTACAGAAGTTTCAACAGAGTTCTTAAATAAAGGAATCAATGTTGTTACAATTGTTATGAGTGATGGCAAAACAAATACTTTTGGTATTAAAGTTGAAGAACCTCTAGCTGTGGATGCAACAGCTCCTGCAACACAGGATACAATTGATCCTGCTACAGTAGCAGAATGGACACAGATGGCTGGAACAACAGCAAATGGTTCAAAGGTATTTAAGGATGCTACAGTTACAACATCTACAAACGGTGGTATGGATGGATGCTATGCAGCAGGTGCTTCAAATAAGTGGAACATTACAGATATTATGAATTCAAAGGCAGTATTTGGTGTAGTTCGTAAAAACACAGAAACAGTTATTATTGATGGTGTTGAATATATCAATGCAACAGATGCTAGAAGCACAAAGGTATATATCGGTAGCGATTGTATCTATGTTGATGCTACATTATTGGATGCACCAGTTGGCAAAACACAGTATCATATGATTACACTCACAGGTGGTACAGCACTTACATTTATTTTAAAGGTTGAAGGACCGAAAGCAACATATAAAGTAACACTTGATGGAAAAAATGTAGCTACTGATGTAGTTGAGTATAAATGTGGTAATAATGAACAGGGTTATTATGACAAAACAAATGATATTGCATATCTTCCAGGTGCAACAATTGAATTAAATAAAGATATTGATTTAACAACTATCAATTTAGATGTTAAGATGTTAAAAGGTGCAAGCATTAGACTTTCGGCTCCAACAGGATTAAGATTCCAGACAAATATTACATCTGGTAATAACGACCTTAGTGTACTTGAAAGTGCAAAAGTAACAACTGGAACAATAATAACAAGAACAGAAATATTAGGCGATGCCAATATTGATGAAAACTTTGTTAAAGATGATACTAAGACAAAGTTAGATATTGTAAATAGTGGTTGGTATGAAGGAAAAACTGGTAATTTCTGTGGATCAATTGTAAAACTCAATAAGTCAAATTATGATACAGAATTTGTTGGTGTAGGATATGTTACTATCAAATATAATGACAATACTGAAAAAACAATATTTGCATCAGTAAATGAAAAAGGAGACAATATTAGATCAGCTTCAACAGTTGCTAAAAGTGTTCAGCAGTCAGAAAAATACCAAAATAATTACACTAAAGAACAGAAAGAGATTGTAGATGCTTATGCAAAAGGAAATAGCGCTAATTAATAATTTGATAGTGGAGGAAGTTTTAGATGAAGAAAAAATATATTAGTCCTGAGATGGATATAATAGAATTTGATACAAAAGATGTCATTACGACAAGTGGCATGGGTGGAGACGGATTAGGAGCCAATGAAGATGCGGTAGATGAAAATGGAAATTATATCTGGTCAGAATTCTATTAAAATTAAATAAATTAATAAAAAAGATGCTTTTCGAAATTTTTGGAAAGCATCTTTTTTATATAGAAAATTAATTTGAAATTTGTTATCTGAGTCCTAAAGACTTGAATAGTGTGTTATACTAATACTTGATAAGCAAACAAAATTTATTAATAAAACTTATAAAAAAGTTAAATATTATTAATAAGTAATGCTTAAGATAAAAGATGCCATAAGAATTGTTTAGTAAGTATTTAATTTCAGGTAATTATTGAATTCTAAGCAATTATATACAATAAAGGTATCATAATAAAGTGAAATTAAAGGAGGCAATTGAAATGGATAATGATAAGATGATTGATGACATTGTAGCAATGTTAGATGCAGGAGTAGCTAAAGGACAGGGACATATTAATGTAAAGGTTGAGGACAAGAATGCAACGAAAAAAGAAATTGTTAATGGAACAGCAGATTGTTCAATGAATTCAATGGCATGTGCAGTGCCAACAATGATTCTTGATGACGATGATGAGTTTGAATTGTAAAAAAGTGGTGAAAAGTGAAAATAGAAAATAAAGAAAAAAACAAAAAAATAGCAAAGTTTATAGGAAGATATATAGTCATTACTTTTGCAGCGTGCATATATGCGGTAGGGATTTCTATGTTTTTAGATCCTAATAATTTAGCACCTGGAGGACTTACAGGTGCGGCAGTAATTTTGACAAGAATTATACCAATAACATTAGGTACTTTAATTGTGATTATGAATATACCTATAATGATTTTAGGTGCATGGAAATTTGGAGCAAGATTTACTCTGTCGACATTATATACACTTGTGGTTTCTTCAGCATTTATGGAAGTGTTTGAAAGAATGGGCTATGTGATAACCCATGACAAAATTCTTGCTGCTTTGGTAGGTGGTACTTTGATGGGAGCAGGAATGGGACTTTGTCTTAGAATGGAAACCACGACAGGCGGTATCGATATAATAATTAAAGTTTTGCGTCAAAAATACAGGCAGGTTAAATCCGGTGAAATGTATCTGATAATTGATGGACTTATTTTAGCAGCGGCAGCATTGTATTTTAAAGATATAGAAGTGTCAATGTATGCAGGAGTTGCGATTGTTGTATCGACTTATATTTTGGACAAGGTTCTATATGGAAGCGATGAAGCGAAGTTAGTTTATATAGTAAGCAATAAGCGAAAAATAATAGCTACAAGAATGATGGTCGAACTTAATATGGGTGTCACATTAGTCGAAGGAAAGGGCGCATATAACATGGAAAATACAGAAGTTATTATGTGCGTTATGCATAAACAGAATCTTACAAAGGTAAGAAATCTTGTAAGTGAAGTTGATCCGGAAGCTTTTATGATAGTTTCTTCCGCTACAGAAGTGTTTGGTGAGGGATTTAAAGGACACACGGATGTGGAAATGTGAAGAAAAAACTTAATTTTGTAAGAAATTAAAGTAAATTTAGTAAAATTTTGTTTACAAATAACAAAAGTATGCGATAAAATAAAAACGTATTTTTTCTAATAAGAAAGAAATTATTTTTTTATGATGGAGGAACAAAGCAAATGAAGAAACTATTAAGTTTAGTGCTTGTGTGCGCAATGACAATAGCCCTTGTTGGTTGTGGTCAGAAGGCAGAAAGAGTTGACAATGGTTCAGGTAGTGATAAGAGCTCAGCTAAGAAGATTGGCGCAATTCTTCTTGGAGATGAAACAGAAGGATACACATTAGCTCATATTAACGGGATCAAGGAAGCAGCTAAAGAATTGGGAATATCTGATAGTGATATTGTATGGAAGTACAACATTTCTGAATCAGATGAGGTTAGTAAGGCAGCAGACCAGTTAGTAGCTCAGGGATGTAAATTGATTATTTCTAATTCATACGGACATCAGGATTACATGTATGCAGCAGCTCAGAAGTATACAGATGTTGATTTTGTAGCTATGACAGGTGATTATGCAGCAATTTCAGGATGTGACAATTTCTACAACGCATTTACAAAGGTATATGAATCACGTTATGTATCAGGTGTAGTTGCAGGTATGAAGATTGCAGAACTCGTTAATGAAGATAAGATTCCGGCAACAGGATATGATGCAGATGGAAATGTAAAAGTTGGTTATGTTGGTGCATATCCATACGCAGAAGTTGTATCAGGCTATACAGCATTTTATTTAGGAATTAAATCAGTATATGATAAAGTAGCAATGGAAGTAAGTTATACTGATTCATGGTTTGATATTGAAGGTGAAGGTGCAGCAGCTGAATCATTAATGGCCGACGGATGTGTTATCATCGGACAGCATGCAGATTCAACAGGTGCTCCAAGTGCAGTTCAGGCAGCACAGGATAGCAGTAACACAGTAGCATTCTCAGTTGGATACAATGTAGACATGTTAGACGTAGCTAAGACAGCAGCTTTAACAAGTGCTACAAATAATTGGACAGCATACTACACAACATTATTCAAGGCTTATGAAGATGGAAAAGAAATTCCTCAGAACTGGGCTGAAGGATATGATGCAGATGCAGTAGCAATCACTAAATTAGGTGATTCTTGTGCAGAAGGAACAGCAGAAAAGGTTGCTGAAGTAGAAGCAGCGTTAAAGGATGGCTCATTACATGTATTTGATACATCTAAATTCACAGTAACAGGAAAGAATGTTAAGAAGAATGAGGACAATGGTTTAAACCTTGAAATCGATGATAACGGAGCTGTTACATCAAATAAGATTGATTTATCAATCATTGATTTTGCAACAGGAGATGTAACATACAAGGGAGATACAGTTGAAGCAATTGTAAAAGATGACAACGGTGCAACATACTTTGATGAATCATCATTCCGTTCAGCTCCATATTTCCAGATTAGAATTGATGGAATTACAGAATTGAATAAGTAATCAAATCAGACATAATTATATAAGACATAAAAAAGGAACTGTCGCTTTAGCGGTTATTAAATATAAATCGTTGAAGCGACAGTCCCATTTTTACTAAGAAAATCTAATGATACAAGGAGAAACAAAAGTGGAACAAAAATATGCTGTTCAGATGAAAAATATAACTAAAACTTTTGGTCATGCTATTGCAAATGATAATGTAAGCATTGACTTAGAGTATGGTGAAATTTTATCTCTATTAGGTGAAAACGGAAGTGGAAAAACAACTCTTATGAACATGCTTTCAGGTATTTATTTTCCTGACAGCGGAAAAATATTAATAGATGGAAAAGAAACAACAATTCGTTCACCACATGATGCAATGGAACTCGGAGTGGGAATGGTTCATCAGCATTTTAAATTAGTTGATGTATTTACAGCTGCCGAAAACATAATATTAGGTTTAAAAGAAAAAGAGCCGCTTAAAAATGTAATAGATAAAATAAAAGAAATTTGTGATAAATATGGATTTGAAGTAGACCCAAATCAGAAAGTATATAATATGTCAGTTGCACAGAAACAGACATTAGAAATAGTAAAAGTATTGTATCGTGGCGCAAATGTTTTAATACTTGACGAGCCTACAGCAGTATTAACTCCACAGGAAACAGAAAAGTTATTTAAAGTAATGCGTAATATGAAAGAAAATGGAAAATCAATTATTATCATTACTCATAAACTTAACGAAGTATTAGAGATTTCTGATAAAGTTGCCATTTTAAGAAAAGGCGATTATGTAGGAACTGTAGAAACAAAGGATGCTACAGAACTTTCACTTACAGAAATGATGGTGGGAGAAAAAGTAGAACTAAACATAGAAAGACCGGAAGTGGAAAATAAAGAGGTAAGACTTGAAGTGTCACATTTAAGTTGTAAAAGTCCGGATGGAATTAATATATTAGACGATGTATCATTTGATGCTTATAGCGGTGAAATATTAGGAATTGCCGGAATTTCAGGATGCGGTCAGAAAGAATTGTTAGAAGCAATTGCAGGACTGCAGAAAACAGAAGATGGTAGCAAGATAACATATGTTAATCATCAGGGAGAAAAAGAAAGTCTTTTGGAAAAGTCACCAAGACAGATTAGAGAATGTGGTGTTGCTTTGTCATTTGTTCCTGAAGACAGACTTGGAATGGGACTTGTAGGTTCAATGGGAATGCCTGAAAATATGCTTTTGAGAAGTTATGATGAAGGAAAGAAATTTTTCATATCAAATAAAGAGCCTAAGAAACTTTCTGAAAGAATTAAACAGACTTTAAATGTTCAGACAACAAGCATAAATGCCCCTGTAAGAACAATGTCAGGTGGAAATGTTCAGAAAGTATTAGTAGGAAGAGAAATAGCAAATGCACCATCTGTTTTGATGACGGCATATGCAGTTCGTGGACTTGATATTAATACATCATATACAATTTATGATTTGTTAAATGAACAGAAAAAGAAAGGTGTTGCAGTAATCTATGTTGGAGAAGATTTAGATGTATTGCTTGCCTTATCAGATAGAATTCTTGTTTTGTGTGGCGGAAAAGAAAATGGAATTCTTGATGCAAGAAAGACAACAAAAGAAGAAGTAGGATTACTTATGACAAATTTGCAGAATGGAGGTGCCGATAATGAGTAATAAGCCAAATCAGGTAACGAAAGTAAAGGAACCTCTTGTAAGAGTAACAAAAAGAGATGTAATACCAACATGGCAGAAGTGGGCAGTAAGAATTATAGCAGTTTTATTGTCTCTTGTAGTAGTTACGATATTTGTATTCAGCCTTACGGGAATTGGACCGGGAGAAACATTCGGTCTTATGTGGGAAGGCGTATTTAGCAATATGTACTATAGAAAAGGAACGATTTTCTTTACTGCAAAATTGCTTTGCATAGCAGTAGCGCTTGCACCTGCATTTAAAATGAAATTCTGGAATATCGGTGCTGAAGGCCAGGTGTTAATGGGTGCTTTATCAACAGCGATAGTAATGGTTAATTTTTCAACATTATCAACACCATTATTATTTACACTTATGATTGTTTCATCAGTTGTAATGGGTGCAATCTGGGGATTGATACCTGCAATATTTAAAGCAAAGTGGAATGTAAATGAAACACTTTTTACTTTAATGATGAATTACGTTGCAATGCAGTTAGTTGATTATTATTACAACATATGGAAAGGCTCAAAGGCTTCTCTTGGAATGCTTAATCCGGGAACAAAAGCAGGATACCTTCCTGAATATAATGGAAGTTCAAATAACATAATTGTAACAGTTGTATTGATAATAACCGTATTAATGTATATTTATTTAAAGAAGACAAAGCATGGTTATGAAATAGCAGTAGTAGGTGAATCAGAAAATACAGCGAGATATGCAGGAATTGATGTTAAAAAAGTAATTATCAGAACAATGCTTATTTCAGGTGCAGTATGTGGTATCTGTGGATTTTTAACAGTATCGGGTCAGGACCATTCAATTGCATCTGATTCAACAGCAGGTGGTTATGGCTTTACGGCCATTATCGTAGCATGGCTTGCAAAATTTAACACAGCAATAATGATAGCAATTGCGTTACTTATAGTATTCCTTGAAAAAGGAACAGCTCATATCGCAGATACGTTTGTAGGATTTGATGCAAATGCTTCTAAGATTGTAATTGGTATTGTATTATTCTTCATAATTGGAAGTGAATTTTTCATTAATTATAAATTAAACTTCCCTAAAAAAGAAAGTAAGGAGGCGTAATCAGATGGCAAATTTAATATCATGGATTAATATTGCAGTAGTGTTTGGTTCAATAGTATTATTTGGCGCTGTTGGCGAAACCCTTACGGAAAAAGCAGGAAATCTTAATTTGGGAACACCGGGTATTATGTGTATGGGAGGAGCTTTCGGCTTTGTTGGAGCTTATCTTTATGAAACATCAGTTGGAAATCCAAATGCGTTTATGTGCATATTAGTTGCTTTAGGAACAGCATTTATAGTTTCAGCATTAGGCGGACTTATTTATAGTTTCCTGACAACAACTCTTCATGCAAATCAGAACGTAACAGGATTAACACTTACAATATTTGGTGTAGGCCTTGGAAAATTCTTTGGAACATATGTAATTCCAAAGGGAGCAGTATCAACAAAGGCTGATTTTGCTACAAAGATTTTTAGAGCAAGAATACCATTCTTAAGTGATAAATTAGGTGTAGTCGGTGATATATTATTTTCATATGGATTTATGATGTATCTTGCATTAATAGTTGCCATCTGTGCAACATTGTTTTTAACAAAAACAAGAACAGGATTAAATCTTAGAGCAGTAGGTGAAAATCCGGCAACAGCAGATGCAGCAGGAATTAACGTAACAAAATATAAATATCTTGCAACATGTATTGGCTCAGGAATTACAGGTCTTGGTGGCGTTTACTACATTTTAGATTACAGTAAAGGAACATGGGCTACTGCATCAGGAACAGCGATTGAAAGCCTTGCATGGCTTTCTGTAGCATTGGTTATATTCGTAAGATGGAGACCTGTACATGCAATATGGGGCTCATATTTATTTGGGTTATGCTACTGGGCATATCAGTTCCTTCCAAAAGTAATTGGTATAAAGGTAAACACAGACCTTGCAAAGATGATTCCTTATGTAATTACAATACTTGTTTTGATTATTTCAAGTATGCGTAAGAGCAAAGATAATCAGGCACCTGCAAGTCTTGGATTATCATATTTTAGAGAAGAAAGATAGTAAAATAGAAAAATAAGATGAAGTAAAATATAAGAACTATTTAGCAATTATTATAGTAAATTGTTAAATAGTTCTTTTTATAATAAAGAAAACCCCCCTGAAATCTTCTATTTATCCCTAATTTGTGGTAAAATAAACAACATATGCGAAAAAATGAAGAAACATAAAACAATGGGAGAAGAGAAATGGCAACATTAAAGGACGCAAAAAGAATTGTAATTAAAGTGGGAACATCAACATTAACTCATTCAACAGGTAAGACAAATATCAGAAGAATGAAAGCGTTAGTTGCGGTGATTTCGGATATTGTAAATTCTGGTATTGAGGTGGCACTTGTAACTTCAGGAGCGATTGGTGTAGGTGTAGGAAAATTAGGATTAAAGGATAGACCGACAGATACAGCAGGAAAGCAGGCAGCAGCTACTGTAGGACAATGTGAATTAATGTTTATGTATGACAAGATGTTTGGCGAATTTGGTCATGCAACAGGTCAGTTCCTTATTACAAAGAGGGACGTTGAACATGAAGAATGTCATGACAATTTGATAAATGCATTTGAAAAGACATTTGAATATGGAGCAATTCCAATTATTAATGAAAACGATGCAGTAGCAGTAGAAGAAATTGTGTACGGTGATAATGACAGTCTTTCAGCCATTGTTGCTAAATTAGTTAAAGCAGATGCGTTATTAATATTAACAGATATAGATGGATTGTATGATGATAATCCTAATGAAAATGAAGATGCAAGAATTATTCCTGTGGTTGAAGAAATTACAGAAGGATTATTTGAAATAGCAGGAGGAAAAGGCTCTAAGTTTGGAACAGGTGGAATGATTACTAAACTTATTGCAGCACAGATTGCAACAGAAGCCGGCATTGATACAATTATTATTAACGGATTTGATGCAGATAATATTTACAAAGTATTAGAAGGACATCAGGTTGGAACTTTCTTCGTTGCTAAGAAAAAGAAATAAATTCCAGATAAAAAATAAATTCCAGATAAAAAATAAATTCTAAATAAAAATGAATTACAAATAAAAAATAAATCATTAATGATAGATAGTTTATGGAAAGCATTTGCCTTCCATAAACTTATCAATAATATATGGAGGACTAAGATATGTTGGAAGAATTGGGTGTAAAGGCAAAAAAAGCTGAGCGTAAACTTAGTGTTGCCACAACAGAAGAAAAAAATAAAATGCTTACTGCAATTGCTAAAGCTTTGATTGATAACACAGAAAAAATCGTAGAAGCTAATGCAATTGATTTGGAAAATGGAAAGAAAAACGGCTTGCCAGATGGAATTCTTGACAGACTTATGCTTAATGCCGACAGAATAAAAGGAATGGCAAAAGGAATAGAGGATATAGTAAAACTTCCTGACCCGGTTGGTAAAATTTTAAATACGATAGTAAGACCGAATGGCCTTAAAATAGAAAAGGTTTCAGTTCCTTTAGGAGTAATAGCTGTAATATTTGAGGCAAGACCAAATGTAACAAGTGATGCCGCAGCTCTTTGCCTTAAGTCTGGAAATACAGTAATTCTTCGTGGAGGAAAAGAAGCCATCAATTCAAATAAGATGATTACATCAGCTATGCGTGATGCGGTTAAAAGTGTAGGCATGAATGAAGACGTAATTCAGTTAGTTGAAGATACAAGCAGAGAAAGTGCTACAGCGTTAATGACAATGAACAAATACGTTGATGTGTTAATTCCAAGAGGTGGTGCAGGTCTTATTCAGGCAGTAGTTAGAAATGCAACGGTTCCTGTAATAGAAACCGGAGTTGGTAACTGCCATATTTATGTTGATAAAGATGCAGATTTAGATAAGGCCGTAGATATTGTATTTAATGCAAAAACTCAGCGACCATCGGTTTGCAATGCTGCAGAAAGTCTTTTGATACATAAGGATATTGCAAAGGAAGCTCTTACAAGAATTAAACAGAGACTTGATACAAAGGATGTTGTTTTGATAGGCGATAAAGATTCAAGAACAATTGCTCCTGATATAAAAGAAGCTACAGATGATGACTGGGGCACAGAATATCTTGATTATAAAATGTCAGTAAAGATTGTAAATAATGTAGATGAGGCAATTGACCATATTTACAAATACAGCACACATCATAGTGAATGTATCGTTACTGAGAATAAAGAAACAGCAGAGAAGTTCTTGAATGAAGTAGATTCAGCGGCTGTTTATGTAAATGCAAGTACAAGATTTACAGATGGTGGAGAATTTGGATTTGGAGCCGAAATTGGAATCTCAACTCAGAAGCTTCATGCAAGAGGACCTATTGGATTGCCTGAGTTACAGTCCTTTAAATACAAAATATACGGAAAAGGTCAAATTAGATAAAGTACAATAGTCAAAGTATAAAGGATTTGTTAAAGTTTATTAATGTAAACAATTTAGTAAATCGAAAGACAGCGTTGAAGGATTTTACTTCAATTTTACAAAATACGGTGGTTTTACAAAATATTCATAAATTGTTAAATTATTTATCCTATAATAATAGACAGCGTGTTGATTATTGAAAATTATTAGATAGCAGGTTTTTTGTTATGAACAGATTAAGAAAATCAGATATGATTACAGCATGACAAAAAATATATAGAATTTAGAAGTTTTTCAGGAGGATGGTTATGGATGATATAAAAGAAACGACTATTACTGAAGAAAAAAAAGAAATTGTAGAACAATATAAGAAGTTATTATTTATAGTAAATCCTAAGGCAGGTCAGAAGAAGAGAGAAGATATACTGGTAGATGTTATTAATGTTTTTAATGACTATGGTTATGAAGTGTTAATAAAATTTACAAGAAGAGAAAAGCATGCTACAGAGATTGTGAAAGCTCTTGGTAGTCAGGTTGATATGATTGCCTGCATGGGTGGAGATGGTACATTAAATGAAGTTATGGCGGGAATACGTTCATCCAGACTTAAAAAGCCGTTAGGATATGTACCAGCGGGTTCAACAAATGATTTTGCAAACAGTCTTAATTTGCCATCAGACCCTGTTGAGGCAGCAAAGCATATGATGACTCATAAAGCAAAATATATAGATATTGGAAAATTTAATGACAGATATTTTGTCTATACGGCATCGGCAGGAATATTTACAAAAGCCTCGTATTCAGCACCACAGAATATTAAAAATTTGCTTGGACATTTTGCTTACGTCTTAGAGGGAGTTATGGATTTAACTCAGGTTAAGCGAATGAGATTAAAGATTGAAAATGAAGATGAAGTAATCGAAGGCGAATATATATTTGTGGCTATTTGTAATGCCACATCAATTGGCGGTGTAATGACAATTGATGAAGGAAAAGTTGATTTTGCAGATGGATTATTTGAGTTATTGCTAATTAAATATCCGAAGGATTTAATCGAACTTGGAATAATTATAAATGAACTTACAAATCAGATATATGATAAACATATCAGATTATTAAAAGTTTCAAAACTTAAAATTTCAGACAGTAGTGATATTGACTGGTCACTGGATGGAGAAAAAGAGGATGGCAGAAAGAACATGAAATTCAGGGTCATCCATAATGCAGTTAAATTAGTATATTAAAGAATATATGAAAGGCGAGATTTGAAGTAGTTAGAAAGTTAGTAAGAAAAGGAGTGTACAATATATGACATTAAACAAAGAAGACATGAAAGCACTTACAGATAAGTACGCAAAAATGTGTGGGGAAAATGATACAGTTGAGCAGAATTTATTTGCAGAATACGGTGTAAAAAGAGGTCTTAGAGATCTAAATGGAAAAGGTGTTCTTACAGGAATTACAAATATTTCACGTGTTGAATCTACACAGATAATTGATGGAAAATCAGTTCCATGCCCGGGTAGATTATTTTACAGAGGTTATAATATAAAGGACCTTGTAAATGGATTTATTGCAGAAGACAGATTCGGATTCGAAGAAACAGCATATTTATTGCTTTTTGGTAAATTACCTAAAAAAGATGAAATAGAAGATTTTAGCAAAATGCTTTCAGCACAAAGAAAATTACCTACGAACTTTGTAAGGGATGTAATTATGAAAGCACCAAGTGCTGATATTATGAATTCTTTGACAAAGAGTATACTTACATTAGCATCTTATGATAAGAATGCATCCGATACATCAGTGGAAAATGTAATTCAGCAGAGTGTCAAACTTATAAGTACATTCCCAATGATGGCTGTGTATGGATATCATGCATATAATCACTATCATTGTGGAAAGAGTATGTACATTCACAGACCGCTTCCGGGACTTTCTACAGCAGAAAATCTTTTAAGAATGCTTAGACCTGATAAGAAATATACACATTTAGAGGCTAAGGTTCTTGATTTGGCTTTAGTTTTACATATGGAACATGGCGGTGGAAATAACTCGACTTTCACAACGAGAGTTGTTACTTCATCAGGTTCAGATACATACGCAACAATTGCAGCAGCTCTTTGTTCTTTGAAGGGACCAAGACATGGTGGTGCAAATGTAAAGGTTGTTGATATGTTCCAGGATATTAAGCATAATTGCAAACATTATGATGACGAACATGAGATTAAAGAGTATTTAAGAAAAATATTAAATAAAGAAGCATTTGACAAAAAAGGTCTTATATATGGAATGGGTCATGCGGTTTATTCTGTTTCTGATCCTAGAGCAGAAGTGTTTAAAAGATTTGTTGAACAGCTTGCAGAAGAAAAGCATAGACAGAAAGACTTTAAGTTATATAGTATGATTGAAAGATTAGCACCTGAAGTAATTGGCGAGGAACGTCATATTTATAAGGGAGTTAGTGCAAATGTCGATTTCTACAGCGGACTTGTATATAGCATGTTGGATATTCCTAAAGAATTGTATACACCAATATTTGCAATCGCAAGAATTGTAGGATGGAGTGCACATCGTATCGAAGAAATAATTAATGCTGATAAGATTATGAGACCTGCTTATGTAAGCAACTGTGCTTTTAATGATTATATAGAAGTTGAGGACAGATAGAAGGTAGCGTTATGCAGTTAACACAAAGTGATATTGAAAAAATAAAAGAAGAAATAGAACATAGAAAAATCGTAGTTCGAAAGGAAGCGCTTGAAGATGTTAAGGTTGCGAGGGCACAGGGAGATTTGAGCGAGAATTTTGAATATAAGGCAGCAAAACAATTTAAAAATAAAAATGAAAGCAGAATTCGATATTTAGAGAAACTTCTTAAAACTGCAACTATTATTTCAGATGATTCTAAAGAAGATGAAGTAGGTTTGAATAAAACTGTGGACATTTATTTTGAAGAAGATGATGAAGTGCTTACTTACAAAATAGTAAGTACAATGAGAGGTGATTCCATGAGTGGACGAATCAGTAATGAATCGCCTATCGGAAGAGCACTTATGGGACATAAAGTTGGAGACAGAGTGGAAGTGAAAGTTAATGACAATGTAAGTTATTTTGTTGTAATTAAGAAAATCGAAAATACCGGAGAAGAAGAAAAAGATAATATACGAAGCTTTTAATATGAAACTGTTACATTAAGACGTTGGAATATATATTTAGTTAAGTAAAATCATTTGAGTGTTAATGATATGACAAAACTACGATATTTTTATTTATTTCAAGGTCTTGGTGCGGCAGTTTTTTTGATGATTGATAAATTTTGTGAAAGGGCAGGAGAATATGAGAAATAGCAAACAGAAGTTAAAACTGTTATATCTTATACAGATTTTTGATGAATATACGGATGAAGAACATGGAATAACCATGAGTGAGATAATAAAGAAGCTAGATGATAATGGCATCAAAGCTGAACGAAAATCAATATACGACGATATAGAACAACTTGGAACTGTAGGATATGAAATAGTAACTGAAAAATTAAATAGGGAAACAGTATATAAAACAGTAACAAGAAAATTTGATGTTTCTGAATTAAAAATGTTAGTAGATGTAGTGCAGGCGTCAAAATTCATATCAAAAAAAGATAGTGAAGAGCTTATTAAGAAATTAGAAGGATTTACAAGTAAATATGAAGCTAAGAAACTGCAACGTCAGGTTTATGTGGCAAATCGTGTGAAAGCTATTTCAAAAAGTGGTTACTACAATATAGACGCCATTCATGATGCAATATATGAAAATAAACAGATTGCATTTGATTATTATATGTGGAACACAAAAAAAGAACTTGTTATAAGAAATGACGGAAATAAAACGGATATAAGTCCGTGGGCTTTGTCTTGGGATGATGAAAATTACTATATGGTAGCATTTGATTCAGCAAAACAGAGTATAAGACATTATCGTGTGGACAAAATGAAGGATATTAAAATTTTAAATAAAGAAAGAGACGGCAAAAAAGAATTTGAAAAATTTGATGCTGCAAAATATACAAAGCAGACATTTGGAATGTTTACCGGAAATATTAAGAATGTACAGATGGAATTTGATAACAGTTTAGTAGGAGTAGTGGTAGACAGATTTGGTACAGATGTAATGATAATTCCAAAGAAAGATGATAAATTTACAATTAATGTGGATGTGTCTGTAAGTTCAATGTTTTACAGCTGGGTAGCGGGATTTGAAGACAAGGTTAAGATACTTGGACCGCAGGAAGTTGTAGATGGTATGAAAAATATGATAGAAAAACTTAGTAATCAGTATAAATACTGATGGATAGTAATAAGAAATGACTGAAAAATATTGGGAGGATTAAATGGAAGGAGCATTTGAAGTAATAAAAGATTTACTTGGTGGATTATCATGGGACAGAGAATCGGTTTATGCAAGATTGAGTCAATGTATTGATAGTGCTATAAGGAGTAGTCTGGTAATTGTGTTGTATAAAGAAGGGAAAGAAGAACTTATATTTGCAAATGATATGTTCTACGAAAATATAGGTGAGGACAGGGATGGATATGAATATAAAGAAGCTGATATTAAAAAGAGAATAAAGCCTGAAAATAAGGTGGTTAAATATGAAAAATGTGTTGAAAAATCGATGCTTACAGGTGAGACTCAGGAAATCACATATCAGTTTGAAAGGTATGATGGAAAGATGATATGGGTACGAAAAAGATTTGCAGCTATTTGCAATGAAGGAGAATATATAATCGTATCTGTAGCCACAAATATTACTAAAAGTATAGAGATAAGCCGGCAGATTGAGATTGAAAAAGATAGATTTCAGAAAGTAATTGAGCAGACAGATTTAGCAATAATAGAATGGGATTATTATAATAATACATTTTATTCGACAGAGTCATATAAGAAATATAAAATGAGTGAGGGCAATCATGACCGTATTTTTAAGAAAAAATCGATTATTGGCTACACTCATCCGGATGATGTAGAAAAAATGAAAAGATTTGTATCAAATTGTATTTTGACACCAGGTAAAATGGAATGCATTGTAAGACTTAAACTTATTGATGATACTTATAGATGGAGCAAAATAACAGTTGTTTCAGAGTATGACATAGATGGAAATAAAATGAAGACATTAGCAATTATAGCCGATGTAAATGAGGATATGGAACGCCAGAAAGAAGTAAGAATCGCAGTAGATATAGTAAATACTTTGGTGGCAAATGAGTATGAGGAAATATTTACAATTAATGCATTTACAGGTGAACCTGTGGTTTATAAAGAAGACATTTCAAAAGTTATAGAGGAACAAAATAAAGTAGGATTTGAATTAGGTGTTGAAAACTATATAAAGACTTATTGTATGGATGAAAATACTGAACAAACAGCTAAAGAATTGAATCTTGATTATGTAAAAGAACAACTTGAAAATAATAATACATATCAGAAAATTTATTCAATAATGGATGAACATAATAATATAAAAATGAAAAGGGCGTTTTACACATATTTAAATAAACACAAAGATACTATTGTGTGCACAATAATGGAAGTGGGAAAATAATATGAGTGTAAATAGAGAATTGAATAGTATGGAGAAAAGATGTGATACTATTTTGGATGATGACAATGAAAATGCTATAAAATTAAATGATGAAGATCGAAATACAATCACAAAGAATAAATTTAAAGATAAATTACTCACAAAATCATGGGTGGTATGTCTTCTTGCAATGGTGTGCTGTTTCCTTTGGGGCAGTGCATTTCCATGTATAAAAACAGGCTACAGAATGCTTGATATTAAATTAGGAGAATATGCCTCACAAATATTATTTGCGGGTATAAGATTTGCATTAGCCGGTATTTTAGTAATTGTAACTAACAGCATAATACGAAGAAAAGTAATTCTTCCAAAGAAACCCGGATACATTTTTACGCTCAGTATATTCCAAACATCAGGACAGTACCTGTTCTTTTATATAGGAATGGCGCATACGACAGGAGTACGGAGTTCTATTATTACAGGCTCAGGTGTATTTTTAGCAATTGTGGTAGCGGCTTTTATTTTTCATCAGGAAAAATTGAATGCAACTAAGATAATAGGTACGTTGATTGGATTTGCAGGAGTTTTAATTGTAAATATAACAGGAATAAATGGTGGCGGACAATGGTCATTTATGGGAGAAGGATTTATATTTCTTGCAGCGATTTCGTCCGCATTTTCATCTTCATTTATTAAGAAATTTTCAAATGACGCTGATGTTGTAATGCTTAGTGGATATCAGTTTTTTACAGGTGGAGTAGTTATGGCTGTGATTGGCAAACTGCTTGGCGGAAATGTAGTTATTTCAACTCCTAATGCTGTTATAATGATTATTTACATGGCATTTATTTCGGCGACAGCATATACAATATGGAGTATATTATTAAAATTTAATACGGTATCAAAAGTTTCTGTATACAAATTTATGAATCCTGTTTTTGGAGTTATTCTTTCAGCTTTATTTTTACCAGGAGAAAGCAGCCAGATAGGTGGACAGATTATTGTAGCCCTGATGTTTGTATGTGTAGGAATTGTGATTGTAAATAATGTTCAAACTCACCAATAAATTTGCAAAAAAAATAACAAAATTAAGCAAATTAACAAGTTTTGCATTGTTATAGTCAATTGTTTTTAGTATAATAGAGTTTATCAGTTTAAAGTGTTAGCGTAAATACTGCTAAAATTTATTACATAAGGAGATAACATAATGAGCGCAAAGGAAATGATTTTAGACTCAAAGCATGAGTGTATGAGCCAGGACGAGATGGCAGCACTTCAGGGAGAGAGACTTGTTGATTTAGTAAACAGAGTTTATAATAATGTACCATTCTACACAAAAAAGATGAAAGAATTAGGTGTAGAACCCGGTGATATTAAAGGAATTGAAGATATCGTTAAACTTCCATTTACCACAAAGGAAGATTTGAGAAATAATTATCCATTCGGACTTAGAGCAGTACCACAGTCAGAAATTGTACGTGTACAGGGAACTTCAGGAACAACAGGTAAGCTTACTATAGTGCCATATACACAGAAGGACATTGATGTATGGGCAGAATGTATAGGAAGATGTATGACAATGGCAGGACTTACAAAGGAAGATGTAATTCATGTATGCTATGGTTATGGTTTGTTTACAGGTGGACTTGGAATTGATTTTGGTGCAAGAAGAATTGGTGCTATGACGGTTCCTATGTCTGCAGGAAATACACAGAGACAGATTATGTGTATGGAAGATTTTGGCGCAACAGCTCTTGCATGTACACCATCATATGCTTTATATCTTGCAGAAACAATTGCAGAGATGGACAAGGTTGATGATATGAAATTAAAAGTCGGAATTCATGGAGCAGAGCCTTGGACAGAAGAAATGAAAAAGAAAATTGAAGACATTTTACATATTGAATGTTTTGATATTTACGGATTATGTGAAATTACAGGACCGGGTGTTGCAATGGATTGTAAACAACACAATGGATTACATATTAACCATGACTTCTTCTATCCGGAAGTACTTGATCCTGTTACAAATGAATCGGTAGGAGACAATAATTTAGGTGAACTTGTATTTACTACTTTAGTAAAGGAAGGTATGCCATTACTTAGATATAGAACTAAAGATTTAACAAGCATTGACCATTCTACATGTGAATGTGGAAGAACAACACCTAGAATTTCTAAATTCAAAGGACGTACAGATGACATGAAGGTTATTCGTGGTGTAAATGTATTCCCAACACAGGTTGAAACAGCACTATTATCAATGGGTGGAGATATTTCTAACCATTATATGATGATTGTAGACCGTGAAAATAATACAGATAAACTAACAGTAATGGTTGAAGTAAATGAAAATCTCTTCTCAGATGAAATTAGCAAGTTAAATGATTTGAAGAAGAAGGTTGGAGCTAAATTAAAACAGGCTTTAGGTATATCTGCTGAAGTTAAATTAGTAGAACCTAAGACAATCCAGAGAAGTGAAGGTAAAGCAGTACGAGTAATTGATAATCGGAATTTGTAATAGCAGGAGATAACGGATATTTATAATAATAAATAATAAGTTTTTATTATAAATAATCGTAATCTTAATCGAAATCGTAATTTATAGGAGGTAATTTTATGGCATTAAAACAGTTGACAGTGTTCCTTGAAAATAAAGAAGGACATTTAAATGATGTATTAAAGACTTTGGCAGACAATGATGTTAACATTATTGTAGCAGCCTTAGCGGAATCAGCTGATTTCGGAATATTAAGAATGATTGTTCCAGAACCTGAAAAGGCTAGAGAAATTTTAAAGAATGCAGATTTTTCTGCAAAACTAACAGAGGTACTTTGTGTAAGCGTTCCTCATAAAGCAGGTTCACTTGCAAAGACTTTAAAGGTTCTTGCAGATGCTAATGTAAATGTAGAATATATGTATGCATTTTCAAGTGGAATCAACGCAGCAGCAGTTATTAAGACAAAAAATGTAAATGTAGCTACAAAGGTTCTTGAATCTGAAGGATTTGAATTCTGGGATGAAGAAAAAATTAAAGATATTAGTGAACAGTAGGATAGTTTAACAATTTAAAAAGCATTGTTAAATTGTTAAATGGAAAGCAATAATGTGCATAAAAGTATAAAGAAACTAAAAAAGTTTTATTAATTCAAAGAACGATAGTACATAAAAGAAACTAAAAAGTTTTATTAATTCGAAGAATTAAAGTATGTATAAAAGAGACTTAAAAAATACGGATGACTTGCAAAAGACAAATTTGCCGGATATTTTAAGTCTCTTTTTAATGCTCTTAATGATTCTTTATTCTGTATTTTGTTATTAAAAGTGTTTATATAAGTAATATTTACAATAGTGTTTGAGTGGAGTTTTAACTCCGAAGTTAGTTTAGATTGTTCCGTAAATTGATTTACATAATGAAAAAGTAACTTATTTATATTATGGTTTACCCAATAAAAAACATTGAATTTCCATATTATGGTTTTTCCAAAAAAAATAAAAATTATTAAATTTCCATATTATAGTTTTTTTATATAAATATTAAATTCCTAAAATTGAGTTTCCATAATAAAAAATAATAATCATATATTAATTGCTCTATATAATGAAAAAATAGTGATTATATATAATTTGATTAGCATAACAAAAAAGAAATTTTTGCCTTGAGATAAACGAAAATTTAGCTTTCACTATATATAGTGCAAAATAAAATTTAACATTATATAGAATTGTAAAATAAATGATTGTATAATTTTCTTATGATATTTGATACTGTATAACAATACAGTCAGTAACAACGGAGATGTCATATTTTGAAAAAGATATGTTAAGTAGTACAAAATGTACAGAAGGGTGAGGTGTAAATATGAATATTTGGCATGATATTAATCCAAAAAGAATTCAGCCATCAGATTTTATTGCAACTATTGAAATTAGCAAAGGAAGCAAGAAAAAATATGAATTAGATAAGGAAACAGGTTTAATTATATTAGACCGTATCCTGTATTCATCAGTTCATTATCCTGCTAATTATGGATTTATTCCACGAACACTTGGAGATGATAAAGATCCGCTTGATGTATTGGTATTATGTTCAGAAGAAATAGAACCGATGTCACTTGTAAGATGTTATCCGATAGGTGTTATGTATATGACTGATAATGGGGATAATGACGAAAAGATAATTGCAATTCCATATGGCGACCCAACATATAACGGATATGTGGATATACAACAGTTACCAGAACATATATTTGCGGAAATAAAGCACTTCTTTAATGTATATAAGGATTTAGAGGGAAAACAGACTGCTGTTAAGGAGTTTGGCGGACCTGTTGAGGCTGCTAAAATAATATATCAATGTTTAGATAATTATAATGAAAAATATGGAAAAAAGGACGAAAACATATTTTAAAGGTGGTAAGATTATGATTAATGAAAGAATTTCTGCCCTTAGAAATTTAATGGAACAAAATAAAATTAATGCTTATGTAATTCCGACAAGTGATGAGCATGGTTCAGAATACTTGAGTGACCATTTTAAAACGAGAGAATATATGTCAGGATTTACAGGCTCAGCAGGAACATTGGTAGTTACAATGTATGAGGCACTATTATGGACTGATGGAAGATACTTTGTTCAGGCAGCAGAACAGCTTCAAGATAGTGAAATTAAACTTATGAAAGCCGGAGAAGAAGGGGTGCCTTCAGTAGAAGACTATTTAAAGAAGAATCTTATTGAGGGCAGTGTAATAGGATTTGACGGACAGACAACTAATGCAAGACTGGCAGAAAAATTAGCTAAAATATCAGAAATGAAAATAAAGAGTGACGTGGATTTTGTTGGAGAAATATGGAGTGACAGACCTGCTATAGAATTTAAACCTATATGGAGATTAATGGATAGATATGCAGGAGTTTCTTATTCTGAAAAAGTAGCTAATATAAGAAAAAGAATGGAAGAGGAAAAAGCAGACACATTACTTTTGACATCGTTAGATGAAATTGCATGGGTTACAAATCTAAGAG
>ERZ827101.698-NODE-698-length-50932-cov-5.220453_pt1 | contig 50932 bp, 38 predicted proteins | sample MGYA00519869_ERZ827101 | MGnify/ENA primary metagenome ERZ827101 (study PRJEB31778, sample SAMEA3449256) | human gut metagenome | biome: human gut; feature: human-associated habitat; material: faeces | place: United Kingdom | collected 2010/2012 ...
TCAATTATGCGTCAGATCAGGACCTCCCGGAGCTAGTCTCCGGGAGTTTGGGATTGAGATCCGCGGAGCGTTTTTTTTGATGGAGCTACGCTTTTCTTTAGTCGCACTTGCCTGCGCGTTCCGGAAGCAGTTCAACGAGCTTCTCGCCCTTGTCGTTCCAAAGCACAATGCCCTCTCCGTCGGCAGCCGCCGTGATGTACTTGGCCGCTCCGAGAAGGCTGAGGAATTTCTTCTCGACTTCCATGAAGGCGGGACCGCACAAGCGCATCGTCGTGGCGATTTGACCCAAATCGATCGTTTTGCCGTCCTGCTTCCAGCTGCCGAGCATGCGGTTGCAGCCAGCCTGCCCAGAGATGCGGCCGTCGGCGCCAAAGCGGATAGAGGGCGGCAGTTCACAGTCTTCGCTGGCGCCGTCAACCCACATGAAGGAACGATCCGCGAGTTGAGCGGTTTTTTCGCCTGAGAGCGGCTCAGCGCTGCTGCCGGTTGTGGCGGTGGAGGCGCAGCCGGCAGCAAGTGCAGCGCAGCAAAGGGCAGGAAGCATTTTCTTCAGCATGGCAAGGTTTCCTCAATAAGGGTGGATGGCAGGCATACCTATGTCTGACATCGGGTATTCATTTCGCACTGCCGCATCCTATCGCATCAGAAGATCGATTGAAGACTCTGCAACAGACGGCAAAGAATTTGCTTCCAGCGTCTCCCCAAAAAAGAAGATCCCGGGCTTCAAAGTGAAGACCGGGACCGTTTCGTTATTGAGCAGTGCGGCCGCATAAAGCTTCCGCACTGGCGCAGACGGCAGGATTAGGCTTCGCCTTCCTGATAGGGTTCCTTATTGAGGTCGCCTTCGAGGTTGGTGACAACCAGTGCGCTCGCCACGTCACCCACCACATTGATGGACGTACGGATCATGTCGAGAATACGGTCGATGCCGGCAATCAGTGCAACCGCTTCGAGCGGAATGCCGACCTGCGTAAAGACGATCGTCGTCATGATCAAACCCGCACCCGGGACACCAGCCGTACCGACGGCCGCAAACACGCCCATCAGAACGATGGTGGCCTGATCGGTGATCGAGAGCGGGATGCCGAAGACTTCAGCCGCAAAGACTGCGCAGACGCCCATATATACCGCAGTACCGTTCATGTTGACGGTGTTGCCGAGCGGGATCGAGAAGGAGGCGATGGACTTCGAAGCACCGAGCTTGCGGGCGGCCTTTAAGTTGGCCGGCAGAGCAGCTGCGGACGAGCAAGTCGTGAAGGCAATGAGCCACGGCTCGAAGATGCCCTTGAGGAACTTCACCGGAGGCGTACGGCCTAGCAGTGCAACCATCGGCACCAGAACGATGAAGACCAGGCAGAACGTTGCGAGGAAGGAAGTGAGCACCAGCGAGAAGAGCGGCAGCAGCACGGAGAGACCGTGACGGGCAACCGTAAAGGCAATCAAGCCGAACACGCCGATCGGGGCGTAGAGCATGACCATGTTCGTCACGCGGATCATCACGTCGCCGACAAGCTCGAAGAAGGTGAGTACGGGTTTGCCGCGTTCACCCAGCGCAGAAAGGCCAAAGCCGAAGATCACCGCAAAGAAAATGATCTGCAGCATGCTGCCCTTAGACATGGCTTCCATCGGGTTGATCGGAACGATCTCCAGAAGCGTCGTCGTCAGGCTGGGCGCCGTGACCGCCTTGGCCACCAGCGAGTCGGTCGAAAGATCAAGACCAATGCCCGGACGGATCCAGTTGGCAAAGAGAATGCCGAAAAGGACGGACAACGCCGTGGTGATGGCGTACACGAGCAGCACTTTGCCGGCAACGCGGCCGAGCTTAGAGGTGTCGGCAATACCGGCGCAGCCGGCAATAATCGTGGCGATGACCAGAGGCACCACCACCATGCGGATCAAGCGAATGAAAAGCTGCCCGAGGGGCTGGAGGTAGGTCTGCGCGAAGGCTGAGTCGACAAACGCGCCGACCACAACGCCCAACGCAAGGCCGATCATCATCTGCCACGCGAGCGAGATTTTAGGTTTGGATGCCATATTTTTTCTCCTGCGCCGGATTTTTTGGAAGAAAATGAGACGCTTCGAGTTTTCTGCTCCAGTGCAGGTCCTCCCGGACAGCTTCACCGGCTTGGGCAGGGACGAGCACTCCATCCGCCTGCCTTCAATCGATTATAGGAAGTGAAATTGTTTGAAACATCGCCCTAAAACATACGTACTAATACTTAAAAAATCTTGTAAATAATGTCAATAAATCTCAACTTATTGATTTATCACATTATCTGTCCGTGTTCCTTTACAGATTTTTTGAGTTGATGTTTGCGCTGGCGCAAATACGTTTTTTGATTCCGTATTTCTTCTATTTGCGGAAAACCCGCACTGCATGGGGAAATGTCTTAGACATCTGTTTATGAGAACAGGTGCAATACGTTGTATGCGGAATCAAGATTGAAGAATTTTGGAGTTCTTCAGAGCAAAAGCCAACAGCAAATGACGAGCTAAGTAAAATGCCCTACGTTTAAACCGTTGTTCTGGCAGCTTGAATGTGCATTCATCCTGAAAATATGTTGTTTTCATTGTCAGATCCTGCAGATTCACCTGCCATGTTTTGGGAGGGGTCTTTCGTTTCGAGGACGTTCGCTTTGTCTTTTGAATGCAGGATGAAAGACGCAATGCATGAGACTGATAGATTTGAGTCGCAAAGAAGCAAAAATCTGAGGCCAACGGGCTGAAAACGAGAGGTTGGCGGCCTTTGAAGAGGCATCCTTTGGTCGTTCATGTTTGTAAACTAAGAGCGGCTATCTGGAACAATGTTTAAACCTGGGCAGTCACATCAAATCCTTACGGAAGAAAGTAAGGTTTCGCAGGCTATGGAAGGTTTTCCAGCGGAGCTCAGGCGGCTAAAATGAACCGTTTGAACCTCTGCAGATTTTCCGGGCGGCGGCCAGTCTTCTGGAATGTTCTGCGGAAGGAGTTTTTCAATACCTTAAGCGCAGGTTCGTCATGTCCAATGCAGCAGCTCCAGAAGATGTCGAGAAGCTTTCCTTTGAAGACGCACTCGACGAGCTCGAACGCATTACAGCTGAGATGGCCTCCGGCAATGCCACGCTGGATCAGAGCGTCAAAAGTTATGAGCGCGGCGCGCAGCTGCTTAAGCGCTGCCGAGCGGAGCTCAATCGCGCCCGTCAGTCGATCGAGCGCATCCGTGTGGAGGACGGTGAGGTTAAGCGTCAAACGTCTGACGCTTCCCCCTCTGAAGCATCCATCCCTTCTGCCGATACCCTCAACGAGAACGATCTTCCCTTTTAACCGGGGAGCGCCCTCACTGCGTCCTGCACAACCTTTTATAGAAGAAAGCCCTCATGTCGACGATCCCGACGACCTCAGCCGCCGAACTCGAGTTCCAACGATGGATGAAGGAGCGTGTCAGCCACTTTGAGTGGTTTGCCGAAAAAATGCTGCCGCAGACGGGCATCGGTGCCAAACGTCTTGTGGGGGCTATGCGGTATTCGCTCCTTGGCGGCGGCAAGCGCATTCGGCCGCTGCTTTGTTATGCCGCCGGTGCCGTATCAGGCGCGCCGGAGGAGGTGCTTGACCGCGCCGCGCTCGCGCTTGAAATGATTCACAGCTACAGTCTCGTGCACGACGACATGCCCTCCATGGACAACGACACGCTCCGCCGAGGCCGTGCCACGACGCATGTGCGCTACGGCGAAGCGATGGCGATGCTTGCGGGCGATGCGCTGCAGACTGAGGCCTTTACTGTGCTGTCGTCGCCCTCGGTGCCGCCCGAAGCTGCGCAGCGTCTCGTGCAGACCTTGGCCCGTGCCGCCGGCGTCTGGGGCATGTGCGGCGGCCAGGCGCTTGATTTGGAAATGGTGGGGCAAAAACCCGGAGCGGCTGAACTCTCTCGAATGCAGGCGATGAAGACGGGCGCCATGATCATGGCCGCCGTCCTCATGGGCGCTCAGTCGGGCATTTGGACCGCGCTTGGAGATCAGGCGAAGGCGGGGCTTGCCGCTTATGCGGATGCCCTCGGCGTGGCCTTCCAAGTCGTGGACGATATTCTCGACTGCACGCAGGATACGATGACTTTGGGAAAAACGGCCGGCAAAGATGCCAAGGACGACAAGCCTACCTGGGTTTCACTTTTAGGACTCGACGGCGCCAAGGCACGTGCCAAAGCGCTGGAAGAGGATGCCGAAAAAGCGCTGCAGCTCCTTGCGGCTGACCCGGCAGTGCCGGCCGGCGCTGAAGCGCGGCTGCGCGAAATCGCGCTTTATGTCGTGCGCCGCACGCATTGAATCGACGTTACTTGATTAAAAAAGAAAGCAAACCCCATAACGGTGACTGCGGAGACGGGCGGATGAGTATGAGCGAAGAGAAGAACCCCATTCCCTTTGGCGAGCCAATGGACTATCCGGTACTCGACAAGATATCGGCGCCAGAGGATTTGAGGAAACTTCCGGAATCCTCGCTCCCAGAGCTTGCCAGAGAACTGCGGCACTTCATTGTGGATTCCGTCTCTAAGACGGGCGGCCATCTCTCGAGCTCTTTGGGAGCGGTAGAGCTCGCCATTGCGCTCCACTACGTCTTCAATACGCCCTACGACCGCATTGTCTGGGATGTGGGACATCAGGCCTATGCACATAAGATTCTGACCGGCCGCAGAGAAGGCATGGCCAAACTGCGCCAGCTTGGCGGCATTTCAGGGTTCCCTAAGCGCTCAGAATCCGAATACGACGCTTTCGGTACGGCGCACAGCTCAACCTCTATTTCGGCAGCGCTCGGCATGGCCGTAGCAGCCCATTTGGCGGGCGAACGTGACCGCTGGGCTATCGCGGTGATCGGTGACGGTGCGCTCACCGGAGGTATGGCGATTGAGGCGCTCAACGATGCGGGGGTTTGGAAAAAGGGGGTAAAGCTCCTGGTAATCGTCAACGACAACGACTGCTCCATTTCGCCGCCGGCGGGTGCGCTTTCCAAAAATCTAGCCAAAATCGTCTCGACGAGAGCCTTCAACTGCGCCCGCGAGATCAGCAAGCGCGTGCTCAAGCCCGTGCCGCATCTTTGGGAAGTGGCTAAGCTCATGGAACGGCAGACCATCGGGTTTTTCAGCCCTCAGGCCGCGCTTTTTTCCACGTTTGACCTCAATTACTACGGTCCTGTCGACGGACATGACATCTTTGCGCTCGTTGAAGTCTTGAAAAATCTTCGGCAGATGGACTGCCCGATGGTGCTCCATACGGCCACCATCAAGGGCAAGGGCTATGCCTTTGCCGAAGCCGATCCGACGCTTTATCACGGCGTGTCGCCTTTCAATCCGAAAGTCGGCATTGTCAAGTCCGGAAAACCCTCTGCGCCAACCTATACGCAGATCTTCAGCCGCTGGGTGAACAGTATGGCGGCCCGCGACCATCGCCTTTATGCCATCACACCGGCCATGCGTGAGGGCTCCGGTCTCGTTGAATTTGAGAAAAACTTTCCGGACCGCTATCGCGATGTGGCCATTGCCGAGCAGCATGCCGTCACTTATGCTGCTGGTCTGGCATGCGGCGGTCTGAAGCCCGTTGTAGCGATCTATTCCACATTTCTGCAGCGCGCACTCGATCAGCTCATTCATGATGTGGCGCTGCAGAATCTTCCGGTGATGTTTGCCGTCGATCGCGGCGGCATCGTAGGGGCGGACGGCGCAACACATCAGGGTGTTTTCGATATTGCTGAACTCCGCAGTGTGCCGAATATGACCGTGATGACGCCCTCCAACGAACGAGAAACACGGCTTCTGCTCAACACGGCTTTTGTCATGGATACCCCGGCCGCAGTGCGCTATCCGCGCGGCAAGGGACCGGGCACGGATCCCGGAGAGGATTTCGAAATGGTGGAGATTGGCCGCGCGCTGAAGCGGCGAACCGGCACTCGCACGGCCTTTTTGGGTTTTGGTTCCATGACCAATGTACTCGAGAAGGCAGCGCAAAATTTGGACGGCACGCTTTGGGACATGCGCTTTGTGAAGCCGATTGACCGCGAGGCGGTCATTGAAGCTGCCCGGACGCATGATCTGATTGTGACCGCTGAAGAAGGCGTGCTGGCGGGCGGGGCGGGCGACGCGGTCATGGAAGTGATTGCCGAGGCCGGCCTCACCACCCCTGTGCTCTGCTTTGGCATTCCTGACGAATTTATTGAGCAGGGCACCCAGGCAGAGATTTACGAACTGCTCGGTTTGACGCCCGAAGCGGTTGAAGCCAAAGTGGTCGAGCGGCTCGCCCAGCTCTCCTGATGCCTGCAGCCGCGCGGCAGCAGACTTCATTTAGGCCGCCGGAAAGCGGTTGGGAAGGGATCTGCGCGCTTTGGCCGCGGGAGGCATCATCAGACTGACTACCACGGGGCGGCTCTCACCGCCTCGCGCTTATGCGCCGCAGAAGCGGCGAGCTTGTCTTCCTATAATGGTCTGAATGACCGCTCGCTCCGGGCGGCTGAAGAGATGTTGGAATCCGCCATGCTCAAGATCGAATACGACAAGCCGCTTGCCGCCCTCACGACCTTTCACCTGCGTGCCAATGCCGAGGCCTGGGTTGAAGTTGCCTCGTTGGAAGATATTCGCGATGCACTCAGCGTAGCGAAGGGCCGCGATTGGCAGACGACGATTTTAGGGGGCGGTTCGAATGTTGTCCCGATGCCGTTGGTGCCGGGCCTTGTTATCCATCCGGTATTTCGCGGAATCCATGAAGCGCAAAGCGAGAGCGGTTCCCTTATCGTCGTCGTTGGGGCTGCCGAAGCGCTTGATGATCTGGTTCGCTACACCGTCGGAAAAGGATTGGGCGGGCTCGAAAATCTCGCAGCCATTCCAGGCTCTGTTGGCGGCGCGGTCGTCCAGAATGCCGGTGCCTACGGCGTTGAAATGGCCGAAAGAATCGCCTGGGTGCGCGTTTATGATCCGGATATCGATGATTTCCGGACCCTGACGCCGACAGAATGCGATTTTGGTTATCGCACGAGCATCTTCAAGTCCAAGGCCGGGTCTCGCCTCATCATTACAGAGGCGGCCTTTGTGCTTCCTCAGGTTTGGCAGCCGGTGACGGCTTATAAAGGCCTCTCTTCGCTCTTTGCCGACAGAGATCCGGCGTCTGTAACGCCGGCTGAAATTGAAACTGCTGTGCGAAATCTTCGTGCCCAGAAACTGCCCGATCCTTCGCAAACGGGCAGTGCCGGATCCTTCTTTAAGAACCCAGTAGTCACGAAACTGAAGGCTCGGGAACTCATTACGCTTCACCCCAATCTGGTGTCCTATCCGCTTGCCGGAGGGCGCGCTAAGCTCGCTGCCGGGTGGCTCATTGAGGCCGCAGGACTGAAAGGCCTCTCCTCGGGCGATGCGGCCGTTTGGCCGGCACATGCGCTTATTCTGATCAACCGCGGCAGGGCGACGGGTGAGGATGTTCTCAAGCTCGGCCGTGAAATCGCCGAACGGGTTGAACGCCGATTTGGGGTTGTGCTGGAACCGGAACCGATCTTTCTGGGCAAAGATTTCCGCTGAACGATGAAGCGGCAGCACCGCGCAACAGCTCGTTACGCCTTTTGGGGTTTCCCCTAAGTTTTTCGTTCCTCAATATGCTCGTCTAAGGCGACAATGTCGCTTCGGGGAAGTGAGTTTCGTTTGCAGCATTCGGTGCCGATGAACTTCTGAGGCCGTTCGAAAGGGGAAAGCATGCAGGAAAAGAAAAAAGTGTCGTCGTCGTCGGCTGTGAATGCCGTCGGCACTTACAGCTTAGGCGAAGAGATTGCCAATGCAGTGACGCACGGTCTGGCAGTTCTGCTTTCGATTGCCGGTCTCGTTCTGATGATTATCTTTGCTGTTCGTCAGTCGGCCGGCGCTCTGGCCATCATCAGCACATCGATTTTCGGTGCGTCGATGATCATCCTTTATACGGTTTCGACGCTCTACCACGCGATTCCGAATCTGCGTGCCAAACGTGTGCTGCAGGTATTGGACCACAGTGCGATTTACATCCTGATTGCGGGGAGCTATACGCCGTTTTGTCTGATTACGCTCGGCGGCACCACGGGCATTGTGCTTTGCTCGGTGGTGTGGACCATTGCACTTTTTGGGGCATGCTTTCAGCCCTTGCTTTTAAGAGCGGCGGATTGGCTCAACTGCGTGCTCTACCTCGCGCTCGGCTGGTGCATTGTGTTTGTCGCCGAACCTTTGATTGAATCGCTTCCGACGGGCGGTCTTTGGCTTTTGGCGGCGGGCGGCATCACTTATTCGCTCGGCATCATCTTCTATTTGTGGGAGAAGCTCCCCTATAACCATGCCGTCTGGCATGTGTTTGTGCTGGCGGGGACCATGCTGCAGTTCTTTGCAGTGCTTTTTTATGTGATTCCGCATGGAACGGCGGCGTGAGGTCTGACGTCCGAAGCTTCTCGGGCAGCACTCAGGTTTAAAGTCAAAACAAATGCGGCGCATCGCTTTTTTAGAAGAGCGGTGCGCCGCGTTTTAGAGGCTTGAAGCGCGTGAGATCAGCCGTTTGACCTCATTTCGCGCAGATGCATCAGGCCTTCTTAGCACCCTTTGCCTTGGCGCGGGCGGCCGCATCCTGAGCGGCATGGCGGCCGAAAATAACCGCGGCTGTCAGCTGAGAGCCGACGATGTAGTTCCAGTAGAACAGTCCGCCGATAGCATTGCCGGCTGCGTACAGACCCGGAACCGGCTGCTGCTCGGCGTTGAGAACCTGTCCTTTGGCGTTGATCTTCGGGCCGCCGAAGGTGGCAGTCATGCCGCCGGAGAAGGGAAGCGCGAGGAACGGAGCCTTGACAACCAGGCGCGGCTCCTTGAGCGTATTGCCCGGTGTGAGGGCTGCGGCCTTCCCGGACTTCACGGCTTCGTTGTAGCCTTCCATCGTCTTGGTAAAGACTTCGGGGTCGACCCCCATCTGCTTGGCGAGCTCAGCGTAGGTGTCGGCCTGATAGACCGGCGCTTTCTTCGCACGATAGCGGTCCAGACGCGTGGCCACCGTATCGTTTTCGAGCACCGCACTGTCGATCACGATATAGGCGAGATTGTTGCGCGTGATGACCGGAAGCTCCTTGGCCATTTCAACGTAGGTCTTGGCTTCGTTGATGATGCGGTCGCCGTTCGTGCCGACGATTACGCCGTAATTGACGAGGGTAGACGGGTTCGCCTGCGTCTGGGCGTGAATCGGACCGCCATGGAACTGGTCCATATTCATGTAGTACGGAAAGAAGGGCCGCGTGAGTTCGACGTTCTCGCCCATCAGATAGGGAGAACCGCGCAGCGGCATCCAGGCTACGCCGCCGCCCATGTACTTACAGACCATTTCCTTGTTGGCATGGAAACCGCCCGTGGCCATCAGCACGCCGCCCTTGGCGTGGAAGACCACTTCGCCTTCGGTCTTGGAGACTGCTCGGACGCCCGTGCACTCAAGCGTCGGCGTTTTCAGAAGTTCAATGACTTTTGTGTTTGTAAAGAACTTGATCTTCGGATTCTTTTTAACTTCTTCGAGCAGCTGCGTGATGAGCTGCGCGCCGCCCGGCTTCTTCGGGCCGTCGACCACGTGTCCGCGCACAAGCCCCGGCCAAACTTCCTTCACAATCTTCTTGAAGTTGATGCCGACGCGATCATGAAGCCACTGCACGGCGCCAGCGCTTTCATCGGCATATACGCGGGTGAGCTGCGGATCGCCGCGGCCCTGCGAAACCTTCATCATGTCTTCGTAGAAGGCGTCGACTGTATCGGTAAGCCCCTGTTCCTTCTGGACGTAGGTGTTCGTGGCGTTGAAGATGCCGCCCGCGTAGATCGTGTTGCCAAAAGGCATGCCCATTTTTTCAAGGACGGCAACCGTGGCGCCTTGATCAGCAGCTTCGAGCGCTGCGGAAAGGCCCGCACAGCCTGCACCGACCACGACGAAGTCGAATTTGTAATCCTTCGCTTGGCTGGCCGGTTTGGCCTCGGCAGCTCCGGCCCCAAGCATTGTGCCGGCGGCGGCTGCCGCACCAAAGAGTCCGCTCTTGAGAGCGTCGCGGCGATTGAGTGAATTCATGGAATTGCTCCTTTCCTTATTCGTATGCACCGAATGCGCCAGCTCAACAGTTGTCGGCGGGCGACTCGTGTTCGGATGTTTGATTCTCATGCCGGAGGACCACTACGTAGCCCGGCATTAAATCAAGTTAACGGATAATAACAATTCTCATTCTCATCAATCGTCTACAAAAGTAACGGTTCGAAAAGCTTCTCTCAAGCCTCTTGAAGCTTGCTCGAGCGGATGAAAAAAGGCGCCAGAAGAAGCGTGCCCGCCGATTGGCAGCGATCAGCAGACGGGTTATCGTCAGAAGAGAACGGCATTGAAAAAAAATGTCATGCCGCTACAAAACCGCCAGATAAACAAAGCCCCGAACCAGTGACTATTCGGGGCTTCGTTGATGAAGCAATCGGGAATCCCCGCGGCGCCTGAGGGAACAGCCGCAGTCGGATTCAGGGCTTCAATTAGGCGAGGGCCTTAATCTCGGCGGCGAGACGGCTCTTGTGGCGTGCCGCGGCATTGCCGTGGAGCACACCCTTGCGGGCCATCTTGTCGATCGTGGATTCGGCAGCCTTGAAGGCTTCCTGGGCAGCAGCCTTGTCGCCGGCGGCGACGAGCTTGCGCACCTTCTTGATGGCGGTGCGGTACTGGCTGCGCTGGGCGGCGAGATGCAGGTTGCGCGCAACCGTCTGACGGGCGCGCTTGCGAGCTTGCTTGGTGTTAGCCATTTTTTTGAATTGTCCTAAAAATCAGTCGACGATCTGTTTTTGATTCCGATCGCCGCTGCAAACTTGTCGCGAGCGTGGGCTCGACCGGTAAGTAGGTTGTCTTTCCGGGCTTTTAGAGAACAATTCCCGGTCGATACTGCGCTCAAAAAGCGGCACGAGGGAAGTGCTCAGGCTCGAAAAGCCCTAGACTATACCACCTTTAAAAAACAAAAGGACAGCGACGAGATGGTTTTCTTCATTTCGTACGCTGTTGCTCGCTATCCATGTCGCTATTCAAATCTGCCGCTACGATCTCCGCACTCACTCTGGCTTCACGCATCACGGGTGTGATTCGTGACATGCTGATTGCCCGATATTTTGGCGCTACGGCTGCGACCGATGCGTTTTATGTTGCATTCCGCCTTCCCAACATGCTTCGGCGGCTTTTTGCCGAAGGCGCCTTTCAGCAGGCTTTTGTGCCGATGCTTTCCGACGTTCATGCCAACTCGTCGCCGGAGGCTGAAAAGCGCTTTATCGATCATGTGTTCACAGTGCTTGCTGCAGCAGTGCTGCTGGCAAGCGTTCTGGGCGTCTTAGCCGCGCCGCTTCTCGTGTGGCTCATTGCGAGCGGTCTGCGCGAGACGCCGCAGGCCTTTGATCTGGCAGCGGCGCTCACGCGTGTGATGTTTCCCTACATTGCTTTCATGAGCTTGGTGGCGCTCGCGGCGAGCATCCTCAATACGCTCAAGAAGTTTGCGATTCCTGCGGCCACGCCGATTCTGCTCAATCTCTCTTTTATTGTCTGCTCGGTGGTGCTCGCGCCGAGACTTGAAGAACCCATTTGGGCGCTTGCCGCCGCCGTTGTGCTCGGGGGCATACTGCAGCTGGCTGCTCAGATACTTGCACTGGCGCGGCTTGGCGTATTTGTGCGTCCGCGCTCTCTTAAAGAGAGCCTCGGCGACTCCGCCGTGCGGCGCGTACTCGCTTTGATGGCCCCGGCTGTTTTCGGTGTGGGCGTGGCGCAGCTCTCCATCCTCATCAACACCAACATTGCGAGCTGGCTCGGGCATGGCGCCGTGACGTGGCTCAATTACGCCGACCGTCTGATGGAATTCCCAACGGCGCTTTTGGGCGTTGCTTTGGGCACCGTGCTGCTGCCGAGTCTTTCGGCGGCTTATGCCAAAGGCAATGAAGTCCGCTACAACGCGCTTCTGGACCACGGGCTGCGGCTCGTCGTGCTGGTCGGCGTTCCGGCGGCGGTAGGGCTTTGGCTTACGGCAGAGCTCTTGGTGAGCTTTCTATTTCAGGGCCGCAGCTTTACGCCGACGGATGTGCACCAGACAGCGATAGCTGTAGTGGGCTATGCCGTCGGTCTCATTGGACTCATCGGTCTCAAGATCATTGCGCCCGCCTTCTATGCACGTAAAGACATTCGCACCCCGGTGCGCGCAGCGATGGCTTCGCTCGTTGCCGTGCAGGCCATTAACCTCGTGGTGGTGCCGCTTTTTGCGCATGCGGGCTTGGCGCTCTCCGTCGGTCTGGGGAGCCTCGTCAACAGCGGCATTCTGCTTTGCGTGCTGCGCCGCCGCGGCATTTATTCGCCGGCGGCGGGCTGGCTCAAGATCTGGCTGCGCACCGCTGCAGCTGTCGCCCTCATGGGCGCGGCGGTATGGTGGGGACAGCAGGGCATTGACTGGACGACGCTCTCGTGGAAAATGCGCGGGCTTGGCGTCTGTGCAGTGGTGGCGGGTGCAGCCGTCATCTATTTCGGATCGCTTTTTGCTTTGGGGTGGCGTCCTCGAGAACTCCGCCCCGTGAAAGAGTAACCCGCGCGGCCTGAGCTCACGCCGTCGATCTTTCGCGCTCAGACAAAAAAGCCCGGAGGTTCACTCTTCAAAGTTCCCATGCAGGCTCGGCCTATGGCTTAAACGTCGGCGTTAAGCGCTTTTTGCTCTTCTTCTTCGGCGGCGGCGTCGAGCTCTTCGAGCGTGGCAAAGGGCATTTCTGCGGGCCATGCAACCAGCTCGTCTTCGGTGAGGACATTAAGCGCTTCAGAGCCGAGGTAAGCGGTGTTCACCGCGTAGTTAAGTTTGGCATACACCTCGACGAGGTCGCGGCGCAGGAGCTCAGAGGCAGTCTCTTCATCGGTATGCGCTTCGAGTTTTTCGAGCGCGGCAGCCAGCGATTCGGCGGCGTCAGCAAGGGTCGCATGGAGCCAGGGAGCGGAGACTTCTGACATGGAGAGCCTCGTAAGTAAGAGAAGGGTTAAAAAGATGCTTCATTCTAAGACTTCAGAAGCCGGGATATTGGGGCGTCGTGGGGCACTAAAGCCAAGGGAGTGACGCTCAAAAAGCCACTTTGGAAGCGACAAGACGCCTATTGAGGGCGCCCCGGGCAGCGGCTGCCTCCGGCTTAAAGTGAAATGCGGCGTTAAGGTTTGCTCTCTATGCTTAGAAACACCCGCGGCATCCGCTCATGCATGAATCGAGTGCGGCGGATGACAGAACAAAATACTTCGAGCGCGCACCTTCTTCGGGCAGCGCGCCGTTCCTCAAGGATCACCCGAAATGCCCCAAAGCAAAACGCATTCAAGCCGCGCCAAAAAGCTCGCCAAGCGCCGCGCTGATCAGCAGCGCCGTGCAGTACCACAGACTTATGTGGTGATGCTCGACCAACTGCGCGCGGTGCTCAATAAACGCTTTTATGAAGAACAGGGCTTCCCGCATCTGGAAATCCTTGCCGAACGCTATAAGGGGCCCGTGACCACGGGACATCTTTCAAATTACTTCGAGCTGCAGCATTTCTTCATCGGCATGGGAGCTGCCATGGCCAATGCGCTCTCTCCCGAGCGCAAGTTCTCGATGGAGCAGCGTGAAGACCATTGCGCGGCCGTCGCTTATGCGATTGCTGCGACCATTCTTGACCTGCGCGAAGACTTCCGCGATGTATCGGGCTGGGCGGGCCCGCGGGCGCTCGAAATCCTCCGCAGCCGCTGGGGCCAGTCCAAGATGGCCTACGCAGGCATTACCGACACGGCGAAGTTTATGGACGACCGCAGCATGGCCTGCTACTTCGGCATGGACTTTGTGATGACGTTCCTCGATCTCACGGGGGAACTTGCGCAGTTCGGCAGCGAGAATGTCTTCTCCGTGACAACCTGCAAGGATGAGGTGATTTCTGCCTTTACGAGCTACCTGACGTCAGATCCTGCGCTTGGCGGTTCGCGTCTGGTCGATCTGCAGGAGATTATTGAGGACAACACGGTAACCGCAGAATTTAAGAGCGACTATCCGAATTGGCGGCCTGAATCCGCTGATGCTTTCAATACGATGCTGGTCGGCTACAACGCACTTTCCCCCGCCGATACGGCCTATCTCGAGGAGCTCGTAGCGGATCCGCACTTTAAGCACGATATGCGTGCGCTCTATGTGCGTGCGGAACCGAGCGATTCCGAACAGGGGATGAGAGAAGAAATCGTGATGGGCTATGCGCTGCGCTACGGCCCCCGGTCCAAAGCGGCTTTTGCGGCTGGACGCGATCCCACGGAAGAAGAAATGGATCAGGACGCTGAGGTGATCAACCTGCTGGTCATGACGACCTTCACCTACGCCGATCCGGCCTTTGTTCCGGGGGTGGACGATGATCCGGCCGGCAGTGAAGCGCGCGGAGATGATGAAGGCGATTCGCATGTCTACCGCATGACGGCGGCGCCTCAGGTGGAAGATGTCTTCAAGTCCTGGAAAGCGGGTGTTCTGACCGCAGGGAAACCCAAAGATACGGCCGAATAAGATTGGTCGCCCCGTAAAAAGAGAAAACCGCTCGCGACTATGCCAAAAAGGCGCGCGAGCGGTTTTTTTGTTTCACGATGACTCCAGTACCGCAATTCGCTGGACTACGCCAAAGCTATATATAGCAGGTTTATCAATCACTTAGGTGAGTTCAATATATGCCGGTGCTTTCCGAAACTTGACCCGGCTTCCCCTCGCGTGGCTCCCATGCGGCTCTTGGAAACCGGGCTTTCCGAGGAGTCATCATGGCGAAGATCAAGCTCACCAAGTCCGCAGTCGATGCGGCGCAACCTCAAGACAAGGCCATCGAACTGCGGGACACCGTGGTGCCCGGATTCCTGTGCAAGATCACCCCGGCCGGCCGCAAGGTGTTCATGCTCCAGTACCGCACGAACGCGGGCGAGCGCCGCAAGCCCGCCCTGGGCCAGTACGGGGAACTAACGGTCGATCAGGCACGCACAATGGCGCAGGAATGGCTGGCCGAAGTGCGCAAGGGGGGCGACCCCAGCGCGGCCAAGAATGCCGCCCGCAAGGCACCGACCATGAAGGAGTTCTGCCACACCTTCATGGAGGACTACTCCAAGCAGCGTAACAAGCCCAGCACACAGCGCGGCTATCAGGGTGTCATAGACCGTTGCATCATTCCGATCATGGGCCGGATGAAGGTGCAGGACGTGAAGCGCCCGGACGTGGCCGCGCTGATGAAGAAGCTGGCCTACAAGCAGGCCGAGGCGAACCGTACTTTCGGCGTGCTACGTAAGATGTTCAACCTGGCTGAAGTGTGGGGGCTACGCCCAGACGGCACGAATCCGTGCCGCCACGTCCCGATGTATCCGCCTGGCAAGGAAACCCGGCTCATCGTGGACGATGAACTGGTGCGGATCTTCCGTCACCTGGAGCACTTGGAGGCGGAAGGACTAGAGAACTACGTCATCCCGCTGGCGATCCGCCTGCAATTCGAGTTCGCCGCCCGCCGTTCCGAAATCTGCCCGCTGGAGTGGGATTGGGTTGATCTGGAAAAGCGCCGTGTTGTCTGGCCTGACAGCAAGACCGGCGGCATCTCCAAGCCCATGAGCGAGGAAGCCTATCGGCTGTTGTCCACCGCGCCGCGCCGAGAAGGCTGCCCCTACGTCCTGCCGTCGCCGAATGACCCGACCCGGCACCTGACCCACGGCGAACACTATGGCGGCTGGACGCGCGTGCTCAAGGCCGCTGGCGTGCCGCATGTCGGCACGCATGGCATCCGCCACCGGGCGACAACTGACATCGCCAACTCTGGTGTGCCAACCAAGGTGGGCATGAAGCTCACAGGTCACAAGACGGTGGCGATGTTTATGCACTATGTTCATACCGAGGACAAGCCGGTACGGGATGCGGCCGAACTGGTGGCGAATCGGCGGCTGGCGATCACCGGGGCATCCCGTTCTATGGAGGTGACAGCATGACAAGGAAGACGCCCGTGGCAACGCGGAAACCTGCGGCCTTACCGGCCGGCTATGCCGGCATCCACGGCGGCATCGTGGAGCTGCTGGACGCGGCGCGCCAGGCAGCGGCGCGCAGTGTCAACACGCTGATGACGGCCAGCTATTGGGAGATTGGCCGCCGGATCGTCGAAGCCGAGCAGAAAGGCAGGCGCCGGGCCGGTTACGGCGAGCAGTTGATGGAGCGGTTGTCCGCCGACTTGACAGCCCGATTTGGGCGCGGGTTCGGTGTCAACAACCTGGAGAGCATGCGGCGTTTCTTCCTTGCATACCCTCCGCCCGAGATTTCCCAGACACTGTCTGGGAAATTGGGAAATGAGTCGCCTACCGAGAAATCCCAGACAGTGTCTCGGAAATTCGACCTCTCCGAACTGGCCCAGGTCTTCACCTTGCCGTGGTCGGCCTATGTCCGGCTATTGTCGGTCAAGGATGACCATGCCCGCCAGTTCTACGAGACCGAGGCGCTGCGCGGCGGCTGGAGCGTGCGCCAGCTCGACCGGCAGATCGGCAGCCAGTTCTACGAACGCACGGCCTTGTCCAAGGACAAGGCGGCGATGCTGGTCAAGGGTTCGGTGGCCAAGCCCGAGGATGTCGTCACGCCCAACGACGCCATCAAAGACCCGTATGTGCTGGAGTTCCTCGACCTCAAGGACGAGTACTCGGAATCCGACTTGGAAGCGGCCTTGATCCAGCGGCTGGAAGACTTCTTGCTGGAACTGGGGGAAGGCTTCACCTTCGTCGGGCGGCAGCGCCGGTTGCGTATCGACCAGACCTGGTATCGGGTCGATCTGCTGTTCTTCCATCGCAAGCTGCGCTGCTTGGTCATCATCGACCTGAAGCTGGGCAGCTTGACCCATGCCGATGTGGGGCAAATGCATATGTACTGCAACTATGCCAAGGAGCATTGGGCCTACCCAGATGAGAACCCGCCAGTGGGCCTGATCCTGTGCGCCGACAAAGGCCATGCCCTGGCGCGGTATGCGTTGGATGGCTTGCCGACCAAGGTGATGGCAGCCAACTACCGGACGGTGCTGCCGGATGCCGAGTTGCTGCAAAAAGAACTGGAGAACACGCGGCGTCTGCTCGAATCTCGCGGAAAGCTGTCCCTCAAGGACGATAAGCCATGGTTATACGTCCCGGCGTACCGCCGTCGGGCTCGCGGGCTGCGCCCCGTGCTTCGTGCCGAATCACAGCCATTTGGCGCTGATCCCTGACGCCTCCGGCCTGGATCGTTGATCCAGGCCTGCGCGTGCTGCGCACTTGTCAACGGCGGGTGCGTGGCTGAATGGGGTGTAGGCGGTCTTGCTCTTCCTTCACCGTATCACGGCGTTCGCAGCGTCAAGGGCTGCGCGTGCTTGCACGCTTGCGCCCTGGCAGTCGGCTACGCCCCCTGACTGCTTTGCGCTGCGCCGTGCTGGCCACGGTTCCGGGCAATTCCGCCCGAGCAACCGGAGCACGATCATGTCGCAACTGTCCTTTTCCTCGTTCGATGACGCTTTGCTGGTGCGTGACGCCCAAGGGCACTATCTGCCGGCGTCGGTGGATCAAATTCTTGAAGCGGCACGCCAGGCCATCGAGCTGAAGATGCAACGTGGTGCTGAGTTCACTTCCCCGGCGCTGGTCAAGGAGTACCTGCGCAATAAGCTGGCAGGTTTTGAGCATGAAGTCTTTGCTGTGCTGTTTCTAGATACACGTCACCGGCTGATCGAGTATCGGGAGATGTTCCATGGCACCATCGACAGTGCATCGGTGTATCCGCGTGAAGTGGTCAAGGAAGCCCTACGGCTCAATGCGGCGGCGGTGATCCTCTCGCACAACCATCCGAGCGGGAATCCCGAGCCGTCGCAGGCCGACAAGGTGCTGACGCAGCGGCTCAAGGAAGCGCTGGGGTTGGTGGAGGTGCGCACGTTGGATCACGTCATTGTGGCTGGTGCAAACACCGTGTCGTTTGCAGAGCATAGCTTGCTTTGAAGCAGAAGGGGCTTCGGCCCCCTATCGCTGAATCTAGTCACCAGTCACAAACTCAGTCTATGCAGACGTATTTAGACTCAGCCCGGCTTGAAATTCGGCTATGCTCCCTTATATCTAAGGACTAAAACCAAATTTTGGGGGTTGGGTTATGGGGCTTCCTAGGACTTTCGTCGGTTTCAGCAGCACCGACATTCATTACTACCGTTTGATGCTCGCCTGGAAAGAGAACGAGCACATCGACTTCAATTTCACCAATTGCCAGCTTTCTCAGGAAATTCATTCCGAAAACGAGGCCTATATTAAGAGCAAATGCCGTGAACGAATCGGTATGGCAGGGACATTTGCCGTGCTTATCGGGCAAGACACTCGCTCTAAGCACAAATATGTGCGCTGGGAGATGGAGGTCGCGATAGAGAAAAATTGCAGAATTATCGGAATTAATCTCGACGGTTCGCGTCGGGTCGTAGATTCCACATGCCCGCCGATTATTCGTAATATTGGCGCAATATTTGTGCCGTTCTCTCCTAAGATTGTTGCATACGCACTAGAGAATTATCAGATGAAACCGAATGATGATTACCACTACAAGGATGAAGTATATAAAAATCTGGGTTATAAGTAAGGAAAATTCCAAATGCGAGAACAAGATTTTCCTTCCTTGTATAGATCTGCGGATGATCTGTCACTGAAGTCCCAACAGCATTTCTTTCGAGCACTTCGAATTCATCTAATCACGCTCGTTGTTGCTGCGATTCTATCCGTAATCAGTATCTCGCATTGGTCTATCGCAGCAGCCCAGCTTCTCGCTCTTCTCGGGGCGTTGAGTTGTTCCATATACCTTTTTTCAATGCGTCCGGACCGATACTGGTATGCCGGAAGAGCTGTGGCTGAGTCGATCAAAACCATAACTTGGCGATACGTTTGCCGCGCTGAGCCGTTTCAAGGGGATGACGCGATCGCACACAACGACTTCCGTCAGACACTCAAGCAAATCGTCGAGCAGAATCGTGAAGTATGCCAGGCACTGACAGAGCACCTTGACGGCCAGCAGTTCACGCCAGTGATGGAGCAGATACGTGCTCGCACGCTGGAGGAACGTAGGGCAACCTACGCAGACTTCCGGATTAAAGACCAACTTACTTGGTATGCAAAAAAAGCAGCGTTTAATCGTCGGATGTCGCGTTACTTTTTTTGGGCATTGATCGGGGTTAATTCTATCGCCGTACTATGCGCGGTGCTTCGGATGGTTTATGTGGACCAGCCTTTTTGGCCAACAGATATATTGGTGGCAATAGCTGCCAGTGTGTTGAGCTGGATGCAGGCGAAGAGATTTTCAGAGTTGGCTGCTTCCTACGCGCTCGCTGCTCATGAAATTGGTCTCATCAAAGAGCAGTCCTTACTCCCAGATACTCCGGAAAAATTTTCACTGTTCGTAGGTGATGCTGAGAATGTCTTTTCGCGCGAGCACACCCAATGGGTTGCGCGCAAGGACGTTTAGTTAAGCATGGCTAAGGCATCCGTAAACATTAATCCATTTCGCACAGCCCTCGCCTCGTGCGCTGTATGATCTTCAATTAACAAGGAAGCATTAAAGGAATGGCTCTGACTCTCGACGAAATCAAGGCCTGCCTACAGGCCGGTAATCTTCAGATTACGAATGAGACGGCACTTGCGAACGGAACTGGCACACAACTTCGTTTGCAAAATGGTGCAATCGTCAATAGCTACCACACCGGTAATTTCAATGTTCAGGGCAAGAACCAAGAGGCGGTAAAGGTTTGCCTTGGCGTGCAACCTGCACAGGCTGCGGCACCAGCTCCACAGAATGGCGCTGCTGCTAAGCCAATGCTCAGCAAGGTATTCGTGGTTTATGGGCACGATAATGCCGCCCGAACTGAGCTTGAAGCGATGCTGCGCCGCTGGAGGCTTGAGCCGTTGATCTTGGATCAACTTCCTTCGGAAGGGCAGACCATCATCGAGAAATTGGAAAAGTACACGGCGGAGGTAAAGTTTGCTGTGGTACTGGCCACGCCCGACGACGAGGGCTACCGCGCTGGTCACGAAGACGAAAAGGCGTTCCGTGCGCGTCAAAATGTTGTAATGGAATTGGGTATGATGCTCACGCTGCTTGGTCGCAAGAATGTTGCTATTCTTATGAAACAACAAGACAACATGGAGCGCCCGTCTGATATACAAGGATTACTCTATATTCCGTTCAAGGATAATTTGCAAAAAGATGCAGGGCCTCTTTTAGCAAAGGAAATGGCAGCTCAGGGCTATCCCATCTCATTGGCGAATTTGTAGTTTTCGTCTATTAAAGGCACTTAAGATGAAAGGTACTTAAGAGCGAAATCCTTTCCAAGCTCTGGGCGGCATGATGGCAATCCCTTGCCCCCCTATTGCGGCGGAGCACAACTTTATGCCCGCATGACCTTATTCCAGTCGATGCTATGACCGGCAGCTTCAAGTTCACGCGCAAGTGCTTGTTTCCAACCTCCGCCGCTATCCATCGTCTCCCAAACGACGCCAGCGAAATCACTTGGGATTTCAACCGCTCCCCGTTTGAGAGCACACACCTTGTCTCTGCCTAGACGACCAATGAAGTATCCCAACCCCAAAAGCACATTCTGACGTGCTCTTGGCTCAGGCGTTCCTCCTTTTACGCAGCCCTCGTCGTCTGGAGTAAGCAGAACTACTGCGAAACCAACGTCGCTGTGAGCAACGACTTTCTCTATAATCGTTCGCCCTTGGTTGGCCTGTTCGTGCAAAATAATAGCTTCGAGTCCAATGCGCTCAAGAAATCGCGCCACTGTTTCATGAGCGCCATCATCGTGACCGTGGACAATAAAGACTTTGCGCGAGAATTGGGCTTTTAACATAGTCTCCGTGCTTCCCTTGGCTTGGATATAATTTTTGTAATCCCGCACAAAGGGAATGATTAGCTGGCCAGTAAGTGCATGGATTCCAGCGATAATCTTCTTGCCGGAATAGAAAAAGTGGTGCCCGAAGTTGGTGGCATAACCGGGGTCTGCCGACAGCTTCTCGATCAGAAGCAACGTCAATCCCAGCGTTTGCCTAGGGTCGTCTGGCCAAGCAAGCTTGGCGCTCCCGACCATACCTCCCGCAGTCTTTTCGCTTTCGGAAATAAATGCCTCAAGGTCAAGGCCTTTTGTGAGTTCGGTGTTATACGCTTCTAGGTCGGGATGTCGTAGTAGCTGAGCAAGCTTCTTGAGACTACTACGGGTGGAGCAATTCCGGCCTGAGCTTTCTCGCGTTCTACGAACGAGTTTTCGAGCAAGCCTATCCTCCGATCAGCAAAGCCGAAGTCATTGCCGGCTTCATGCTGTACCACAGTTCTGACCAGCTAACCACGCATTCGAAACCGGACCGGCACTTCAAGCAAATCTGGGAATCATCGGCAGCTCCAGATTCCAATGCTGTTCGAATCATCATTTTTGCCCAATATCCGGCGGCGAAGCCACTGGCTGAAAAACCTCCCAAACGACTGTCCGCGCATGCCGTTCTGCCTGTTCGCGTTAAGCCGCACCGTGCTGTTCAGAGCGCCTTGGATCTTCTTCGCTCTTCGGAGGAATCATGGCAATAGATTTTTCCGACAAACGAGTGACAATGGTGGTCTGTCCTGTTGACGGGCGGTATGGCTTTTATGCACTCTCTGATCTCGCTTTCAAACTGCTGCATATTGATATCTATAAACAAGAAGACTATGTCGTCTTTGTTTCCCGATCCCGCGGCATTTGCAAAATCATCTGTACCGATGAGTGCGGCACAACGCTCATCACCCGCAAACTGCATAAAGGGCTGATGCAGGCACAGGGGCCGGCAGCAATGACCGTTACCCCTCAGATGCTGGCTGACTTCATCAACGGCAAGCCGCTGTTCGTGAAGCGTGAATCACTTTGGCAGGGATAGTTAAACGAGCAAAAAAGTGCGTTTGTTACTGCCTTGCATTGGCTTGCTGCAGAGGCGTTTATAGGACGGTGTAAAACGACGTATTTTCCATAAATATCATTTTGTTAAATGTGATATTTATGATAAAATCAGAACCATAAAATCAAAGTTTTTTGGGGTTCTGAGTATGCTTCGCACCGCCTCCGACATCAGCGCTTTAACGCCCGAACAGCTGCGTGAACTCGTCGCATCGCTGCAAAAGGACGTTGCCTCGCTCGAAAGGAAGGTGAAAACTGAACACGAAAAGCGCTGCAAAGCCGAGTGCGATTTATGGGCACAGCGTGAAGCCGTTAAAGAAAATCTGCCTGCTCTTAAAGCAGCAATGCGGGAGTTTTCCCGTGAAGTAGGTCCCTACGGGGACTTGCTGAGCATGTCCATTTACGAGCAGGTCAGTTTTCTTTGCAGTGAGCTGATTCGGCTTGCCCGGGATGCAGCCATGTACCGGCACGAGCACTACGGCATGGCCCGGACATGCCGGGCACTAAAGGTGCTGTCAGGGAGGTTACGCCAGACGATGTCCGCAGCGTCTTCAAAGGCACTCGCAACACCATGCAGAGCATGGCGCGGCAGTTTCAGGCACTGACCCGAGCCGCCGGCAGACTTGATAACGCAGATCCGGTGCGTATCGGACTCGAACATGCAGCCAGTCTAAGGGCAGTGAATAAACCAAACACGGAGCGGAAAAACCTTGGACGAAGACCCAATCCGCCCAAGAAACCGCCTAAACGCCAGGAAACTGTACAAGCCGATGCACTTCCTTGTACGGGACGAGACCCTAAAACCGGCAAAGTCTGCCGCGGGGAACTCAAGCCCATCAGCGAAATCGTGGCAAAGCTGAAAACCAAGCATACCCGGATGGCCGACCAGATTGAATTTTTGGAAACGCACAACCAGATCTACTACTGTGAAGCGTGCGGCGAGGTTTTTATTCCAGCCGCAGACAATCAGGAAGTTCCGATCGTGCCCAATCGAGAGATTGGCCACAAACTGTTGGTGGAATGTGCTCTCGGGGTATGCAGCGGCACGCCCATTTCACGAGCTGCATCTGAATTTCAGGATGCCTGCAGCCTGGGATCCGACACCATTCAGCGCAACTTCAATGATTTTGGCCAGATCTATTTAAAGCCGCTGATGCTGGCTCTCAAGGAGGAGCTCAAAACTCGTCCGACAGTGGTGGCCGATGAATCAACGCTGGATGTCCTCGAGCTTCAAGGGCGAGGCCATCAAAGCGCCAAGACGCGCGAAGCGACAAAACCGATCAGCGGGAACTACTTTCTCGCCCTGACGACTCCGGCACAGACGGACTATCCTGTTGCCTGCTATGAATATATGGGCTCAAGAAGCCTTAAACGGCTCCGTGAGATGCTCGGTGATACATTCCGCTGTGAGGCGCTGGCTGCGGACGGATATGCCGCCTATGACAGCCTAATCGCCCAAGGCTTTGGCTTGAACGGCAAAGCTGCCTGACGCACCTGAGGCGTCGCCTGTGTCAGGCTATTGGTGCAGAAGCTCTCAAACAGCAGGCCGAGGCATTCGCAGATGAAGAACTGGCATCCATCAATCTGGAAAGTTTAAAAGCCGGAGATCCGGATCGGGAACTGATGGCTGCAGTCGTCATTCTAGGGGCCGTCTACGCTGTGGAGCAGCACTGTGCCCGAGAACCTAACGAAACTGAAGCAGACTGGCTTGTCCGTCTGGCCAAGGCCCGCAAAGAAAAGTCGACGGTATTGATGGATGACCTGGACCGCATCATGCTCAAACTGAGTTCCGAGCGAATAGAACCGACCGCCAACGGCAAGAGCTGGAGGAGTGTTCGGAAGGCCGATCCATACGCTGCCGCCTGTATCTACTACATGAACGGCCGGCAGAAATTCCGTACGTTTTTGCTCGATCCGCGAATTCCGCCGTCAACGGATATTGTCGAAGGGCGAATACGCCCCGTAACAGTGCTGCGCAAGAACATCTATTTCATGCAGACGCTCCGCGGAGTCGAAGCCATGATGGCTGCTTATTCTCTGGTGCAGACTGGCAAACTCAACGGGATGGACGTGCGCACCTGGCTGAGCGACTTTGTCGCCGCTGCTTATATGCATTGTGTCCGCAAAGCATGGCGTTTCGCCTTGCAGGAAGGCAAAGATCCGACAAGAAAAATCATGGACTACAACGTCTCTGCGCTCGCTGAAGTCGAGGCTGCAGCTCAGGCAGATCCTGACGACGACATGGCCAGAACCAGACTGGCCTACAACATGCATCACCTCATCGAAGACTTTGACTTTACAGCATGGCTGCCGCGGAATTGTGCTGAGCGTTACCAGAACAAGTAAGCCTAGAAGCTCATAAGGGCGGTTTTATGAAAACCGCCCTTTGTTTTACCGCCTGCCGGTAGCGATGGGACGCTTACTTTCGCATCCCGTGCAAGTGGGATAAAACAAAGCTAACCTATTGATCTGTATATGGTTTCGAGTCTTTCGCGATCTACGCGCAGGGCTTGACATCGGCCCTTTTTTGTGCGCTTAAACGAACGCTGCAGTAATGGCTTATGACGGCGTTTAAAAAGCGCGCTTATGCTGATGCGGCGGTGCCCAGGGCTTCGATTTTTTCTGAAAGTTCAAGCCAGTGCATTTCGAGCGCCTCCACTTTGGGGGCGAGCTCTCCGTGCTCACGCAGGGTTTGGGCAACTTTGCCCTGATCTGCGCCGTTATAAAAGGCCGGGTCCGCGAGCTGCGTGTCAAGGGCCTTAAGTTTTTCTGAGAGGGCGTTCATTTCCCGCTCCACCTTTTCGAGCTCCTTCTTCAGGGGCTTACGCAGCTCAGCGATGCGGGCGCGTTCCTGCGCGGCCAATCGGCGCGCTTCCTTATTGTTGACGGGCTGAGCTTCGTTTCGGGCGGCTTTATCCGCTTGATGCTCGGCACGCGCTTCGGCGGCAGTCACGCGCCGGTGGTCGAGTACGATCTTGGCGTAGTCATCGAGGTCGCTCTCAAACACCTCTTTGCGGCCTTCATGCACCAGCCAAAGTTCATCGGTCACGGCCCGCAGCAGATGGCGGTCGTGGGAGACGAGAAGCACTGCGCCTTCGTAGGTTGAAAGCGCCATGGTGAGTGCTTCGCGCGTTTCCATGTCGAGGTGATTGGTCGGTTCGTCAAGCACCAGCAGATTTGGTTTTTTCCAGGCAATGAGCGCGAGGGCGAGGCGGGCCTTTTCGCCGCCCGACATCGGCGCAACTTTGGCTTCAGCGAAATCGCCCGAAAAGCGATAGGTACCGAGGAAGTCGCGCAGTTCCTGCTCGCGGGCGTCAGGCGCCAAATGCCGCAGGTGCTCGAGTGGCGTTTCGTCCATCCGCAGCTGATCGAGCTGGTGCTGCGCGAAATAACCGATTTCAAGTCCCTGACCGCGGCGCAGTTCGCCCGACATGGGGGTGAGTTCTCCGACAATGGCTTTGACCAGCGTCGATTTGCCCGCGCCGTTGACGCCGAGAATGCCGATGCGCTCGCCCGAACGAATGCTGAAGGAGACGCCCGAAAGCACCACTTTGTCGCCGTAGCCGATCTTCAGGTTTTCCCCGTCGACCAAATGCTCAGGCAGCCTCAGGGGCTTGAGAAAATTGAATCGCCATTCGCGTTTGGCGCGTACAGGTTCGACCGCCTGAAGCTTTTCGAGCATTTTGATGCGAGACTGTGCCTGACGGGCTTTGGTGGCCTTGGCACGGAAGCGTTCAATAAAGCTCGTCAGGTGCGCTGCCTGCGTTTCATAGGCGCGGCGTGCAGATTCCTGAGCACGGAGTTTTTCAATGCGAGCCAGTTCAAACTGGGAGTAGTTCCCGGCATAGCGGCAGATCGTGCCGTCTTCAACGGACCAGATCGTATTGACCGCACGATCGAGAAATTCACGGTCGTGCGAAATGATGATGACTGTCGCTTCAACGCGGCGGAGCCAGTTTTCGAGCCAGATGAGCGAATCGATGTCGAGGTGGTTCGTGGGTTCGTCAAGCAGCAGCAGATCCGCCGGGCGCATCAGCGCACGGGCGAGCTGAATACGGTTGCGCCAGCCGCCCGAGAAGTCGTGCACTTTGCGGCAGCTGTCGGCTTCTGCAAAACCCAGACCGGCCAGAATGGCTTTGGCCTGTGCCACCACGGCACCCTCATTGACTTCGGCGAGTTCGCTGTGCGCGGCCGCAAGCGCCATTTCGTCGCCGGAGGCTTCGGCCCGCTCGAGCGCTGCTTTGGCATTCATTAAAGGGGCATGACCGGAAAGCACGCAGTCGATGCAGGAGATATCTTCAACCGTAAAGCTCTGCGCGACATGGGCAATGCGCTCATGGGGCGGCGTTTCAAGTTCGCCGTCTTCGGGAGCAAGGTCCCCCAGAATTGCAGTAAAGAGTGTGGATTTGCCGCAGCCGTTGGGGCCGACCAGACCGATGCGTTCGCCCGGCGAGGCAATGAGATTGGTGTGAGCGTAGAGCAGTCGCGTCCCGCGCATCAGCGCGAGGTTGAGAAGTCGAAGCATGAGCGAGGCGGCGCATCTCAAAACGAGGGCAGACCGGGCAGAGGGCGCCCTCGTTAGGGAATGCGGGTGCAGAAATCAGTGTTGAGTTTTGAAATATTGAGCGAGATCGGCGCGCTGCGCGAGAAACACCTGATCGTCGCCGCCCGAGACCGAAAGCCACGTAATGGGCAGACCGGGGAAAGCCGCTTCAACGGCTTCGAGCCCGTCGCCCACTTCAACGACGATGAAGCCCTCTTCGGTCAGATGATCTGCGGCTTCGGCGAGAATGCGGCGAACGACGTCCATGCCGTCTGCGCCGGCAGCCAGGGCGAGGGCCGGTTCATGACGGTATTCGCTCGGCAGCCGCTCCATGGCATCGGTGGTGACATAGGGCGGGTTCGAGATAATGATGTCAAAGCGCCGTCCCTGAAGATTTTCAAAAAGATCGCTCTGAACCAGTTCCAGCGTCTCTTCCATGTCATAGTCCCGGCGATTGATCTTGGCAACCTCCAGCGCAGCTGGGGAAATGTCCGAGCCGGTGACCTTGGCATTGGGGAAAGCCCCCTGCGCGAGAATGGCCAGACACCCCGAACCCGTGCAGAGGTCAAGCACGCTTTGCACCGCCTCCGGATCTGCGGCCCAAGGGGCCAGATCTTCTTCGAGCAGCTCCGCGATGTAGGAGCGGGGAATGAGCGCACGCTCATCAATGTAGAAGCGGTGCTCGGTGAGCCAGGCTTCCTTCAGGAGATAGGCGGTGGGGGTCTTGTCATGCACACGACGGTCGATGAGATGCACGATCCGCACGAGCTCGTTGTGCGTGAGCGCAGCATCGAGGAACATGTCGAAATTCTCAAACGGGAGTTTCAGCGCTCGGCAGATGAGAAAGGATGCATCTTCGAGCGCGCTTGGCGCCCCATGTCCGAATGAAAGATCGGAGGTTTCAAGTTCTGTAACGGCCCAGCGGTAAAGGTCGCGGATCGTTTTCAGGTTGTGGATGGGATCGTCAAGCAACGGCGCAATTTCGTACATGATTCGGATATCCCCGGATGTCGCGGAGGCTCCTGAAGTCCGCGAGCCGCTTTGCGGCCGGTTGGTTTGGCAGGGAGCCTCATGAATGTCGTCAGAATTTTTTTGAAGCCTGCATTATAAAGAGGTCGTCTGGGCCGCAAAGATGGGGAAGCTCATTCCAATGAAGACGTCTGCGGGTGGTTTGATTCTGATGATGATTCATGGCGACCGGGTTTGGCGGACTCTCGGAGACTGCAAAGAGCGTTTTGTCTCTTCCGTATGACAGTGCTAAAGACGACGCAGAGAAGCGCTGCAGTGTTTTCGATGACGGCAGACTTTTACCGATGGCAGAGCCTCTCCGAGCGTTCCGTTTGCAGCGGCCAGAGACTCTAAGCGCTTTGCCGCAAGGATGGTGAGACCAACGGGGCGACTCTCGCTAAAATGCATGCAGCTGGTTCTTCCAGTGATCCTCTTCTTTCCTTATTTCGTCTGAGCCTCCTTTGCACCTTCGTCAGATCAAAATCGCCGGCTTCAAAAGCTTCGCGGACCCCGTAGTGATCGAACTGCGGGACCCGCTGATTGCGATCGTGGGCCCGAACGGCTGCGGCAAATCGAACATCATCGATGCGGTTCGCTGGGTGCTGGGCGAAGGCCGCATCGGTGAACTGCGCGGTTCGAGTTCGATGAGCGAACTGATTTTCGCGGGCTCTACCGGCCGTGCGCCGCTCGGACGAGCAAGCGTCGAACTGGTGCTTGACAACGCGGACCATCAGGTGAAAGGGCCGTGGGGGCAGTACGAAGAATTGTCCGTACGCCGCGTGGTCACCAAGGAAGGCGTATCGGCCTACTACATCAATCACCAGCAGGTGCGCCGCCGCGATGTCCAGGAAATCTTCATGGGCACGGGGCTGGGCGCACGCAGCTACGCCATCATTTCGCAGGGCATGATTGCGAGCTTTATTCGTGCCAAGCCCGAAGAGCTGCGCGTTTATTTGGAAGAGGCCGCCGGCGTGTCGCTCTATAAAGAGCGCCGCCGCGAAACTGAGAATCTCCTCAAATCCACACGGGAAAATCTCGAACGCGCTGCTGACCTTCAGGCCGTGCGTGCTGAAGAGATCACTCGGCTGCAGGCCGAAGCAGATACTGCCGCCCGCTGGCAGGCGCTGAGCGACAAAAAGGTTCAGAGCGAATCGCTTTGGTACTTCCTGCAGTATGAAGATGCAAAGCGGGAATCCGATGCCGCGCGGGCGGCTATTGCGCAGCTCGAAAATGAGATTACGGCAAAGCGCCGTGATCTTGAAACGCTCGAATCGCATTCTGAAGACCTCGCTGCGGCTGAGCGCAGTGCTGATGCGGCGCACCGCAATGCTTCCGACGCCTTCCGTGAAAGCGAGAAGGAGCTCGCCCGCTTGGAGGGCGAGATGAGCCGCATCGTGGAACGTCGGCGATTGGCCGAACGAACCTTTGTGGAGGCCGAAGCCGCACTGAAAGAAAAGCGGGCATTGGCCGAGGAGCTCGAAGTTCGGATTGAATCAGCCGCGCAAAAAGAGGAGCGTCTCGCGGCTGAACTCGAAGAGCTCGATGAATTGAACGCTGCTCGAGATGAAGCCCTCGAAGGCGCTCAGTCTGCTGAAGAGGAGTCGCGCATGCGGGCGGAGTCAGCCGGCGCACAGCTCGCTCGCGCTCGTACGGAAGTCGAAGTGGCGGAGGCCGGCCTCCAATCTGCTCGTGAGCGAGCAGCGGAAGTGGCAGACCGAATGGCTCGTCTCGAGACTGATGCGGCAGATGCGTCTGAAGCGCACCCGGATGAAGAAACATTGGCGGCGCTCGCAGAATCTTTAGCCGAAGTCCGCGAAGTGCTCGAAGAAACTGCGGTTGCCCGCGAAGACGCCGCTGCCGCAGCAGAAGAAACACGCGAACACGCGAAAGTCGCCCAAGAGGCGTACTTTGCCGCCCTTTCGCAGGTTAAGGCTCTGCGCGCAAAACTCGAAACGCTTTCAGCCGTGCAGCAAAAGGCACTGGAGTCTGACAGCCTCACGGCGTGGCTTCAGGATCAGGGACTCGACGGACTGCCGGAATTGATTCACGAAATCAAGATCGACGACGCCTGGACAACCGCGCTTGAAGCGGTGCTCGAACACCGTGCACGCGCTTTTTTGCTGCGCGATCTGCGTTCCGCTGCCGGGTTCGCAAGCGCTAAGGCGCGCCCGCCGGCGAGACTCGCTTTTGCGGCTCCCGCAGAGACTGCCGCTCATCCGCATCCTGAATGGGCGGCAAAGCGCTTGAGAAGCGTTATCCAAACCGATAATCCGGCGGCGGCTGCAGCGGCCGACGTTTGGACCGCAGGCGTCGGGCTCGCCAATTCGCTCGAGACAGCACTCGCAGCGCGCGCCGACATTCCGCCGGGATGCGCACTGGTGACGCCGCAGGGCGACCTCGTCAATGCGGCGTCTGTTACCTTTTGGGCTGCGGAAGATCCGCGCTTGGCGATCCTTTCCCGAGAACGAGAAATTGCGGAACTTACGCATCAGGTGGAGGCGCTTGACGAGGCAGCGGCAGCCGCTGACGGCGCCCGTACGGCTGCGCAGAAAGCCGAAGCTGATGCGCGAGGGCGTGCCGAGGCGCTGCAGCGCGAGGTCGTTGAGCTCGAGCGCCGCACGGCCAAGCTCGTCCTTGAGGAACGAGAAGCCCGCAGTGCGTGGGAGGCCTGGCAGCGCCGAGAGGCCGATCTCAGGCGGTCGCGTGAAGAAATGGAGATCGAGGCTGAGCGGGCCCAAGAGCGTGTAGAGGCAGCGCTTGGCGCCGTAGAAACCAAAACGGAAGCGCTCGACGAGATTCAGCACGCCGCGGGTGAAGCTGCGGCTGCGCATGATCGGCTGCATGACCGGCTGGTTGACCTTAAGCGCGCTGCGGCGGAGTCGATTCATCGTGAGGCCATGAAAAAGCTCGAGGCGTCGCAGGCTCGTGAGTCGCGCACCGAGGCCGAACGGCGGCTCGCGGAAACCCAAAGCGACATTGCCCGAGAGTCCAAGCGTCTCGAAGAAACCCGCGAAGTGCTCGATGCCCGTGAAGACGAACGGCTGCAAAGCGGCACGTCGGAGCTCCTCGAAAAAAATGCGAGTCTCGAAAAGGCATTGGCCGCCGCGCAGACTGAACTTGAAGCGGCCCGTAGCAAACGTGAGGACGAACAGCGGCAGATCAAGCGCTTGAACGAATCGATTCTTCCGCTGACAGAAGAAATTGCTCGGCTGCGCGTAGAGGCCGAACAGAAGGCGGGACTGCTCGGGCAGTTCTCCGGGCGCATGCAGGAACTTGGTGCGGATTGGACCGAGCTCTCTAAGCTCGCACAAGAACGAGGCGTCAAGGCCAACACAGTGCGTAACGAGGTCACGCGCCTGATGAATGAAATTGCCGCACTCGGTCCGGTCAATCATGCAGCTTTGGCCCATCTTGAGGCGGCGCAGGAAGCCATTCGCCTCGCAGAAGCTCAGATGCAGGATCTGCGGCAGGCCATTGAGACGCTCGAGGCGGCTATCCGCCGCATTGACGCAGAGACCCGCGCACGCATGCGTGAAACCTTTGACAAGGTCAACGAACAGTTTAATGACACGTTTCGCGGTCTTTTCGGCGGAGGCCGCGCGGCGCTTCGCATGGAGGGCGACGAGATCCTCTCGGCGGGCGTTGAAGTTTCGGCTCAGCCGCCCGGCAAGCGCAATCAGACCGTGCGGCTTTTGTCGGGCGGCGAACAGGCGCTCACGGCCACGGCGCTCGTCTTTGCCATGTTTAAGCTCAACCCCGCCCCCTTCTGTCTGCTCGACGAAGTCGATGCCCCGCTCGATGAAGCAAATCAGGGACGACTGGCGCGTCTTTGTACCGAAATGAGCGTTGATACGCAGTTCCTCATCATTACGCACCATCGCGTCACGATGGAATATGCCAAGGCGCTGATTGGCGTCACGATGAAGGAGCCCGGGGTGAGCCGGGTAGTATCGGTCGATATTGCGGAGGCCGTTGGCTATGCTCAGCAGGCTAATGAGCCGGCTGCCGCCGCGTCGACCAGTTCCGCCGGTTCGCTCTCCTGATGCGCCGTCGCGGATGTTTTCACTTTGCTTGCATTGTGCTGGCTCTAAACGCTAGGATGCAGGGAAGAGCTGTGCCAAAGCGTTTTTTGAGCGCGCCGGCAGCGCGCGAAGCCGTCTTTTCTGCAGCAGCCTATGAACCCACGACTCTTCTCTTTGCAGCCAGGCGCTGATTCCATAAAGAAGCTCGTCGCGCTTCTGTTTTTTGGGGCTTGCGGGCTCTTTTGCCCGCTCTCTGGCAGTGCGGCGGCGCCTTCTCAGCCCGACGCTTTAACGGCGGCGAGCTTCTCGTCGGATTTCCCGGCAGAGCATATGCCGCTCAAGGTGGGCGTGGTGAAATATGTCCGCCCGTCGCCCTACGAGCCGATTGTGGAAGCGACGATCGGGGCACTTAAGCGTGTGTTCGGCACGTCCAACGTCATCGTGACGCATTACGACCTGGCGGGACTCTCGCAGGCGATCCGCGAAGGCGAGGTGGATCTTTTCCTATCAAGCTCTGGTTTTTACGTCCGCATGGAGCGCTACGGCGCCCGCGCAGCGGCCACCGTAGCGTCTAACAACTATCCCAATCCCAATCACAACGATGGTTCAACGATCGTCGTGTCTGCCGCCCGGAAGTCCCTCAATAAACTCTCGGACTTGAAGGGCGCGAAGCTCGTTCTTTCTTCTCCTCAGGCCTTCACCGGGCGGCAGCTTGCCGAGCATGTGCTGCTCAAGGCCGGCCTTAACCCCGAAACGCTTTTCAGTTCGCGTGTTTATTTGGGCGACGGCAAGCGTCTGGAAGGCGCTATTCCGATGATTCTTTCGGGAGAGGCGGATGTCGGCTTTTTCCGGCTCTGTTATCTCGAAGAGTGGCTCGCTTCACACCCCAATGCCAAGGGGCAGCTCAAGGTGCTTAATCGTCTGGATTCCGCGGAGCGGCCCGAGCCCTGCATGCGTTCCACGGCGCTTTATCCGTCGTGGACGGTCGCAACAACGCCGGCCACAGATCCGCGGGTATCACGTCTAGTGCTGCGTGCGCTCTTTGAGATGCCGCCCACGTTTGAGCGGGGCCTTTATTGGAGCGCTGCGACGGACTATTCAAGCGTGGATCAGGTTTTTCATGATCTGCGCATTGGTCCCTATGCCTACCTGCGGGACTGGACTGTCCGCCGGCTGATCGATGAGTACGGCACTTGGATATTGCTCTTTGTGCTGCTTCTCTTAGGGCTCATTTTTCACAGCGTGCGTGTGTCGCAGCTCGTGCGTGTCCGCACGGCTCATCTGCAGGAGGCGCTGCATGAGCAAAAGCGCCTGCAAAGCAATGCTCGAGCGGCGGCCGAACGCGTTGAACATATGAGCCGAGTAGGCGCAGTGGGGCAGCTCTCTACGATTTTTGCGCATGAGATGCGTCAGCCGCTCGCCGCCATCTCGCTCTATGTCTTCGGGCTTAAGCGTCTCGTTCAATCCGGCAGCCTGACGCCCGAAAAGATTGAGGCAATTGCCGGGAAACTTGAGACGCAGACGGCTCGCGCCGACGCGATTGTGAACCGCGTACGGGCTTACGCAAAATCCGATAAACCCGTGCGGGAAGCCGTGAGTTTGGTCGAGGCGGCGCGAGAGGCCCTGCGCGAGCTCACCACGACCGGCCGCTGGCATGCTGCCGTGTCGATCGCGGCGCGTGAGGACGTCCAGTGTTTGGCCGATCCGCTCGAGCTCGAACTCGTTGCGATGAATCTCATTAAAAACGCGCTGGAAGCCGTGGAAGGGTTCCCGGCCGGTATGGTGAATATCGCCGTGAGCGAGCATAACGGCAAGGCTGAACTCACCGTGCTCAATAACGGCCCGGCGGTACCCTCAGAGCTCGTTGAACGGCTTAACGACAGGGCAGCCTCCGGCTCGAGCAGCAAAAAGAGCGGTTTGGGGCTGGGGCTCTCGATTGTGCGGAGCATCCTCGAACGTCTGGGCGGACGGATCACTTTTACGGCTCTGGCAGGGGGCGGATTGGCTGCCGTGGCAACGCTTCCCACGCTCGCGCGGGCGCTCTCGCTTCATCAGGCGGCCGAAGGCACTGCCCAAGCTGCAGAGGCAAAAGAAATCGGTAATTCTTCAAAGAACTAAAGCATTATGAGACCCAGTCAGAAACAGATTACCCCCGAACAGCTTGTCTTCGCGCAGGCGCACGCTTTGGTGCGCATTGTGGATGATGAAGCGGATCTGCGCGAAGCCTTGAGCTTCGTGCTGGATATGGAAGGATGGAAAACGGTCACCTACGGGCGGGCAGAGGACTTCTTCACGGGCGACTCCCCGTCGGAGCCGGGCTGTGTGGTGCTCGACGTGCGCATGCCGGGCATGAGCGGGATTGAGGCTCAGCATGAGATGAGGAGCCGCGGCATTGCGCTGCCGATCATTTTTCTCACCGGTCACGGCGACGTCGATATGGCGGTGGGGGCGGTGCAGGACGGCGCATTTGATTTTCTCCTGAAACCCGTCGACAACGAGCGTTTTCTCAACTCGGTCGCCTGTGCGGCTTGGGCGAGCGCCGCTGCCGCGGCGGGGCTCCCCGGAGAAGATTCGCTCGAGCGGCTCGCCGCCCTAACTAAACGTGAGCGTTCGCTCGCTCAGCTCATTGCGCTCGGCCTCACGAACCGCGAAGCGGCTGAACGAAGCGGCATTGCGCAGCGTACGATGGAAGTGCACCGAGCAAACATTCTGCGTAAGCTCGGCGTCAAAACGCCCGAAGATATTCGGCGGCTGCTCGAGATGGCTGCCGCCGCCGAAAAAGCGTAGTTCACCGCTGATCTTTAAGCTCGGGAAAGAGCACGTCGGAATAGCCGAAGTGCGTCCAGTCCTTGATGCGCATCGGATAGACGATGCCTTTCAAGTGGTCAAACTCATGCTGCACCACTCGGGCATGAAACCCTTCGGCTTCACGCTCGATGGTCTCGCCGTCAAGTCCATAGCCGGTGTAGTGAATTCGCCTGGCACGAGGCACAACCCCGCGCATGCCGGGTACGGAGAGGCACCCCTCCCAGCCGTTCTCCCAATCATCAGCGGTGCCTTCGAGTAGCAGTTCGACGGTTGGATTGATGAGCACGGTCTGCGGCACTGCCGGCGCATCCGGGTAGCGGCTCGAGGCTTCAAAGCCAAAACAAATGATGCGTTCGCTCACGCCCACCTGAGGCGCAGCAATGCCGACGCCGCCCTCGGCATGCATGGTGTCCCACATATCCGCAACGAGCTTTCGGAGTCTGGGGCTCCCGAAATCCCGAACCGGCAGCGCCTCCTTCATCAGCACGGGTTCCCCAAGACGCATGACTTCCAAAACCATATCGGCAGCTCCTCCAATGAGATCTGGTGTTAAGCCCGCACGTCAAGGAGGCGCACGGCTTCTTCAACGACATCTACGGCACCTTTGGCCGCACGGTCAGCCGCGTCCTTCAAGGCTTCAAAGCGAATCGCGCGTTTGGATTCCCGCAGGCCTGCAGCGGAATTGACGATCGGGCAGATGGCGGCATAGGGGAGCTCAAGCTCACGGGCCAAAGCGCATTCCGGATAGGCCGTCATGCCGATGACATTGGCGCCGTCACGCGCATAGCGGGCGACTTCCGCAGCGGTTTCAAGGCGCGGTCCCTGGGTGCAGGCATAAACGCCGTCGGCCACGATGGTTTTTCCCAGGCGGCGGGCGGCATTGATGAGGAGCGCGGAGAGCGCTTGGTCAAAAGGCATGGTGAAGTCAATGTGCTTCACGCCGGCGTCCGGCGAATCATAGTAGGTGCATTCGCGGCCCCAGGTATAGTCGATCAGCTGATCCGGCACCATCAAGTCGCCCGGCAGGAGCGCTTCGCCGATGCCGCCCACGGTCGCAACGCCGATGATGCCTTCAACGCCCGCACGCTGGAGGGCCCAGATGTTGGCTCGGTAGGGAACGCGATGAGGTGCGTACTCATGATGCACGCCGTGGCGGCGCAGGAAGACAATCGGACGGCTGCCCAGGCGCCCGAAAATAAGCGGGGCGGAAGGCCGTCCGTAGGGTGTCTCCATGTCGATTTCTTCGGGATCTTCAATGATCCCGGGACGGTCAAATCCAGTTCCGCCGATGAGTGCGAGCATGATCAATCCTTCTTTTCGAGTTCTGCGGGAAGCGTACCGCCTAAGAGCATGAGGAGCTTTTCTTCGTCAATGACAGGGATGCCGAGTTCCTCGGCTTTGCTCAGTTTGCTGCCGGCGTCGGCCCCAGCGACCACGCACCACGTGCGGCGGCTTACCGATCCGGCGACTTTCGCTCCCTGAGCGGTGAGTCGGTCCTTGGCCTCGTCACGGCTCAGTGTCGGTAGGGTGCCGGTGAGCACAAAGGTCTTTCCGGAGACCAGACTCGGCGCGGTCTTTTCGACCGCGGGCCAGCAAATGCCGCGGGCGATGAGCGCATCAATAACGGTGCGGTTGTGCGGTTCGCGAAAGAACGCATAGATGCTTTCGGCCACCACTTCGCCGACATCGGGTACGCCGGTAAGCGCTTCCATGGAGGCATTTTCAATGGCGCTCAACGTGCCGAAATGGTTGGCAAGTCCGAGCGCCGTGGCTTCGCCGACATGGCGGCAGCCAAGCGCAAAGACAAAGCGGGCGAGCGTGGTATGGGTGCTCGCCTGAATGCTGGCGAGCAAGTTGGCGGCGGCCTTGGGTCCCATGCGTTTTTCGGGTTTTTCACTCCCGGCAGTCGCCGTCGTGGGGGCGGTGAGGGCTTCGAGCGTCAGACCAAAGAGGTCGGCAGGGGTCTTTACGAGGCCTTCATCGACGAGCATGTCGACGATTTTTTCGCCCAGACCATCAATCCCCATGGCGCGGCGGGCAGCGAAATGCACAATGGAAAGCTTCATCTGCGCGGGACAGACGAGGCCGCCCGTGCAGCGCATGTCTTTTTCTTCTTCATCCCGAATGACAGCACTGCCGCAGATCGGGCAGACATGAGGCATCTCGAAAACCTTGGTGCCTGCCGGCCGGCGCTCTTTGACGACGCGCAGGATTTCCGGAATGACGTCGCCCGCCCGGCGTAGCACAACAGTGTCGCCCACGCGCAGGTCGAGGTCTTTCACCACATGATCTTCGTTATGCAGCGTTGCGTTGGAAACCGTGACGCCGCCCACATAGACCGGCGCCAGACGTGCGACCGGCGTGAGCCGGCCGGTGCGGCCCACCTGTACGTCAATGCCGAGCACTTGGGTGAGCACCTCTTCGGGAGGGTATTTGTGCGCGCACGCCCAGCGCGGTTCTCGGGCAATGAAGCCAAGCTCTTCTTCAAGTTCGAGGCTGTTGACTTTATAGACCACGCCGTCGATTTCAAAGGGAAGCGACGCACGGGCCGCCGCAACTTTGTCGTGGAAGGCGGCGAGTGCTTCGGGCCCCTTGACGACCTCGCGCATGTGCGCAACGGGAAACCCCAGCTCTGCGAAACGGTCCAGCACGCCCGACTGCGTCTCAGCAAAGGGTTCAGAGACTTCGCCCAGACAGTAGGCATAGAAGTGAAGGGTGCGCTGAGCCGTTACGCTCGAGTCAAGCTGGCGCAGCGACCCGGCAGCGGCGTTGCGCGGGTTGGCAAACGGTTTTTCGCCGGCTGCTTCCTGTCGGGCATTGAGGGCCAGAAAGTCGGCCTTATGCATGATGCATTCGCCGCGAACTTCCAGAATATCGGGCACTTTGCCGTTGAGACGAAGCGGAATGGTGCGGATCGTGCGGACATTGGCCGTCACGTCTTCGCCCTCAACGCCGTCGCCGCGAGTGGAGGCTTCTGTCAAGACGCCTTTTTCATAACGCAGATTGGTGGCGAGCCCGTCGAACTTCAATTCGCAGTCGTATTCGACGGGCGGGTCTTCCGGCGAAAGGCCCAGAGCTGAACGCACGCGTTCGTCAAAGGCGGCTGCCCCGGCTGCCGAAAAGTCAGTTTCCGTATGGATGGAGAGCATCGGCACGTCATGGCGCACCTTCTTGAAGCCGGTGCGGACCGCGCCCCCTACGCGCAAAGTGGGAGAGGTGCGGCTTTTGAGTTCAGGAAAGCGGGCTTCGAGCGCCTTCAGTTCATTGAACGCCCGGTCGTATTCCGCATCGGGCACGCTCGGCTCATCAAGCACGTAGTACTCGTAGTTCCAGCGTTCAAGCTCGGTTTCCAACTGATGCATGCGCGCGGGCGCTTGGTCGGGCGAAAGCGCTGCAGCGTCGCTGCCGAAAAAGGAGGCCTGCGCGGGAGATGCCGCTCCCGAGGCTGGGGCAGCGGCGGCTTTGCCGGTTTTGCGGGTCCGCTGCGGTTTTGCTTTGACGGGCGCGGCTTCTTCGTTGTCGTTAAATAGAGAGGTCATCATGAAAATCTGCTTCGGGCAAACGAGGACGTTTGTCAGGCGTATTCAGTTGTGCTCAATGAAAAGGCCGTCCGACAATCGATATGGCAGTCGACAGTCGGGCGGCCTCGTGCGGAGTGCTTCGTGAATGTTTTCGCTTTAATGCGAGAAGAGAAGCTTGGCGCGCTCAGAGGCCGGCGTGACGCCGCCAGCGGACATCAGCTTCGCCTGCGAGGCGATCTTTTCCGCAATTTGCATGGCGCCGCCCGCATCAATCGGACGCGCTGCGCAGTCTGTCCAGATGCCGTTTAGGGCGGCAGCCAGACTGTTTGCGATGGCAAAGAAGCGCTTCAAGTCGCCGCGGGCCAGATTGGCGAGCGGAAGGGAGAGTGCCAGCGTGAGCGACTTGGTCTGATCGGGACCAAAGGCGAGCGTCATCACGGGGTCAATGTCGTCAACGGCCAGACGAAGCTCCCAGCGGCCACTCGCCGCAGCAAAGCCGGCGGCTGAAGCGGCCGCGCCGACGGCTTCGAGCGAGAAGCTTTCTTCGGCTTCGCCGCGCGGCACAATGCGGACCTCAACGGCACGATCGTAGTATTTGATGAAGCGCTTGAGGTCTGCAGAACGCTTGACGGCGTCTTCGGGCTCCATCTCCCGACGCAGCGCCACTTCGTTTTGCGCAGCGGACTGTTCGAGCACTTGGAAGAAGCGTGATGCGGCGACGTCGTCGAGCTGTGCGACGCGGTTGGCGAGCACCACTGCGGCTACAACGTGGCGGGCGGGACCCGTCAGTTCGCCGGAATCGTAATAAAGACCGTCACGCGAGGACTGCGCCCAAATACGCACAAGGAGCGGCAGCTGAAGGCGGTCCACCTCGAGTTTGAGGCTCTGTACGCCCCCCAAGGCGAACTGCATGCCTTCCCGCGGCGCAATGTCAAGGATCCATTCGATCATGCTGTCGACCGGCGGCTCTGCCGGATGGCGCTCTGAGCTTTCAGGTTCCGCGGCTTGAGCGGCGGCCTGAGCTTCCGCCTCGTCAGCAGCGCGCTGCGCTTCTTCCTCCGCTTCGAGCTGGCGGTAGATAGGCGGCTCATCCGAAGGCGATTGGGGCTCAAAAAGCTCCGATTCTTCCGTGGGTTTCGCAGCATCTGGATTGAACACCGGCTCCATAGGGGCGGCAGCACTGGCCGCCGGCTTTGGCGCCGGTGCGTCAGGCGCAGGGCGCATGGCAGCGCCGCTCGCCACTAACGGATCGTCCATGGGGATTGGACGGAGTTTTTCCCCGGCCTCGCGGGCGCGACGTTCGTCGCGTCGGCCGCGAAGAATGATATAGACGGCGCAGACTGCTGCGACGACGATGATGGGAATAATGATTTCCAACGAAAACATGGCCCCTTGTACTCCGCGTGATGCCGAGGTTTTATAGAACTTTTTATTGTACGCACTCTATATAAAAACGTGCGGTAGAGATTCTGCCGGAACCGATGTGCGGGCGGGTCCTGATGCGCCCGAGGAGATGAAAACTTGATTTCATTCGGCTCTACGTAGTGGAACCTCGGGAGAAAAATGCGCGGCACGGAAAAACAAAGACGCCGAGACAAAAACGATCGGCGCCGGACCATCCGTTGACCGCTCGGGCAGCAGTTCCCGCTTGCATCAAAGCATAGACGGCAAGCTGCCCATCGGTCCGCAACAGGAGAAACAAAAAAATGAAGACCCCCGCATTGAGCCGCCGCTCGCTTTTGAAAACTGCCGCCGCTGCCGGCGCCGCCGCTTCCGTGCCGACCTTTGCCTCGAGCGCTGCACTCGAGCCCGCTGCTGAGACCGGACACATCCGCAACTTCGACATGATCGAAGCCTTCTACCGCGAATATCCGAAAAAACTCGCGGCGGTTCGCGGACATCTCGGCCGCCCGCTCACGCTCGCGGAAAAAATCCTCTACACGCATCTCTATCATCCCGAAGAAATGCGTGAATTTAAGCGCGGCGCTGACTACGTCGAACTCCGCCCGGATCGTGCAGGCACGCATGACATTGGCGGCCCGATGGCCATTATTCAGTTCCTTTCATCGGGTAAGGACCGCATTGCGCTGCCGGCAGCGATTGTCTGTGACCACTTGGTGATGGCCAACGCGGGTGCGATTCCTGACTTGAAGGTTGCCGATAAGTCGAACTACGAAACGTACGATTTCCTTGCCCGCGCTGCCAAGCGCTACGGCTTTGACTTATGGCCTGCGGGCGCGGGCATCTGTCACCAGGTCTTCCTCGAGAATTACAACTTCCCGGGCGGCATGATGCTCGTCACCGACAGCCACACGCCTACTGCGGGCGGCCTCGGCATGCTCGCGATCGGCGTGGGCGGCGCTGACTTGGTCGATGGCCTCATGGGCATGGAGTGGGAGCTCAAGATGCCCAAACTCATCGGCGTGAAGCTTACCGGCCGCCTGAAAGGCTGGGCTTCTCCGAAGGATGTGATTCTGAAGCTTACGGGCATCCTTTCGACCAAGGGCGGCACCAACGCCATCATCGAATTCTTCGGCGAAGGCACGGAATCCCTCTCTGCAACCGGCAAGGCCACGATCTGCAACATGGGTGCAGAAACGGGCGCCACCACGTCGATCTTCCCGTTTGATGCTGCTATGGAGCGCTATCTCGTCTCCACGGGCCGTCAGGCCGTGGTTGACCTTGCCCGCGGCGTTGCCAAGGATTTGAAGGCTGACCCAGAAGTAGTCGCCGATCCGGCGAAATACTATGACCGCGTGGTGGAAATCGACTTGTCGACGCTCGAACCCCACATCAACGGTCCGTTCTCGCCCGATGCTGCGATGCCGATTTCGACGGTTGCCGCCAAGGCCAAGGAAAAAGGCTTCCCGCAGAAACTTGAAGTTGCGCTGATCGGTTCGTGCACAAATTCATCCTACGAAGACATTACGCGCGCAGCTTCGGTTGCCAAGGAAATGATCGACAAGGGCATTGAAGTGAAAACCCCGATCATGGTCGTTCCCGGTTCGGTCCGCATCTTCCAGACGCTCGAACGCGACGGTCTTTTGGACGTCTTCCGTAAGCTCAACGCGACGGTGCTTGCGACGGCCTGCGGCCCCTGCATTGGTCAGTGGCATCGTACGACGGGCGACATGACGCGTCCCAATTCCATCATTGAGTCCTTCAACCGCAATTTCGCCGGCCGCAACGACGGCAGCACCAAGACCAACGCATTCCTTGCCTCGCCCGAAATCGTCATGGCTATGGCTGCAGAAGGCGACATCACCTTTAATCCGCTCGCCGGAACGCTGAGAAGCCGCACCGGTCAGAATGTCAAGCTCGCCGAACCCAAGGGCGAAGAGCTGCCTAAGCAGGGCTTCGTCAAGGAAGTGGCCGGCTGCGTCCTGCCGACCTACGAAAAGATCGATATGGCGGTGAGCCCCACCAATGAACGCATTCAGCTCCTCAGCCCCTTCAAACCTTGGGACGGCAAGGACTTCGTCGCGCTTCCGCTCCTCATCAAAGTGAAGGGCAAGTGCACGACCGACCACATCAGCCCGGGCGGCAAGTGGCTGCCGTATCGCGGCAATATCGACCGCATTTCCGACAATCTGCTCGAACGCGGCATCAATGCCTTTAACGGACAGGCCGGCAAGGTTTGGAATACCGAAACGAAGGCCTACGATACGCCCGCCAAGGTGGCCCGCTATTACAAGAACCACCATGTGGCATCCGTGATCGTCGGTGACGACAACTATGGCGAAGGGTCGTCGCGCGAACACGCTGCGATGGAGCCGCGCTACCTCGACGTTGCCGTCGTGCTCGCCAAGAGCCTTGCCCGCATTCACGAATCCAACCTTAAGAAACAGGGCATTCTCGCGCTGACGTTTGCAGATCCCGCCGACTACGACAAGATCCGCGAAAAAGATCGTATTTCGGTCCTTGGCCTCTCTGAAATCGCTCCGAATAAGACCGTTGTGATTGAGCTCACGCACGAAGACGGCTCCAAGGAACGCTTTGAAGCCCGCCATTCCTACAACGCCAAGCAGCTTGCCTGGTGGCGCGCCGGCAGCGCCCTCAACTGGGTGGTTGCTCAGGAAAAGGCTGAGCAGTCCGGCGCCCGCAAGGCCTAACTGGAAGGATCTCCGGCAGAAATCCCCCGCTGCTCAATAGAGATCCATTCCTGCCGCCGTCGTTCAATCGTTTCCGTGTTTTTTGGACGACGGCGGGTTTTCTGACGGCAGTCTGAAGGCTCTTTGATCCAGTACGCAGGTACGTAGTGGTTTTAAAGCGTCATCATGCCGACGTGGGAGAAGTGCGCCTCAGGCGCCCTCCAAAAAAACTCAAAACAACCCATCTAAAGTCCGGACCTCAAGACCCCGCCGCCCATGTTTATGGATGGCTGCCGCTGCCCGACCGCTTTCGGGCCGGCCGTAAGCCCGGACTGCTTCAATAGGAGAAAGCAATGTCCGACATGGATATGAGCCGCCGTGGTCTTCTGAAGACCTCGCTCTTCGGCGCTGCCGCCGCCGGTATGACCGGAATCGCCGCGGCTGCTGAAGCCAAGTCCAGCAAGAAAGCCCCGGTTTATGACGCGATCGTCGTGGGCGCGGGTCCCGCAGGCCTGATCACTGCCATCACCGCCCACGACTTGGGCGCCAAGGTGGTGCTCTTTGAAAAACGCGACCGTCCGGACGGCAATGCCATTTACGCGCTGGGCTCGGTTTGCGGCTGGGGTTCTCGTCATCAGAAGGAGCAGGGTATTGAAGATACGGCTGAAGCCTTCAATGCCATGATGATGGATGTTTCCAAGCAGATGGGTGACAAGGCGCTCAACCGCACCTATACGGACAACATCTCTGAAGGTATCGACTGGCTCGAAAAGGAAGGCGTGAAGTTCGGCAAGATCAAGCCCATGCCTTATCCTCGTCTCGGCCGTACCTGCCGAGTATTGGGCGAAGGTCTCACGGGTGGCTCCCGCCTCGTGCAGACGCTCCTCGCTGCCGCCAAGAAGCGCAGCATTGAAATCCTCTACGAACACAAGGTGATCGAGCTTCTCCATGACGATCATTTCAGCGTCACGGGCGTGAAGACGCTCTCGGACGAAGGCCAGAAGGAATGGCTTTCGAAGGGCGGCGTCTGTTTGACGACGGGCGGCTTCTCGGCCAACCCCGAAATGGTGGACCGCTACATCGGCGGCTGGGCTACCCGCATGGTGCTGCGCGGTTCGCGGTCGACAACTGGCGAAAACATTTCGCTCGCGCTGCCGCTCTATGCCAAATTCGTCAACATGGACCAGTTCCACTGCGGCCCGATCGTCGGCATCACGCATGTGAATCCGGCCGATGTGCTCAATTCCGGCTACGGCGTTCAGGTGAACACCTCCGGCAAGCGCTTCATGGACGAAAACAACACCTATGTTGTCAAGGCCCGCACGACGGCGCTTCAGACGCTCGACAACCAGGCCTGGGTGATCGTCGACAGCGAATGCCCCGTGCTCGACAAGGTCATTGCTAAGTTCGATCGCCTGCACAGCCCCTACGGCAAGGCCGATACGATTGAAGCTCTCTGCAAGCAGGTGAACCTCCCCGAAAAGAACGTGGTCAAGGAAGTGAAGGCCTACAACGATGCCCTCGCTGCCGGCAAGCTCGAAGAAATGGTTCCGCCCTGCACGTACAAAAAGCCCCATCCCGTTGCCAAGGCTCCGTTCTACGCCGTTCCGTTCCAGGGCGGCATGACGGCCACCTTCGGCGGCCCGCTCATTAACACCAAGGCTGAAATTCAGAGCCTTGACGGCGGCAGCATCCCCGGCCTTTACGCCGCGGGCAATGCCGCGGGCGGCATCTTCTTCTTCAACTACGCGGGCGGTGCTCAGCTCGGCGCTGCGACCGTCTACGGCCGTATCGCCGGCCGTGAACTGGCCAACCGCGCCAAGCAGAACTAAAAGACGGGAGAGATTTTTAAAATGACCAAGACCAAAATTCTGGGCCTCGCTATGGCCCTGTGCTTCGGTGCGGCGTTCTCGACGGCATCGATCGCCGGCGACTTCACCGCGGACTTCCACCTCGCGCACGGTCAGAAGTGCGAAACCTGCCACAAGACCGCTCCGAAGGCGGGCGCCAAGGTGAAAAAGCAGGTCTGCCAGGGCTGCCACAGCTATGAGCAGCTGGCCAAGCAGACGGCTAAGGTTGAACCCAATCCGCACTACAGCCACCTGGGCGACGTGAACTGCACGGACTGCCACAAGGGTCACAAGAAGTCTGAACTGATGTGCAACAGCTGCCACCAGTTTGACCTTAAGGTTCCTCACTAACGTGAGCCTTCAGCAGTCACTTCATTGCTGAGCTACAGAAAAGCCCGCCCGCTTCCGCTTCGGGAGCGGGCGGGCTTTTTTAGATGCCGGCGGTATTGAGAAGCCTTCAGGTGAAGTGACCTGAAGGCTTTCGTCATATTGATGGTGAGCCGTTAAGCCGGAAGCAGGTCCACCTGTTCCTTCAAATTCTTGGAGAGGAGCGCCTTGGCGCCCTCTTCATCTCCGCGCTGAATAGCACGCAAAAGCTCGCGCTCCTGCTGAGCGATCATCATGAAAAACGACGGGTCGTTTTGCGGCAGGTGGGAGGTCGTCTTCTCAAAATACGTAATGAGCGCAGCGGAGAAAACTTGGAGCACACGGTTGCCGCAGGATTCAAGCAGGATCAGATGGAATTCGCGGTCCCAGCGGTCGGCTTCCTGCGTATTGCCGGCATTGGCCTCAATGCGGCAGATGGCGTTGTCGAGTCGCCCGAGCAGTGCGGGCGTCATGCGCCGCACGCAGAGCGGGATGATGTTGACCTCAATGAGCAGACGCGCTTCAATGAATTCGCGAATGTCGAAATTCGCGATATCCATCTGGACCTGGATCTGAGAGGAGAGATTTTTCGGACCGAGCGCGTTGACGGTCATGCCGCGTTTGGGAGCACGGTCGACGATGCCCATCTGGGAGAGAACAGAGAGGGCTTTTCGGACTTTGTAGCGCGTGACGTTGAAGCGTTCGGCGATTTCCGCCTCGGTGTCAATGCGGCCGCCCGACTTCGCTTGACGAAGAATGTGCTTGTGAATATCGCGAAAGAGCGTTTCTTCGTCGACCGGACGGTCTGACAGGTAGTTGGATTCCAAGGCGGTTGCTCCCATCACTTCATGAAATGCTGTTGACCCATATTTTACGCGGATGCAGTCGGATCCTACTAAATTTGACGTATGGCGCGAATTCGGGAGGTCATTCAGGTTATTCGGATTTTTCAAGCGATTCGATGCCGGCAGCCCGCTCTCTAAATGCGTAGAGGAGCTCCATTGCAGCCTTTGGCGTCATATTGTCAACGTCAGCCTGCAGCAAATCGTGCGTAAGTGACTTTCTCGCCAGATCCGCGGGAGACGGTTCGCTTTGGAGGGGAGCGTCAAGCGGATCGGGTTCCCAGGCATCGTCTTCGGCGGGCAGCATCGGTTCGGCAAAAAGATCCGGCAGATTGCTCGTCTGTGCATTCGCCTGGGCTTCGAGTTTGGCAAGAAAACCTCTCGCGCGGCGAACGACCGGCGCAGGAACGCCGGCGAGCTGTGCGACGGCGATGCCGTAGCTCTTGGATGCAGGACCCTCTTTGATTTCGTGTTTGAAAACGATCCCTGCGCTTCCCTGAGCAGCCGCAACGTGCACATTGGCCACTTCGCGCAGTTCCTGCGCGAGTCTCGTGAGCTCAAAGTAGTGCGTTGCAAAGAGCGTAAAGCTTCGCGTCTTCTGAACCAGTTCCTGAGCGATGGCTGCAGCGAGCGACAAGCCGTCAAACGTAGAGGTGCCGCGGCCGATTTCGTCCATCAGCACAAGGCTGCGGTCGGTGGCATGACTCAGGATGAAGGCCGCTTCGGTCATCTCCACCATGAAGGTGGAGCGGCCGTGGGCCAAGTCGTCGGATGCGCCGATGCGGGTATGCATGCGGTCGATGGGCCCTATCTCGGCGGCCGCGGCGGGCACGAAGCTCCCGGCCCAGGTGAGGAGGACGATGAGCGCCACACTGCGCATGTAGGTCGACTTGCCGCCCATATTGGGACCGGTAACGATCAGCATCCGGCGGCCGTCTTCCAGACGGCAGTCGTTGGGAACGTAATTTTCAATCGCAGTTTCTACAACCGGGTGACGACCCTTGCGGATGTCGAGCCCTGGGCGAGATGAAAGCTTGGGGCGATGCCAGCGGTTTTCCGCGGCATGGCGTGCGAAGGCACAGAGCACGTCAAGCTGGGCGGCCGCTTTGGCAGCAGCGAGAAGCTCCGGCGTATGTTTGGCGGTTTCAGCGACGAGCTTGTCGTAGAGCTCTTTTTCGAGCGCAGCGGAGCGCTCTTTGGAGGAGAGCGCTCGGTCCTCAATGGATTTGAGTTCGGGCGTGATGAATCGTTCGCAGTTCTTCAAGGTTTGCCGGCGCTGATAGTGCATCGGCACCTGATCGGCCGCGCCCTTCGTCACTTCAATATAAAAGCCGCTCACCTTGTTGTACTGCACCCGCAGCGTATTGATGCCCGTGGCCGCGCGCTCACGCTCTTCCATTTCGAGCAGAATTCGGCTGGTGTCGTCGCGAAAGTGCCGAAGTTCGGCGAGTTCCGGACTGCAGCTCGAGGCGATCGTGTCGCCGTCGCGAAGCATGCCGGGGGGCTCCGGGACAAGGGATTGCTCCAAGCGTTCCCAAATCTCAGAGTTGAGCGTCATGCTCCGGCCGATGCCGGCAATAAGGTCAAGCGGCGAGTCAGCGAGCGAAGCGCCAAGCGCTGAAAGCGTGGGGAGCGTGTCGCGAAGCGAGGCGAGCTCTCGCGGACGGACGGTACCCAGACTGACGCGGGAGGCAATGCGTTCGACATCCGGGAGCGCATCCAGTACGGCAAAGAAGTGTTCGCGCGAGGGTTCGTCGCCCATGATCGCTTCGACGGCATCGTGGCGGGCCGAAGTATCTTCCATCGAACGAAGCGGTTCGCGCAGCCAGCGGCGCATTTCGCGGCTCCCCATAGCGGTGGCGCAGTGATCCATGACGGAAAAAAGCGTCGGGCCTTCGCCGTTGGCCGAAAGCGATTCATCGACCTCGAGATTGCGGCGGGTAGAAGGGTCGAGCACGATGAACTGCGACTCTTCGACCAGTTTGAGCGGTTCGATGAAGGGGACCAAGTCAACCTGCGTTTCCCGGATGTAATCGAGGAGGGCATTGGCCGCAGCAAGAACCGTTGTGCGGTTAGTGACATCCCAGGCGTCGAGCGCAGTCATTCCAAAGGTTGCGCACAAATTGGAAGCGCCTCGTTTCGCGTCGAAGTGCCAATCGGGCAGTGTTGAAATGGCAATTTCAGGATGAGCCGCACGCATTTCGCGCTTCATGTCTTCGTCGACGAGGAGCTCCGACGGGCGAATGCGCGCGAGCGCAGCCTCGAACGAATCCGGCGTCACTTCCTCCGCACGGAAGTCGCCGTTGCTGAGCGTGAGCCAGACGAGACCGATTGGTGCCGTCTTCTTTTTAGGAAAGCTCGCAGCGAGCAGAATGGAATCGGATTTTTCGGGCAGCAGCGACGTATCCGTGAGCGTGCCCGGGGTCACAATACGTGAGACCTCACGCTCAATCATGCCCTTAGCGCCGGGGGTATTGCCTTTTTGCTCGACGATCACCACGCTTTCGCCCTGGCGCACCAGACGAGCGATATACGTGTCGAGCGAAACCGCAGGAATGCCCGCCATGGGAATCGGCGTGCCGTCGGTGAGCTTCCCGCGCTTGGTGAGCGTGATGCCGATCAGTCGGTTGGCGATCACCGCATCCTTGAAGAACGTTTCGTAGAAGTCGCCCATGCGAAAGAGCACCAGCGTATTCGGGTAGCGGTTCTTCACTTCAATGAATTGGCGCATCGCCGGAGTGAAGAGCGCCTGATTGCTGAAGTCGGGCGATTCGGAGGCTGCGTCGGTCATTGAGAGATCCTTTTCAAAATGAAGAGAATATGGAAAGCCGAAGTGTTCGGATACGTCAAGCCGCCCGGAAGGAGTGGCCTTGCGGACGGCTTGTCCATTTAAACCTGCTGAAGGCTCAAACGGGAAGCGCAGTGGACTGCGCTTAAAGCTGATGGCCTAGATTAGGCCTTCTTGGTCGAAAGCGTGCGGCGAACTTTGTCGTTTTTGATCTGCACCTTTTCGTTCTGAGCGGCTTCAGTTTGCGTATTCACGGGGAGCTTCCCAACCAGAGGCAGAAGCTGAGCGAAAATCTTTGGGTTGCCGGCACAGACGTTGCCGGTTTCAAGCCATTCTTCGCCGCCCGTGAGGTCGGTGATCAGGCCGCCCGCTTCGAGAACGATGAGACCGCCGGCGGCGACATCCCAGGGCTTGAGGCTGAATTCCCAGAAGCCGTCGTAGCGGCCGCAGGCGACCCAGCAGAGGTCAAGCGCCGCTGAGCCCGGACGGCGGATGCCGGCAGAGCGTTCGGCAACGTTCCTGAAGCCCTTCAGGTAGCCGTCAATATCAGCGCCCGGACGGAACGGGAACCCCGTGCCGATCAGTGAACGACGCATTTCGTCGTTCTCAGATACGCGGATGCGGCGGCTGTCGAGCTTCGCGCCCTGACCTTTAGCAGCAGTGAAGAGTTCGTTCTTTGCTACGTCATAGACCACAGCGGCAATCGGTTCGCCGCAGTAGGTGAGCGCAATGGACACGGCGTACTGCGGAAGACCGTGGATAAAGTTCGTCGTACCGTCAATCGGGTCAATGATCCAGAGGAAGTCGCTCTTGGGACCGAGGCGGCCGGCTTCTTCCGTGAGGATCCCGTGCTGCGGATAGGCTTCCATGAGTTCTCGCACGATGGCGGCTTCGGCAGCCTTGTCGGCTGAGGTCACGAAGTCGTTGCGAGCCTTGTCGGTAATTTCAAGCTGATCGCGATCCTGAGCGGCGCGGGTGATTTCACGCGCAGCAAGGCGTGCGGCCTTGGTGGCGGTGGCGACGAATGCGTTGAGCGACGACGTGGGGGTAGGCATTGGGATGATGCTCAATGGTTGAAGAGAAATCGACGGAGGGGACATCCTCAAAGACACTCGGCATAACCGGAGCGCTCATAAGAGGTCCCTAAAAGAATGGCCTGAAAGTTTAACAAATGGCGGGTCTCCCGGCTAAGGCGCAGCATTGCTTTTGTAGCCTTTGAAGCCTTGAAAGCTTCGGCTGGCGACCCGCCTCGGCCTTTGGCGAGGCGGGTCATTGGTTGCTCGATGGTAAGACATCTGATCTCTGCTCCTCGGAAGCAAAGCAGCTTTAGCACGGTGAGCATAATGAGCTGTTCGAAAATAAACTTCCTTTATTTATCGAATAATAATTATTTTATTCGATAGTTTATTTGGCTGCGGTAAGAGGTATTTTTGGACAATTAATAAATCTAAATTTAGAAATAATTAGAGGAAAAACATATTATCTTGGTCATATAACGACATAAGTTGTTGTTGTAATTGCGGTTTGATGTTAGCACCTTTTATGGCACTAAATTTTGTTTTTTGCAATGGCTTCATAATTATTCTTAGTTAAATCCGATGACAGATAGTCGTCATTTAATAATTTATATAGACAATGAATACTTTTCTGGCTATTTAGTAATATCTTATTATTCTTTGTTTTTAAATTAAACTTATGCGTATTTTTCTTGGCAAAATTTATAATAGCATCTTTGTTCATTTTCAAAACTTGACTTTTAGCTGTGCGAATGATTTGTCGTGTCGAAACTTGGTAATTTTCCAAATATCCCTTTTCGTCTATTACAATGTCAAGACTTTTTATTGAACTGATCACGAAGTCTCTTTTTTGCTTTTTTATCTGGTCAAAAGAGAATGCTGTCTCAAAATGGCTAAGATCACTAATATAAAAATCATCTCCCATCAGCATTACATCGAAATCACCTGTAAGCCGAATAATATCATCCTCTAATGGTTCAAATTCTGCATCTGAGTTAATGCGAAAAGTTTTCCTTGTGCTTTTTACTAATGAAATGGGATAAAACTTTTTAAAGAAGATTATATTTTCGGAGTGTGAGCAAATTTTTATAAGTATCGACTGTGCCTTATTAATATCATTCTTTAGTTTGAAGTAATTGTCGGTGCTTTTACTTTTAATTTCTTTAATAATGTCAAATTCTTCTGGTGATTTCTCTAGATCATAATGGATGAGGGCGTCAGTACGCTCATCTATTTGTGATAGTGGAATAACAGATAAGTTTTTGCTGAAATATTGATTGATACTATCCAGGAAATCATCCGCAATTAATTCGGCAGCGCTGTCAACGAGATTCGCACGGAAGTATTTTCGTGATTCACTATTGCCAAACCCTAAATATAATTCAATATTCATCCCTGCAGAAATAACTTTTTCCCAGGTTTCTTTGATTTGTTCGATTGTTTTCATTTTCTTATGTAAGCCTTTCGTGCATATGAAATGTTGTTGCCAAGATTAATTATTAGAATCTCATCATAAAGAGACAGCTTTTCTTTAGTTAATAATATGCCTGATTCAACTGGTTTGTTATTTTCGCATTCGTAATTGACTTTATATATCGTAAAGTTAAAAAGCGAGAGGGTGGGGTTCGCGTAGAAAAGATTGGTTTTTATGTACATTAACCCTAGTGCTATTAATATGACGCTGAAATATATGATTTGCCGAACAGTTTCTAATTCAAACCCTATTAAGGGAATGATGTAAGAGGTGAGAAATACGAGATAATCAGAGTTTGCGTTTTCTATTTTGACTATTTTATAGGGGCCTTTTTTACTTCCTTTGGTCATTGAGTCAAATTGAAAATAAAACCAAACTGAAAACATCAATAGAAAGAAGCATATTGCAGGTACGATGTTTGCTTTTAATAAAGCAGATATAGTGCATGATGTTGGCATTTCAATTTGCTTAATAATGATACTAATAAATAGTAAGCACAAAGAAAGAACATACATACCGCATTTAATAAATGTTTTCATAAACTATCGATCTATGGATATTTCATTAATAAATTTATCGTTGTTCGTTGGTCCTGTAACTTTCATGCTTCCGTGCTTAATTTTTCCATCCACCGCTTGCAGGTGCTCGCGCCGACGCCCGTAGCTTCCGCAATCTCAT
>ERZ827101.714-NODE-714-length-50023-cov-37.461575_pt1 | contig 50023 bp, 36 predicted proteins | sample MGYA00519869_ERZ827101 | MGnify/ENA primary metagenome ERZ827101 (study PRJEB31778, sample SAMEA3449256) | human gut metagenome | biome: human gut; feature: human-associated habitat; material: faeces | place: United Kingdom | collected 2010/2012 ...
ACGAAATGGTTGAATTTTTCTTCCATTTCTCGCCTCGGCAATTCGAGTAAACTCGATTGCGCTCGGCTTGACGAAATGGTTGGGAATTTGCGCCTGCGGGTAACGGGCGAAAGTCGCAAACGACTTCTCGGCAGCAACAGAATCGAACGGGAAGCGGCTCCGGCGAATGTACGGGGCGGGACGAAGAGACTTTCGACGATACGATACTCCGGCAGCGAATTCCGCGGCCGGATTTTTCGTTTCGGAATATCCGGCCCTCGTGGAGAGAGAACGGAAACGTATTTGCCAACACGTTTGTCGGGAGAGCGCCGTCGAGATTAGGACACTGACGGGCGCTCTCCGCTTTTTTCGTGCGTGGACGAGGTGGAAAATAACTTATCCGCAAAAGTGCCTCTTGATCTATTTGACGGACGTTGCGTGCGAAGATGCCGTTCGCCGACGGCGGATCTGCACGAACTTCGACGAATAGCAGGCGGCGGAGCGAACTTCCGACACGGGACATTGCAGGGATATTTGGCGGAGAAGCATGAATAAAATTCCGCCGCCGCTGTCCGGAAGCGGTCGTTCGGCGTTATCTTTGTCCCGTCGAGTGAAACGATATGGACCAAAACCGTAAGGAGTATCTGATGCAGGCATCTCCGTTCGAGGCGCTTTTCGCGCGGTTGGCGCAGTCCGATTTCCGCAGCCGGTTCCGTCTGGGGTCCGAAGAGGTCGCCTGTATCGAACGCCGGGGAATGGCGGTCATCCGCCGTCATGCCGAAGATTTCGTGCGTCGGCGGCTCGCGCCGGCGTTTATTCCCAACGACGGCAGGCAGACGCCCATGCGGGGGCACCCCGTTTTCATCGCTCAGCATGCCACAGCCTGCTGCTGCCGCGGTTGTCTGGCTAAGTGGCATGCGATCCCTGCTGGTCGGGAGCTGACCGCACGGGAACAGCGATATGTCGTGGAGGTCTTGATGGCATGGATCGAACGGCAGTCGGCGCGGTGAGCGGGGACGTCCGTCGGGATCGGCGAGGGGGCCGTCCGCTGCCGCTTTTTTCGGAGGTTCCGCTCCGGCGGTTGCGAGGGGACGTGCCGAACCTGCGTGCCGGCGAGGCGGGTGCGCCGGCGTTGCGGCGAAAATAAGGGAAAAATAGGGGGGCGAAGAGTGCCGCCGCCGTAAAAGTCCGTGGCGAGGCGTCGGCCGGCAGCGAAAAAACAGGAGCCGACCTTTCGGCCGGCTCCCTCCTCCATCAAAAATTAACCCTCTCTATCTCTTCTGAAGGATGTCTCGGAGGTAAGCGTCGAGGAAAAACAGGTCCGAGTCTTCCCCTATCACCTCCTTCATTAGCAAATCGTCATCGTCGGCGATGCCGTTCGCGTTTTCTGTGTCCAGTTCTTTCATAGGCTGTCGGTGTTATGAAATTCACATATCATAAACGCGACCATCCCGTGACTTATTGTGCCTCTTCTAACTTAAAATCAGGTTTTTTTCCTTGATCATTTTCCGAAGATTGATCAGCGCGTATCGCATACGCCCCAGCGCCGTGTTGATGCTGACACCGGTCTGTTCGGCGATCTCCTTGAAACTTAGGCCCGAATAGTAGCGCATCATCACCACCTCGCGCTGCTCGTCGGGCAGCAGCTCCACCATGCGGCGGACGTCGCCGGCGATCTGCTCGCAGACGATTTCGTCTTCGACGGTGCGTTCCGCCAGCCGCAACGTACCCAATACGTCGTAACCGGCTTCGGCCTCGTTGAGCTGCCGGTTCTGTTTCTGGGCGCGGAAGTGGTCGATCACCTGGTTGTGCGCGATGCGCAGAATCCACGAGAGAAACCGCCCGTTGTCGGTATAGCGGCCCTCGTCGATGACGCGCACGGCTTTGATAAAGGTCTCTTGGAAAATATCGTCTGCGACATCGCCGTCCTTGACCATCATCTGGATATAGTCGCGGACACGACGGCTGTGGCGTTCGATCAATTGGGAAATAGCATTCCGGTCGCCCGAAAGGTAGCAATTAAGCAATTTCTGATCACTTACTACTTGAACGTTCATACTCTTCTCCTTATTTAGCAATTATAAAGAGTAGAATTTTTCGATAGGCAATCCGCTTTTAATAGTTAAATTCTATGTGTCTCTCCCCGTCCGGCATCCGGAAGTCGGTTGTTTTCAACTCTTCGAACCCTTTCGGAGGGGATTCTACGGTGGCAAGATAATCACTTTTTTGCAAATTTCCAAATTTTTTAGCAATTCGCATACTGCAACCGCCTTTCCGACCGTTACGGTGCGTACGCAAGAATCGGGCCGGAGGAAGTCTCGACGTGCATTTTGTCGCGGAGAAATCGAAAAACGGGACATGTGGGCCGGAAAATAGCGCGAGAAGACATACTCACGTTCGATTTTCCGGACGTTCGGAAAACCGAACGCCGAACCTGACAATTTGACGGTCTCTTACTTCGATTCGTTGAGCGGCGGCTGTTTGCGGGGTTCGACATGGATCGAGACGATCGTCCCTTCCCCGTAGGCGTCGCGCAGCCGCCGCTCGATGTCGACGGTGAGCCGGTGCGATTCGGTGACCGTCATCGCGCCGTCGACGCGGATATGCACCTCGACGGCGATGTTCTGCCCGATACGCCGCGTGCGCAGGTTATGCGGCGACGCGACGGCCGGATCGGCCGCGATCAGCGAGAGGATGTGTTCCTCCTGCTCGCGGGGCAGCGATTTTTCGAGCAGTTCGTCCATCCCCATTTTCATCAGCTGCCACGCCACGCGCAGGATCAGCAGCGCCACGACGATCGCCGCCGCGGGGTCTGCCAGCCGCCAGCCGCCGCCCAGGAAATAGGCGCAGCCGATTCCGACGAGCGTGCCTACCGACGAGAACGCGTCGCTGCGGTGATGCCATGCGTTGGCCACGACCGAGGGGCTGTTGACCCTTCGGCCGACGCGCGCCGTGTAGCGATAGAGCGCTTCTTTGGCGACGATCGATACGACGGCCGCCCACAGTGCCACGACGCCCGGCTGTGTCGGAAGGAGGCCTCGCGTGAAGTCGCGGATCGCTGTGCCTCCGCTCCACAACAGCTTGATTCCCACGCCTGCAAGCGCTACGCCGATGATGAGCGTAGCCAGCGTTTCGTATTTCCCGTGGCCGTAGTCGTGGTCGTCGTCGCGCGGTTTGGCCGAAACGCGCACGAAGAGCAGCACCACCAGATCGGTGGCGAAGTCCGACACCGAATGGATGGCGTCGGCCACCATGGCCGCGCTGTGTCCCCAGATACCTGCGGCAAGTTTCCCGGCGCTCAGTACCAGATTGACTGCGAAACCGATCCATGTGACGCGGTAGATGGCCTGTTCGCGGCCGAGGGTTCGTTCTGTCATAGCGGTCGTATGTGAAATTAGAAAAGCGGCGGCGGATTGTTCCCGCCGTCGCTTTGCATTCGATTCGGTCGATTGCGCCGGCCTGTCCGGTCAATAGCTCCGAGCGAAGAGCACGCGCCGGTGCGACGGCTTGCCCGAATAGATGCAGGCGCCCTCTTCGTCGACGGCGTCGAGCGGGATGCAGCGGATCGTGGCTTTGGTCGCCTCCTTGATCGCCACCTCGGTCTCGACAGTGCCGTCCCAGTGCGCCGCCACGAAGCCGCCTTTGGTGTCGAGCGTGCGGACGAAATCCTCCCACGTATCGACGGGCGTAATCATCGAATCGCGGAACGACCTGGCCTTGTCGAAGATGCCTTGCTGGATTTCGTCCATCAGCGCTGCCACGCGGTCGATCAGCCCCTCCTGCGGTACGACCTCCTTTTCGAGCGTGTCGCGGCGCATCAGTTCGATCGTGCCGTTTTCCAGATCGCGCGGGCCGAGCGCCAGCCGTACCGGCACGCCTTTGAGTTCGTATTCGGCGAACTTGAAGCCCGAACGGACATTATCGCGCGCGTCGACCTTGACGCTCAGTCCGCGTGCGCGGAGTTCGGCGGCGATCGCGTCGAGCTTGGCGACGATCGTCTTCATCTGCTCCTCGCCCTTGTAGATCGGGACGAGCACCGCCTGGATCGGCGCGAGCGCCGGCGGCAGCACCAGTCCGTTGTTGTCCGAATGGGCCATGATGAGCGCTCCCATCAGGCGGGTCGAGACGCCCCACGACGTGGCCCACACGTATTCGAGCTTGCCCTCCTTGTTGGTGAACTGCACGTCGAACGCCTTGGCGAAATTCTGCCCCAGAAAGTGCGACGTACCGCTCTGCAACGCCTTGCCGTCCTGCATCAGCGCCTCGATCGTGAGCGTGTCCTCGGCGCCTGCGAACCGTTCGTTGGGCGACTTGTGGCCCACGATCACGGGCAGGGCCATGTATCGCTCGGCGAACTCCTTGTAGACGTTTATCATCTTCGTGGCCTCGGCGATCGCCTCCTCGCGCGTCTCGTGGGCGGTGTGCCCCTCCTGCCACAGGAATTCGGCCGTGCGGAGGAACAGGCGCGTGCGCATCTCCCAGCGCACGACGTTGGCCCACTGGTTGCACAGGATCGGCAGGTCGCGGTAGGAGTGGATCCAGTTCTTATAGGTATTCCAGATGATCGTCTCCGACGTAGGGCGTACGATCAGCTCCTCTTCGAGCCTGGCGTCGGGATCGACCACCACGCCCTTGCCTTCGGGATCGTTTTTCAGCCGGTAGTGCGTCACTACGGCGCACTCCTTGGCGAAGCCTTCGACGTGGTGCGCCTCCTTCGAGAAGAAGGACTTGGGGATGAAGAGCGGGAAGTAGGCGTTCTCGTGGCCCGTCTGCTTGAACATCCGGTCCAGAATGGCCTGCATCTTCTCCCAGATGGCATAACCGTAGGGTTTGATGACCATGCAGCCGCGGACGGCCGAGTTCTCGGCCAGGCCGGCCTTCACGACCAGATCGTTGTACCATTGCGAGTAGTTCTCCTCGGATTTGGTCAAATCTTTGAGTTCTTTTGCCATATGCTTGCTTTTCGGTATTTTCCAAGCGACAAAATTAGCAAAATAAATCGGGAATCGCGAATGATCGGCTGAGAATTAACCGTTGTGCGGAGTGCTTCTTTCGACGATACGATGCGGAATTCGGGCGTTCGCATCTGCGTCCGCCGTGTTTCCGTCTGCGGTGCATCGCGGAATTTGTCGTACGTTCCGTGCGACCGTGATTTTTTTTGTGTCCGTTGCGGCAGACCGGAGGCTTTGTCCTTGCGGGCTGCAAAAGAGACGGACGGCTCCGCGAAGCCGTCCGTCGTGCGATCTGCGATTTGGTAATTAGAATCGGAAAATCAGCGACATGGCCGCATTGTGCCGTTTCGACTTGGTGTCGAACAACCCCGTGGTGGTGAAGAAATCGCCCGTCGCATTCTCGATGCTGTAAAAGAGCCGATACTTCGTCTGTTTGTCGGTGACGTTCTGGTAGGCCAGATCGAGTGTCACGTAACGCGAAAGGTTGAACCCGACGCCGGCGGTGATGTAGCGGGTCTCGTACGTGAGCGGCGAGTCGTAGTAATGCTCCCTGTTTTTGAACATCGAGTCGGTGTAGCCCGCGCCTACGCGCAGCGCTATCGTCGGCAGCGGCTTGAACTCGACGCCGGCGCGGATCGTGTTCGTACCCTGGAAAGCCTGTTTGAATTCGGCCTTGTACTCTTCGGGGTAGGGCTCGAAGCCGTCGGGTGTATTCTTCACGCGGATGCCGTTGTACCAGTCGCGTTCGTAGTCGACCGTAATCAGGCCGAAGTTCCCGAAGGTGTAGGAGATGCCGAACAGCAGGCGCGCCGGCGAGGTGAAGCACCACGAGTTGCTGCCCATATCGTCCTGATAGGGCGTGCCGTCCTGATTGATCTCTGTCTTTTCGGTGGCGTTGTTGTACATCTGTGTCGTGATGTCGCCGTAGTAGCTGCGTTCGAGCGAGTAGTAGGTCGGCGTATGGAATGCCACGCCGATGCGCAGGCTTTCGATCGGCCGGACGGTTACGCCCAGTTTGAAATTGACGCCCGAACCGTCGAGCACCGATTTCTGGTAGAGGTCGGCGTAGTCCAGCTGCGTTTCGAGCTCCTCGCCGGCTGAATTAATTGCCTGGCCGTGGTCGTAGCGGTAATCCTCGCCGTAGTAGACGCCCGTGGCCTTGTGTACGCTCTGGATGCCGATCGTGGCGCCGATATAGACGATGTTGTTCAGATTGGCGCCCGCCGAGATGGTGAACTCGTTGATCGAACCCGAATTGACGACGTCCATGTAATGGAGGATCGACGCGTTGCTGCCGATGCAGTCGGGAACATAGGTGGGCTTTTCCTCCTGTGTCTCGGGATCGGTATAGAAGTGGCGGCTGATCATAAAACCGTTGTAACCCAGCACTGCCGGCCAGTAATAGGGATTGACATTATAGCCCAATTCGTCGTTGCCGTTGGGAAAGATGCCGGCCTGTCCGAGCTGCTGCCCGAAGATGTCGGCGATCGTCGGCGCCCATACCGAACCTCCGGCATAGGGCGTATCGGTCTTGTAGGAGTAGCGGCTGTTGAAATCCGCGATGCGGTTCAGCCCGATGCCCACCGTGAAGCTGGTGAGCGTGCCCGTCCCTTCGTAGGCGTTGAGCGCCGCGCCGAAGTTGGCCATCGAAAAGCGGTTCTTGCCGTTCTTGGCATAGGACATCGTGCCGGGCGTCTCCGACGACTGGAAGGTCATCATCGGCGTCAGCGCGATTTCGTTGCGGCGGTACATGCCCAGCCCCGCCGGATTGATCGACATCGAGGCCAGGTCGGCTCCCAGCGAGGTGAAGGCTCCGCCGAGCGCCATCGAGCGGGCCGTGCCCAATGCCTGCGGCTGCGACATCTGCGCCATTTCGCCGGCCAATACGCCGTCCTGGTTCAGTACGGCGCCGCCGAAGGCCAGTGTCCCGCGCTGCTGCGCCTGCAACGATCCTGTCGCAACCAGTGCGGCCGCCCATATTGCAATCTGTAACTTTCTCATAATCCGATGCTGTTTAACTCGGTTGAACATTTAACGCCCCCGGAATCCGCGGCTGCCGCCCGACGAGGTGCCGCCTCCGCTTCCGCCGCGCGAACCGCCCCCGCTGTTGTAGCTTCCGCTGCGGCTTCCGCCGCGCGAGCCGCTGTTGAACGAACTGCCCGAATTGTTGCGGTAGGTGCTGTTGCTGCGGTAGCTGTTCTCGCGTTCGTTGTAGCTGTTATTGTTGTACGTGTTCCCGTTGCCGCGGTAGACATTGCTGCTGTTGTTGCTGCGGCCGCCGCTGTTGTAGTAGACGCCGCCGCTGTTGTTGCGGTTGCTGTTGTAGCTTCCGCCGCGCGATCCGCTCCCCGACGTGCCGTAGTTGCGGTAGCTGCCGTTGCGCGACGGCGTACCGTAGCTGCGGTAGTTGCGCGGGATCGATCCGTTGTTGTTGAGCCGGTAGTTGGGACGCGGGCGATAGTAATGCGGGTGTCCCCAGTGCGGATGCCCCCAGTACGGATAGTAGCCTCCGTACCAATAGCTGTGGTTCCACCACGGATTGTACCAGCCTCCCCAGCCCCAATAGGGGCCGTACCCCCAGCCGTAATAGGGCCAGCCGTAGCCCCAACTGCTGTACCAGCTGCCGTAGATGCCGGCCATATACCCCGCCGCGAAGCCGGTGGCCAGTCCCCACGTGCCGAACATCGAAGTGATGTATTTGGGTTCTACCCACACTTCGTCGCCCATGACGATGATGTTGTAGAAGGCCGGATCGTAGGCCGTCAGGTAGTTGAACGTTCCGCTGTAACGGAGGTTCCAGTAGCTCGACGGCATCTTGTAGGTGGGCGATTCGAAGCCCCGCAGCCGTCGTTCGTAGGCGCTTTCGTAGTCGTCCACCACCAGATCGTCGAAGTCGTTCGAGCCGTAGTAGCGGTTTTCGGCGTCGTCGGCCTGCGCCTGCGCCATGAGGGCCTCCCATTTGGCGCGGCGTGCCTCCGCTTCGGCTTTTTCTGCCTCGGCCTTGGCCTTTTCGCGTTGTGCGATCTTCGTCTTATTGTGGATGCCGTAGAGGTCGTCGCCCGCGTATCCCTCCGATTGGTAGTACGCAGAGGAACAGCCTGTCGTCAGCAGTGCCAGCAACAGTAGTCCGATCCCTGTTTTCATTGTTTTCATGGTGCGTACGTTTTGAGTAGTTTGTCTGTGTGTTTAACGAAAACCGTACCGGGTTTAGTATCGAAACGGTTTCCTAACAAAGGTAGGAATTATTTTCGATAACCGTCCGGTTTCATTCATATAAACGCGTGCGGGGCGCGGATACTGCACGGATCGGTGGGTACGAGGCGCGAATTTCCGCTTTCGGACAACTTTTTTATCGTGAAAAAGAACAATCTGAGAAATTTTGTTTATATTTGCAGCCCCGAAAGGATGATAAACGTCGCTCCCGACGGGGCCGGAAGGCGGGGCTTCCCCCGTTTCGCGGCGATTTTGGAGAGATGCCGGAGTGGTCGATCGGGCCGCACTCGAAATGCGGTGTACGGGCAACTGTACCGGGGGTTCGAATCCCTCTCTCTCCGCAAAGAATCAACCGGTCGGAAGGTTGGTTCTTTTTTTTGATTCGGGGAAAGGTGCAGGAGTGGTTGAACTGGCCCGCCTGGAAAGCGAGTAAACCCCTAAAGGGTTTCAGGGGTTCGAATCCCCTCCTTTCCGCAAGCCGGTAGGCGAAAAGTCCGTGAACGAAGTTCGCGGACTTTTTTATTTGACGCGCAATTCCGAATAAATTCGGTTGCGCGTCAAATAAAAAGTTCGCCGTTGCCGGCGACTTTTTGCCTGCCGGCGGCGGCAGGGCAAGCCGGCAGGCAGGGGAAAGGCGCCGCGCCCGCAGGTGCGCAGGTCGATCTCCGTGAATATCGCCTGCATCTCCGGTTCTGGCCGCAAAATTCTGTTCGCAAAGACTCCGTCCGCATTTTCCTGCAACGGATATGTCATCCCGACTCCCGTTCGAGATACTCCCGTAACACGCGCGCGTGGTTCTCCTCCGCATTTTTGGAGGCGTAGAGAAGCGTCGCGCACGGTTCCTTTTCGATCTTTGCGACGAACGCCCTCACGGCGGGCGACGCCGCCAGTTCGTGCAGATACCGTCTGCGGAACTCTTCCCAACGGCCTTGCGGGTCGGCATGGAACCATCTCCGGAGGGGAGCGGAGGGCGCGATCTCCTTCGCCCACAGGTCGTAGTGCAACGCCTCCTTGCGGATGCCGCGCGGCCAGAGTTTGTCGACCAGCACCCGCAGTCCGTCCGTGTCCGTTGCGGGTTCGTAGACCCGCTTGATTGCGATTCGTGTCATGTCCTGTCTGTGATTTCGATATACGGTTTCGGACAAGAAATATACCTCTTTTTTCGGATGCGCCCGTTTTCTGTCGCGAACGGGCTGAATCTCAGGTTCCCTGCTTTTCCGAAGGGTCCGTATGTAGGGGAGCGGTCTCCATCGTCGCCAGGTCGGCTTTTCCGGAAGCGGCGATGCCGTTGAGGAGGACGTCGCGGGCGCCCGTGCGCTGGAATGCATAGAGTTCGAAGGCCGGTAATACGGCGACGAAGTGCTCCATAATCTCAGCTTGAATGGATTCGTAGCTCGGCCAGTTCTTGTCGGAGGAGAAGCAGTAGATCTGGACCGGCAGTCCGTTCTCCGTCGCGGGCAGCGTCCGGACCATCAGCAGCAGGTCGCGGCTGACGAAGGGGTGCCGGCGCAGGTACAACGCCATGTAGGCCCGTAGCAGACCGAGATTCGTCTCGATTGTCCCGTTGACCAGTCCGTCGGGATTCTCCGTGTTGGCGACCTTGCCCTCGGCCGCCTGCCGCTGTTTTTCGGCGATGAATTGCGCCAGTTCTTCGTCGAAAGCCTTCATCCGTTCCAGAAATTCGGGCGTGCAGGGTTTGATGCAGTCGAGTTTGAGTGTGTATTCGCGCATGATGCGGCGTCCGCCCGAATCGCTCATGCCCCGCCAGTTGACGAACGATCCGGAGACCAGCGAGTACGGAGGTACGGTGACGATCGTATTGTCGAAATTCTGGACTTTGATGACCGTCAGCGAGATGTCGGTCACGGTGCCGTTGATGCCGTTCTGGGGCATCTCGATCCAGTCGCCGATGCGCAGCATGTCGTTCTCGGAGATCATCACGCCCGCGACCAGCCCCAGGATAGGGTCCTTGAATACCAGCATCAGGACGGCCGTGAAGGCGCCCAGCCCCGTAATCAGGTTGACCGGCGACTTGTCGATCAGGATCGAGACGACGACGATGACCACGACGCAGGAGAAGATCACCTGAAAGATCTGGATGAATCCCTTGATCGGACGGTTTTTCAACTGTCCGTCGTTTTTCAGCGTGTCGCCCACGGTGTTCAGGATCGCGTTGACGGAGATCATCAGCACGATGAAGAAGTAGATCCACGTGACCCGTTCGCTTACGGTGAACCATGCGGAGTCGGTGGCGAAGGCGAAGGGCAGCAGCGCGGAGACGATCAGGGGCGGAATGAGCGCCGTCGATTTGCGGAAGACGCTGTACCGGAACAGCGAATCGAAGAAATCGAGGTGTTTGCGTTTGAGGATCTTCCTGGCCGCGCGGACGAGCAGGAGGTGGACGACGGCCGCCACGACGAACGCGATCGTGACGATGCACACGAGAAACAGGATCTCGTCCAGTTTGTCGAGCAGGTGGCGCGGAATGCCTATCCATGAAAGGAGGTTTTTGATGCCGAGCAACAGGGTTCGGGCGAATTCGTTCGTATTCATATCGGTTCGGTAAGCGGCACGCCTTTCGGCGGGCGGCGGGGCGTTTTCCCTGCCGGAACGCAAAGAATATGCCTTACCCGAAACGGGATCGCAGCCGAAACGCTCCGGCGGATTTTCAGGCGGTACCACCGCCTGCGGGATACGAGTTTCGGTTGAAAAGCGTATCTTTGCCGTGCGGCCGCTCACATGCGGCGCCCGACGGACGATGAAAGAGAGTTGGAAACCCGGCACGATGATCTATCCGCTGCCGGCCGTGCTGGTGGGGTGCGGCGATGCGCCCGACAACTGGAACCTGCTGACCGTGGCGTGGACGGGGACGGTCTGCACCGCACCGCCGATGTGTTACGTCTCGGTGCGTCCCGAACGCCACTCCCATGCATTGATCGCGCGCACGGGCGAGTTCACGATCAACCTCACCACGGCTGCCATGGCGCGTGCCGTCGACTGGTGCGGCGTCCGTTCGGGTCGCGACTACGATAAATTCCGCGAGACGGGACTCACGCCCCTGCGCGGCGCGGTCGTGGCGGCTCCGGCGTTGGAGGAGTCGCCCGTCGTCGTCGAGTGCCGCGTGCGGCAGATCCTGCCGCTCGGGTCGCACGACATGTTTCTGGCGGAGGTCGTCAACGTGCTGGTCGACGACCGCTACATCGATTCCGCCACGGGGCGTTTCGATCTGGAACGAGCGGGGCTGGTGGCCTATTCGCACGGCGAATATTTCCGGCTGGGCGAGCTGATCGGCCATTTCGGCTGGTCGGTGCGGCGCCGCAAGATCATCGTCCGCGAACGAAAAGGCCGTCGCTGAACGACGGCCTTCCCGAGCGGCTGCCGGCGGTCACGGTTCGATTCCGTAGAGGCGCGACCGTTCGCTCTCCGGGTGATAACGTTCGCCCATCGGCTTTGGAAATAGACGGTGAACCGTTCGACCTCCTGCGGCGATTCCCGCAGCGAAACGATCTCCATAAGCGGTATTCCCTTCCCGATCAGTATTTGTGTTCCGCCTCCTCGACCTCGCGTTCCGAGATCGGGCGGGTCAACGCCCTCCACGCATACCAGATGTAGGCCGCGACGAAGGGGATCAGCAGCGAGACGACGCTCATCACTTTGAGTGTGAAGAGACTCGACGAACTGTTGGTGATCGCCAGCGAAGACTGCATGTCCGTCAGCGACGGGTAGTAGCAGGTATCGTTCCAGCCCGCCAGCAGCAGCAGTGCCAGCACCGTGAGGATCGTTCCCGCGCCGCTGAACCAGATCGCCCGCCGGCTGCCGTTGCGCCCGCCGCTCCAAAGTCCCCACAGCACCGCAGCGACGCCTGCGAGCAGCACGATAGCGACAGCCGGCATCGCCAGCAGATTGTGCAGGTATTTGTAAGGTTCGATGCTCACCGTGCCGGAGGCAGGGTCGATCGCCCGACCGTCGGAGCAGAGCAGCCACCCGAAGAAGGCGAGGAACGCGGCCAGAAAGAGCAGCGAATAGCCGCACGACAGGCGTCGCGCACGCAGCCGCAGCGTCTCGTCGTCGAGATTGTTGAGGAAAAAGTGGAACGCCAGCACCCGCGAAAGGGCGAAGACGGCTACTCCCAGCAGCAGATTGCGTGCGTCCGTCAGCGCTTCGAGACCGTGCCACGGCGTCGCCCATTGCGATATGGCCGTGTCGCCGCCCACGGCGGCCATGTTCATGCGGTTGACGGTGAACTCCGCGCCGGTGAAGAATGTGCCCACGGCGACGCCCAGCAGCAGCGGCCCCGCCACGCCGTTGAGTACCAGAAAGGCCTCGTAGGTGCGTTGGCCGAGTACGTTGGACGGTTTGCGGCGGTATTCGTAGGAGACGGCCTGCACGACGAAGACCAGCAGAATGGCCATCCAGACGTAGAATGCGCCGCCGAACGATGTCGAGTAGAATAACGGGAAGGAGGCGAAGAACGCGCCGCCGAAGGTGACGAGCGTCGTGAAGGTGAACTCCCATTTGCGGCCGAGCGCGTTGACGACCAGGTCGCGTTCGGCTTCGGTGCGCCCCATCGTGTAGAGCAATCCCTGACCGCCCTGTACGAAGAGCAGGAAGACCAGCAACGCCCCCAGCAGGGAGATGAGGAACCACCAATAGTGTTGCAGAAAGAGCAGTGTGTCCATAGTCGTTATTCGTTAGGTCCGATCTTGATCTGGCGCAGCATGATGGCCAGTTCGGCCGCCAGCAGCACCGTGAAGAGCGCGAGGAAGATGAAGAATGTGACGGCCACGGGCGTGGCGGCGATGTGCGACCCCGACACGCAGGCAGGCAGCAGGTTCTGGATCGTCCACGGCTGGCGTCCCACTTCGGCGACGATCCAGCCCGCCTGCGAGGCGAGGTAGGCCAGCGGGATCGACAGGATCATCACCCGCAGCAGCCAGCGTTTGCCTGCGAGCCGGTCGCGGCGGTTGAGCCACCACACGACGGCACAGAGCAGGATGAAGAAACAGCCTGCACCGACCATGACGCGGAACGAATAGAAGACCAGCGGCACGTTGGGCACCGTCTCCTGGGGCGAGCGGAGATAACCGTAGCCGAAGTAGGCGTAGTAGTCGCGCAGGAAGGCCGCCCCTTCGGGCGTCGAGGCGTCGAAAAGCCGTTCGACCTCGTGCATCGCGGCTTCGTCGCCCTTTTCGCGCGCTTCGTGATAGCGGCCCAGCTGGTCGATCGCATGGCGTCCGCGCGACATTTTCTCGGCCGTGGAGAGGATGCCCCGCTCCTCGTTGCCGTAAACCAGATCGTTGATCCCCGGCACGAAGGCGTCGGCCGAGCGGAAACTCATCAGCGAGAGGAGCTTGGGGATGCCGATCTTGAAGTAGAAGGCGTCGTCGTCGCAGGTGCGCTGCCCTTCGGGGCGCAGCAGGCCCACCACCGTCAGCGGCGCCCCCTCCTCGCCGTCGTAGAGCGCCTCCATGGCCGCCAGCTTCATCGGCTGCACGCGCGCCACGATCGCACCCGAGCGGTCGCCCGAAAAGGCCGCCACGAGGGCGAAGACCAGCCCGAAGACCGACGCCAGCGCGATGCTGCTGCGCGCCATGCGGCGGTGGCGTCCGCGCAGCAGGTACCACGCGCTCACGCCCATGACGAAGATCGCCGCCAGGAGGAACGACGAGGTGACCGTATGCGAGAACTTGTTGATCGCCACGGGCGAGAAGAGTACGTCCCAGAACGAATCCATCTCGTTGCGCACCGTGGCGATGTTGAACGAACATCCGACGGGATACTGCATCCAGCTGTTGGCCACCAGAATCCACAGCGCCGAAAGGTTGGCGCCGATGGCCGTGAGCCACGTGGCCGAGAGGTGGAAGCCGCGGCTCACCTTGTCCCAGCCGAAGAACATCACCGCCACGAAGGTCGATTCGAGGAAGAAAGCCATGATCCCCTCGATGGCCAGCGGCGCACCGAAGATGTCGCCCACGAAGTTGGAGTAGTTCGACCAGTTGGTGCCGAACTCGAATTCGAGAATCAGTCCCGTGGCTACGCCGATGGCGAAGTTGATGCCGAACAGCCGCATCCAGAACTTCGTCGTGCTGCGCCAGAAGGGGTCGCCCGTGCGGTAGTAGCGGGTCTCCATCAGCGCGCACAGGACGCTCAGACCGAGCGTCAGCGGGACGAAGAGCCAATGGTAAATGGCCGTCAGGGCGAACTGCGCCCGCGACCACTCCACGCTTTGTAGCATTTCCGAAACCATACGCTTTTCAGTTTTGCGTTTCCAATCCGTGCTTTATCAGTTCGTTGCGCACGATTTCGCCGCGCTCTTCGGCGCTCTTGCCGCCCAGGACGTCGGGGAAAAAGAGCAGCCGCAGGACGACGAACAGGATGAAGAGTTTGATGAGGATAATCGCCCACAGCGTCCGTCCGAGCGTCATCTCCCGGAATCCGTCGTAGTAGAAACGGAAGATGCGGACGGGCAGCGGTCGGCGGTCGGCGTTTTTCATCGGGCGCAACATACTGAGTCTTACGAAACGAAAGATACTGATTATTTTCGAACCGTCAAAAAATTTGCCGAAAAAGAGCGGTGCGGCCGTCTTCGGCGGGAAAACCGAAGGAGCGGTCGGATGCGGCGCAGCAGGGCGGCTTCCGCGTTATTCCAGCTGCCGGTAATAGTACAGTTCGTCCGTTTCGGAGAGTTCGGGGTGGAAGATGTGCACCAGATCCGCCAGCACGCGGTCGGGACGCAGTACGCCCGATTCCCAGAAATCGCTGCCGCCCGCCGCGTTGCGGCGGCGGTTGTTGTCGTAGACGCGCCCCTCGCGCACGGGAGGCGTGTCGGCCAGCCGGGGATTCTGCCGGCGCACTTCGTCGAGCGTGTTGCAGCCGCTCACGTTGAGCCAGAAATCGGACTTGCTCGTGAGGTAGTAGGCCTGCTCGATGTCGATCGGCAGCGTCTGCGTGGCCGTGTTCTCCTCGAAGATGTACCGTGCGCCGGCATCTTCGAGGAGCCGCACCATGTAGCTGTTGCGCGCCGGCATGAACCAGGTGTCGCGGTAGGGGGTGTTGAGCATCACGCGCGGCCGTGCGGCGGTCTGCTGGGCGAGGGCACGCAGCCGTTCGTAGCGTTCGGGAATGGCAGCGAAGAGGCGGGAACCCTCCGTGCGGAGTCCTGCGATCTCGGCGGCGACGACCACCCATTCGCTCTTGCCCAGCGGCGACTCCTCGCAGTGCTCGCCCATGTAGAGGTAGGGGATGCCCAGCTCGCGCAGTTTTCCCGTGAGCGCCGTGTCGGCTCCGCCGATGCCGAAGAGCATCACCAGGTCGGGGCGCAGCGCCATGAGCCGTTCGAAATCGACGTTGCTGTCGAATCCCACGTCGGCGGCCTCCCCGCGGGCGATGCGGCGGCGGAGCGTTTCGTTGATCAGGTATTGCGCTCCGGAGACGCCCACCACGCGGTCGGCCGCTCCGAGGGCGTCGAGCATGGCGATGTAGGATCCCGACATGCAGACCACGCGCCGCGCCTCGTCGCGCAGCACCTGCCCCTCGAAACCTGCGGGGGCCGGTTCGCCGTCGCGGGCGATGAAGAGGTACTGGTCGGTAACCTCGTCGCCGTACCACGGGTTGTGGACGGTGACGAGCGTGCTGCGGCTTCCGGCAGCGCCCGTGATCTCGAATCCCGAGGCGTAGCGGGGCGTGTAGACCGGCAGCGTGAAGTCGCCGATCGGGCGGACGGCGCGCTGACCGCAGGCGGCCAGCAGCAGGCCGCAGAGCAGGGGGAGGAGGCGTCTCATCGTTTGCGGGTGTGGAATTTGGGTCGGATGTCCAGAAAGATTTCGTAGTTGAGACGGGGCATGGGGCGCGAGAGCACGGTGACGTACTCGACGTTGAAGAGGTTGCGCACCACCCCTTTGAGCGACAGGTCGGCCCATCGCAGCGCGAAGGAGCGTTCGAGCGAGAGGTCGCTCATGTAGTAGGGTTCGAGCCGGCCGGTGCGGAGCGACGTGTCGTTGCTCGTGGTGGTATAGCGTTCGCTGTAATAGTTCCATTTGTAGACGAGCGTCCAGCGGCGCCAGCCCAGCGTCGCCGTGGCGGCCGCGGCGTATTCGGGGACGTAGACCAGCTGTTTGCCGTAGGAGGCGTCGGCGTCGTTGACCGGTTCGCCGTAGTTGATCGAGGGGGTCCATGCGAAGTGGGCGTCGAGGCCGAGCCGCCAGTCGGGCGAGAGGCGCACCGAGGCGTCGACCTTCGTCTCGGCGCCGTAGTTGTGGACTTTGCGGACGTTGCGGGGCGTCCAGTAGCCGCGCCGCGCCTGCACCCAGAGAATCCAGTCGTCGATGTGCGAGTCGAAGAGCGTCGCCTCGCCCCGCAGCGTGTAGCCCTCCGCTTCGCCGCCCAGTGCGAACGATATGCCGCCGTCGTAGGTGAAGCCGTGTTCGGGGCGCAGGTCGGGGTTGCCGCCCGGCTGGTAGTAGCGGTCGTTGAGCGTCGGGTAGCGGTAGTTGCGCGCCACGGAGGCTTTGAGTACCACGTTGCCGCGTTCGGAGACGACCCAGTCGAAGAAAAAGGCGGGGATCAGCGGCACGGCATGGCGGTCGTAGAGTTCGCCGCGCAGGTTGACCGCCAGCCCGATGCGTTCGGTCGGCCACCATTTGGCCGAGAGGTGCCCCGACAGCTCCACGCGGTAACGGTCGTAGACGTCGCCCTCGTGGTAGGGGCTCTTGTCGCTGCAATCGACCATCGGAACGTGTAGCGCGACGTTGCCCGTGAAAAGCCAGCGCCGGCCGACGTAGTATTCGGCTTCGAACTGTCCGTAGGGAGTATGCAGATAGCTGCGGCTCAGCGTCAGGTCGCTCTGCGCTCCCTGTGCGTTGCGTTGCCGGAAGTCGTAGGCCGAGGCGGTGTAGGTGTAGCCGAGTTTCGCTCCCAGTTTGAGCCGCTCGCGCAGCCGTTCCCACGAGGCCACGGCGCGCAGCGTCTGTTCGCGTTGTTCGTTGAGGATCGTCACGTCGTCGCGGTAGTCGGTCGAGAGGAAGGGCAGCCCGCGTTTCGAGCGGAGGTACCACGCCGAAAGTCCGTAGCGCGTGCCGTCGCCGCGATTGTAGTAGAGTTCCTGCAACAGGTGCAGGTCGCGGAAGTAGCCGCTGCGGTTGCGCTCGACGGGGTGGTAGGTGTCGACCACCGCGCCGTCGGGGCCGTAGACGAGCTCCATCTTGTCGTAGTTGGTGTAGCGGAAGTCGTTGTCCGAGGTGGAGTAGACTGCGCGCGTCGAGGCGCTCCACCGCTGGCCGCCGTAGCTTACGCGCAGGTATTGGTCGAAGGTCGAGAACGACCCGACGCCCTGCACGTATTGCGTTTGCCAGCCCCGCTGCGCGGACGGGCGGGTGCCGAGCACGACGGCGCCGCCCAGTGCGCCGCCCGTGACGCCGATCGAAGAGGCGCCGTGCAGCAGCGTCGCGGCGTCGATGAAGAACGCGGGGATCATCGAGAAGTCGACCGTGCCGAGCATCGGCGAGTTGATCCGCATCCCGTTCCACGTCACCTGCGTGTGCGAGGGCGACGTGCCGCGGAATTCGGCCGTCGCGAGCGTGGCACGGCCGTAGCTCTTGATGAAGAGGTTGGCGTTCTGCGTCAGCACGTCGGCCATCGAGAGCGAGATGTTGTCGTGCAGCACGGTCGAATCCAGCTGCGTGCGCTGCACGCCGATCTCCTTCATCGTGCGGCGGGTCACCACCGGCACCTCCTCGATCGGGAGCGACCACGCGGGGCGCTCCTCCTGCGCGGCGGCGAGCAGCGGGAGAATGAGCAGCGGAAGGAGCGTGAGGCGGCGCATGGGTTATTCGGTTTCTCGGTCGATAAGGTGGTAGTCGACGATGTGGTGCACCTCGGTGGAGGTTTCGCCCAGCAGTGCGGTCTTGCCCATCTGGCCGGTCTGTATCTTCACGAAGTCGATGTATTTCAGGTCGGCGGGCCGGCCGTCGAAGGTGCGGGCGTTGCTCAGGCGGAAAAGGCAGAACTGCCCGTCGTAGTCGCTTTTGCCCGCGTTGTCGGCATAACCCCAGTCGTAGGGAGGAACGACGGTCTGCCCCGAAGCGTCAACGTACGAGCGGTCCAGCAGGCGCGTGCCGTAGAAGGTGCACTCTCCTTCGGGCAGCCACGGCTGATAGTAGCTGTCCGAAGGGTTCCAGTAGGCGTTGTGGTCGATCGTGCCCCCTCCGCCGCGGTTGTCGCGCCAGACGACGGCGGCCTGCGCGCGCGTAGGCTGATAGTAGGTGACCGAATAGTCGTAGATCGTTTCAGCGCTGTCGTACTCCGAACCGGCCAGTTCGTACCACGTGTCGTTGGGTTCCCCGTCGCCGTTCTCGTCCTGTGCGACCCAGACGACGCCCGGCTCCGACTGGTAGGAGTAGGGATTGCCGCGGATGGCCAGGTCGACTCCGCCGCCGCTGTTGTCGACGCTGTGGTCGAAGCCTGCGACGACGTAGCCGCCCCACGCTCCCAGCGAGATCATGTAGTTGATGTCGAAGCGCGATTGCACGTGGGCGCACGCTTCGGCCATCGTCGTGGCGGTGAAGAGCGGGCCGTACATGTAGCCGCTCACCCACAGTCCGGGCGCGGGCAGGTACTCGAAGACGCGGACGGTCGACGCCCGGCTCGCGGCGTCGGCGGGCCGGTAATAGGTGCCTTCGGCAGCACAGACGTTGACCGACAGTGTTTGCGAGCGGGTCGCATAGCTGTTGCGCATGGTGACCGTCACTTCGTGCGGTCCTTCTTCGAGGGCTTCGAAGCGGTATTCGAGCTGCGCTCCGCGTTGTCGCTCCGTGCCGTCGACCTCCCAGATGTATTCGGCGTCGAAGGCGTTGACGGGGTTCCACCCTTTCAGGCGGATCGTGCGTCCCCGCGCGACGTTATAGGTCGTCTGGGGAAATTCCCACGAGAAGGGCATCTGCTCCGGAGACAATACTTTTACAGTGAACGAGACCGAGTCCTCGCCGTCGTCGTTCGCGGCGCTGAACGTCACTTCGTAGTCGCCGCATTCGTGCCGCCGGAAAAGGTACTCCGCCGCTTCGCCGACCGTTTCTCCGTCGATCGTCCATCGGAAGCGCGCCGTCTGGCCGTTCTCGACGGTGGGAGCGATCGTCAGTTCGGCGTCGGCCGCGACGGTGAACCCTCCGACGGGTTCGATGAGCGTGATGCAGGGCGCTTCGAGCGCGTCGACCCGCACGCGCAGTTCGTCTTCGGCGGCGCCGTAGTCATTTTCGACGCGCAGCGAGAGGTAGTAGATGCCGGCCTTGTCGCGCCGGAAGACGTAGGAGGCTTCGCGGCAGACCACCTCGTCGTCGCACGTCCAGGTGAAGCGCGCCCCTTCGGCGTTGGTATAGCTCGGGGCGATGAGCAGTTCGCGCCCCGCCTTCACGCGGTAGCGGGCGTTGGCCTCCTGCTGCGTAATGGTGGGTTGCAGTGCCGAGGTGTCGGTTTGTTCGTCCCCGCCGCAGGCGACGGCGAGCAGTGCGGCGAGCAGGGAGAGCGTCTTTCTCATGGCGGTTTCCTATTTGAATGCGAAGGCACTGGGTAGCATTCCCACGCCGAACGAGTCGACCAGTTCGGCGCTCTGACCGGTGTCGCGGTAGCGGTAGACCACGCCCGGCTGTTCGAAATCGATCGCGTCGCCCACGTAGATCTCCCCGCTCGTGGGATCGACCGCCAGACCGTAGATCTGGTGCCGCCGCTCGTTGGGGATCAACGGCCTGACGGGAGCGTGCGCGGCCGTGACCGACATCTTGCAGATGCCGTCGTTGATGAAGTAGAGCACGTCGCCCGCACCGTTGATGCAGAGCTCCGAGGGGTACTCCTCCTTTTCGAAGACGAATTCCTGTTCGACGCGCCAGGTTGCAGCGTCGATGCGGTAGAGACAGGGTTCGGTCTGCCCGTATTCGCTGCCGGCGTAGCCGCCGTCGGTCAGCGCCCACAGTTTGCCGTTGCGGTCGACGACCAGCGAATTGGGCTGGATGCTCCGCAGTTCGATTTCGTGCACCACCTTGTCCTGCTCGGAGTCGATGACCAGGATCTTGTTGCTGTACGACCAGCAGTTGACGAAGACCCACTTGTCGTACTGCGCCATCTGTTCCGTGGAGTTGTAGCTGCCCGTCGACGGTGCCTGACCGGTGTGGATGGCGCCCGTTATCTTGCAGGTGCGGGGGTCGAAGACGGTGATGTAGGGGCTGAACAAGTCGGTCACGTAGGCCTTCGTGTCGCTCAGGAAGTGGATGTAGCGCGGCGCGACGATGTGGTTGTTCTCGTCGGGGTGCTGGCTGCTCGCCGCTTCGAGCTTCCCCTCGACGCGGAAGGTGTCGGCGTCGATGGCCCAGATTACGCCCGAATTGTCCATCGGGATGAAGACGCGCCCTTCGCGCAGGAAGATCGATTGCGCCACGTCGCCCAGTTTGGCGCCGTTGGCACGGTAGAAGACTTCGTTCTGCACCGTGCGTGCGGCGGGGTCGTAGTAGGAGAGCGAGGCGTTGCCGGCGTTCATGTTGCCTTCGCAGAGGCAGAAGACCCCCGCGCTGCCGCCCGTGTCGAAATCCTCTTTTTCAGCCGGCCCCGAACTTTCGCAGGCTGCCAGCAGCAATACGGCGCACCATGCGGCCGCTATCGTTCCGAATCGTATCATAGTCGTCGAACTTTGTCGTATCGGACGGGATCACGGCGGCGGGAGAGAGGGGAGGGATCGGTCTGGCAGCAGGTCGCGCAAGCAGTGTGCGCATTCGGCTTCCGGCCCGTACCCCGCAGGCGTGAATCCGTCTTTTCGGGCCGAAAGCAGGTCTTCTGACTTTTCCTTCTGCGACGCCTTCCCGATCGAAATCAGTGGCCTGAACGTGTCGCGGAGTACATCCGTCGCTCGGGACGGATGCCGGAATTTACAGCAGCGGGAACTGTTCGGGAGTTACACCCGATTCCCTTTTCATCCGGGCGCAGCGAGGCTTCGCCGCGCCGTTGGAACTCTCGGCGAGGCAAAAATACGAAGAATTTTCCAGAAAGCGGCTTTTTACGGAAAAATAGCGGCGACCTCTCGAAAAGATCGCCGCAGAAGGGTTGCGGATCGTGCCGTCGGCACCGGTTTCCGTCATTCGGCGAGGTGCCAGCCTGTCGTCCCGTGGTGTTCGGGGCAGCCGCCTTCGTGATGGTGTGCGCAGGCGTCGCCCGAATCGGCGATCCGGCCGGCCAGATAGGCCGCGACGACCTCCTCGACAGGCCCGTGGCAGCCGCGGATGACGGCGATACCGTTGCGTTGGAGGACGTTTTTCGCCCCGTCGCCCATGTTGCCGGCAAGCATCACGTCGACGCCCATGGCGTGCAGGCGGGGGGCGATGTCGGATTTACAGCCGCAGCCTTCGGCGGCGGGTAGCGTCTGGCGGCCGGCGATGCGGCGGTCGGCGTCGAGCGTGAAGATCGTGTAGCATTCGCAGTGGCCGAAGTGGTCGTCGACCGCGCCGTTGCGGGTCGGAAGTGCGATTTTTTCCATGATGACAGTATTAACAGGATTATATGTTGTATTCGGTTGTCCGAGTATCTCGGAGTCTTCATTGCGGCGGCAGGCCGGACAGCGGGGTGTTCCGGTGTGGATGCGCCGGCAGTGCGGGCAGCGGTACCAGCGTTCGGAGTGGCAGACCTTTCCGCCTTCGATGCGCAGCGGCCGCCCTTCGACGAGCGCGGCGGCGAGCGTGCGGCGGGCACGGTCGTAGAGACGCGTGCAGGTGGGGCGGGAGATGCCCATGCGCTCGGCCGCCGCGGCCTGTGTCAATCCCTGGTGGTCGATCAGGCGGATCGCTTCGTATTCGTCGTACCGAAGCGTGACGGCTTCGGGAGCGACGCTATCTCCGCCGACGGGACGCATTCCCGCGACGGCGGGCGGTTGGGCGATGTAACAGCATTTGCGGGGACGCGGCATGATAAAAAAACTCGTTTCCGCAAAGTTATTAATTATGAACATAAGTTCAAAATAAATTATGGAAAATACGCTATGTTATCGTTTGTCCGAAGGTGCAGGGGAGCTTCGATCGTGCGAAAATCCGGTTCGCTGCGGGGCGTTTCTTCGGGCGAAGGTTTGGATATTTCGTAAAAAAGGCCTATTTTTATCTCCTAATCCGTGAAGACTTTTATGCCGATCAAGTTCTTGTACAGCCTGTTTTGTCTCCTGACCGGAGTGCTTTCGGCGATGTCGTCGCGTGCCGCCGGTCCCGGTGTCATCAACCTGCTGCCGTCCGATTATCGGGCGGCCAACAAGAACTGGGCGGTGGCCGAAGACGATGCGGGAACGCTCTATGCCGGCAACGACAAGGGGCTGCTCGAATTCGACGGCCTGCAATGGCGGTTGTACGAACTGCCCCGCGCCTCGATCGTGCGTTCGGTGGCCCCGCTGTCGCACGACGTGATCTTCACGGGCGGGTTCGAGGAGTTCGGGCGCTGGGATCGCGACGCTTCGGGTGCGCTGCGCTATACGTCGCTCGTTCCGGCTCAGCGCAATCCCCGCTTTTCGGACAGCGATTTCTGGAAAATCTACATCACGCCGCAGGGGGTGTTGTTTCAATCGTTCCACGGCATCTACCTTTATGATTACGAGCGCGTCCGCCGCCTGACGGGCGAGATGAACATGCTCTTTCTTCTGCGTGCGGGCGACGAGTTCTGGGTGCAGGAGATGGGCGGCCCGCTCTATCGGATGCGGCAGGAGTCCTTCGAGCGGCTGCCCGACAGCGAACGCTTCTCGACGACGACCGTGCGGGTGCTGCTGCCCGGGCCGCACGAGGGCGAATGGATCGTGGGGACGGGTACCGACGGATTGTGGCGCTACGACGGCGAACGGTTCACGCCGTGGAGTCCGGCGCTGTCGGAGCGGTTGCGGCGCGACGAACTCAACTGCGGCATCCGAACCTCGCGCGGCACCTATCTCTTCGGGACGCTTTTCGGAGGATTGTACGAGGCCGGTGCCGACGGACGGCTGCTCGCGGTTCTTTCGACCGAAAACCGGCTGCTCAACAACAGTGTGATGGCGCTTGCGGAGGATGCGCAACAAAATGTCTGGGCGGCGCTCGACCGGGGACTTTCGTTGCTGCTGTTCTGCGAAGGGGTGGATTACCATACCTACAACAAGTGGGCGGCCGGTTCGCTCTACGACGCCTGCCGCTGGCAGGGGAAGTTGCTGCTGGCTACCAACCAGGGGGTCTTCGCCGTCGACGAGAGCCGTCTGGCGACGGGCGTCGATCCCTCCGATTTCCGCCCCGTGGCCGGCCTGAGCGGTCAGGCGTGGTCGTTCGACCTGCTCGACGGGCGGCTCTACGTGAGCCACAACACGGGCGTCACCGAACTCCGTCCCGATTTTTCGCTGGTACGCCGTTCCGACATGGGCGGTTACGGGTTGCGGCGGGTGAAACTGGGCGAAAAGAGCCGCACCTACTACGCCTCCTATTACAAGTTGCGGCTGCTCGACGACGACGGTACGATGCACGAGGTCGACGGACTGGACGAATCGGTCTACCGCATCGAGGCGGATTATATGCGCAACCTCTGGCTCGAACATCCGTCGAAAGGGGTCTACCGCTGCCGCATGAGCGACGACGGCCGGCGCATCGAGGAGCGGACGCTCTACGGAGGCGGTGCGGGCGACGGACTGCCCTACAAACTCCATTTGCTGCGCGTGGGCGGCCGCGTGGCGCTCATGGGCGACGACAGGTTTTTCCGTTACAACGAATATACGGACTGCATCGAGGCGGATACGGTGCTCGATGCGGCGTTCCGCACGGTGGAGGACATCCGCCGCGTGATTCCCTATGCCGACGAACGGTTCTGGGTCATTACCGGCAGCGGCGTCTGGAAATTGCGTTACGACGGCCGGCGCAGTGCCGAATTGACGCCGTGCGCCGGCATTCCGGTCGACAACATGATCTACGGGTACGAACAGGTGGCGCGGCTCGACGATTCGACCTGTCTTTTCTGCGGGGACAACGGCTTCGAACTCGTCTCATCGCAGGCCGTCGAAATCCCCCCCCCTCCGATTCCTCCGCTACTCGAATCGCTGCGTGCGTCGGGGCGCCGGGGCGATGAGGCGTGGTACGATCTCTCGGCTGCGGTCGAGATTCCTCACCAGCGCAACTCGGTGACTTTCCGCTACGCTCCGCGTCGGGGCGCGGTTCCCGGCCTGCGTTTCCGCCACCGCCTGACGGGCATGGAGAGCGCATGGTCGGAGTCCGACCGGACGGGAACGGCCGATTACGCCCGTTTGCCGCAGGGGCACTACACCTTCGAGGTCGCCGTGGGCGACGTGTTCGGCCGCTGGTCGGAACCCGCCCGTTTCCCGTTCGTCGTTCTCACGCCCTGGTACGCTACCGGCTGGGCCTATGCGGGCTACGTGCTGCTGCTGGCCTTCACTTTCTATTGTCTGTGGCTGTTGGTGATGCGTTTCTATCGCCGGCGTTACCTGCGGCGTCTGCGCTTGCAGGAGATCGTCGCGTTGCGGCGCGCCAACCGGGAGCTGACCCGGCAGATCGAGACGCGCGACGCCGAGATCGTGGCGCAGAGTTCGACGCTCATCGGGCGCAACGAGATCATCCTGCGCCTGCGCGACATGGTCAACGAGTTCCAGCAGAAGCAGGGCAGCCGCACGACGGCGCCTCTGTGGCAGAAAGTCAATGCCTATGTAAGCAGCAAACTCGATACGGAGAGCGACTGGACGCTGTTCCTGATCAAGTTCGAGCAGAAGCACTCTTCCTATTTCCGCATCATGAAGGAACGCTTCCCCGACCTGACGACCAGCGATCTGCGTCTGAGCGCCTGCCTGAAAATGAATCTTTGTACCAAGGAGATCGCCTCGCTGATGAGTCTGTCGGTGCGGGCGGTCGAGAACGGCCGTTACCGGCTGCGAAAGAAACTCGGATTGACTTCGGCCCAGAATTTGAACGAATTCCTCTTGCATATCGATTCGCAGGAGTCGGGGCCGGAGGATGATGAGAAGTAGAATTTCGATTTTTAATCGGTTGATTTCAAATTATTTCATTGTTCTTTGAGAGGTAATTGAGAGGCAGTGGAAGAGTCTTTTTCGAGGGTGGAGTAGTCGGAGTGTAGCCGCTTTTCCCCGCGATTTTTCCGAACCTTTTAATTTTGTTTTCGTAAAAACTTTTCCGGGCGACGCTTCGGCGGATTCCGTTCCGCATTTCCCTGCCGAGGCGCGGAGCCCACAGTAGAAACATAAACCTAAAATTGCAATGAAAAAGAATCGACCAGAGAGTTGCGGCGTCGGCCGCCTCTTGTTCAAGGCGTTTGTATCGGTCGTTCTGCTGCTCGCGGCCTCCGTATTGGGCGCCTTCGCGCAGAGTACGATCGATGTAACGGGAAAAGTCATCGATGCGGACGGGCAGCCTGTCGTAGGCGCCAGCGTCGTGGTCGCGGGGACGTACACGGGTACGACCACGGGCGCGGACGGCGGTTTCGCACTGAAAGCCCGCGAGGGGCAGGAGTTGGAGGTTTCGTTCATCGGTATGTCCACGCAGCGCGTGCCCGTATCGGCCGTGCCGGTTACGGTGACGCTCGAAAGCGAGTCGACGATGATCGAGCAGGCCGTGGTGATCGGTTACGGTACGGCCAAGAAACGCGATCTGACGGGTTCGATCGTCAACGTCGACGCCGCGACGATCGCCAACCGTCCGGCGTCGAACCCGCTGGCCTCGTTGCAGGGCCGCGTGGCCGGTGTGCAGATCACCAATTCGGGTCGGGCCGGACAGGATCCCGAAATCCGTATCCGCGGTACGAACTCGATCAACGGCTTCGCACCGCTCTATGTGGTGGACGGAATGTTCACCGACAACATCAACTACCTCAATGCGAATGACATCGAATCGTTCGAGATTCTGAAAGACCCCTCGTCGCTGGCTATCTTCGGCGTGCGCGGCGCCAACGGCGTCATCATCGTCACGACCAAACGCGCCAAGATGGGGCAGACGGTGGTGAACGTCAACCAGTCGGTGGGCGTGAAGCACGTGGGGCACCGCATGTCGCTGACCAACGGGCCGCAGTTCAAGGAGCTCTACAACGAGCAGCTTTCGAACATGGGCGGCGATCCGTTCGACTATACCTATTATCAGGCCAATACCGACTGGCAGGACGCCATCTTCCAGAATGCCATGATCAGCCAGACGACGGCCAGCATCATGGGCGCCAACGAAAAGAGCAACTTCTATCTGGGCGTGGGCTACACCTACGAGCAGGGCAGCATCGTGGGTGAGGAGATGCAGAAGGTGACCGTCAATTTCAGCGACGAGTACAAGATGAAGGACTGGCTCAAATTCGGCGTGCAGATGAACGGCGCCTACATGTTGCCGGCCGATGCCAAGAACGTGACCGGCGCCATCCATGCGGCTCCGATCTCGCCGATCTACGACGATGCGACGGGCGGCTACTACAAACTGCCTTCGTTCCAGAGTTCGCAGATCTCCAACCCGATGATCGACATTGAGGAGTTCGCCGCCCACAACAAGGCGCAGAACTACCGCTTCGCGGGCAATGTCTACGGCGAGATCAATTTCCTGCCCGAACTGAAATTCCGCGCCGCCTTCTCGATCGACTACCTGTCGAACAATTCGCGGCTCTTCACGCCCGTGAAATACGAATACGATCCCGATCTGGGGACGATCAACGCCCGCAGCGACCGCGAGTCGCTGTCGCAGACGAAGTCCAACACGCTCAATGCGCAGCAGGACTACATCCTCACCTATGCGAAGACCTTCGCCGACAAGCACGACCTGACGCTGATGGCCGGTCTGACGACCAACTTCACCAACTACGAGGAGCTCACCGGCGGCCGCAGCCAGAACGTCGCTTCGGCCGACCTGCCGATTCCGAACGATCCCGACAAGTGGTGGATCTCGTCGATCGGCGACACGGCGTCGGCGACCAACGGCGGCTCGCAGTACCGCAAGTTCACGATGTCGTACCTGTTCCGTGCGCTCTACAACTACAACCGCCGCTACCTGGTCAACTTCTCGTTCCGCCGCGACGGTGCGTCGGTGTTCAAGTACACGGGCAACACGTGGGACAACTTCTACTCGGTCGGTGCCGGATGGATCATGTCCGAAGAGAATTTCATGCGCAACCAGCATGTGATCGACTACTTGAAGATCAAGGGGTCGTACGGCGTGTTGGGTAACCAGAACGTCGGTACCGAGGGCGGCAATTATCCCGCGTTCCCGACGCTCAACTCCTCGAACGCCATCTTCGGCGACAACATTATCTCCTCCTATGCGCAGGCCTATCTGGCGACGAATCTGCGCTGGGAGAAGACCAAGGCGTGGGAAGTGGGCTTCGAGATGCAGATGTTCAACCAGCGCCTGCACATCGAGCCGACCTATTACAGCAAGAAGACCGAAGACCTGATCTGCTACCTCGAATCGTTCATGGGCGCGCAGGACGGTCTGATCAATTCGGGTTCGATCCGCAACCGCGGCTTCGAGCTGTCGGGATCGTGGAGCGACACGATCGGCGACGATTTCCGCTATACCGTTTCGGGTAACCTGACCACGATCGACAACGAGGTGCTCACGTTGGGCAAGACCTACTATCAGGGCGACAAGAGCGTGGCCGTATCGGAACCGGGCAAGCCCATCGGTTATTTCTACGGCTACGAGGTCGAGGGCATCTACCAGAACAAGGCCGACATCGCCTCGTCGCCGGAAAACACGCTGGCGGCCGTGGCTCCGGGCGACCTGAAATTCCGCGATGTCACGGGCGACGGCAAGATCACCGAAGCCGACCGTACGATGATCGGCAATCCTACGCCCGATTTCACCTACGGTTACTCGGTCAACCTGCAATACAAGAATTTCGATCTGGGTATCGACTTCCAGGGTGTCTACGGAAACGAGATCTTCAATACGAGCTTCCTGTCGGCATATGCACAGTATAATTATCATACCAAGCGTCTGGGACGTTGGAACGGCGAGGGCACGTCGAACTGGGAGCCGATTCTCGATTCGTCGCGCGCCACGCAGATGATGAATTCGAGCTACTTCATCGAGGACGGCAGTTACCTGCGTCTGAAAAACATCCAGCTGGGTTACAGTTTCGGCGACCGGATCCTCAAGAAGATCCGTCTCAAAGCGCTGCGCGTGTTCATGAACATCGACAACCTGGCCACCTGGTCGCACAACACCGGCTATACGCCCGAGATCGGCGGTACGGCCCTTGCGTTCGGCATCGACACGGGCGACACCTACCCCATGCCGACGACCATTACTTTCGGTGTAAACGTGTCTTTCTAAAACAGCATAACCAATGAAAACGATCATAAGAAATCTGAAACTCTGGATCATCGCCGTCGCGGCGGTCGCATCGGCCGCGTGCAGCGACCTGCTCGACCAACGCCCGCAGGGCCAGTGGACTATCGACGACATCGAAGGCGGCGCCTACTTTTCGCAGGTAATGGCGCTCTACACCAAGGCGCGCCACTACAATATCACGTCGGGTATTCCCGCCTTCGCGGTGCATTACTACCGTTCGGAGGATTCGCGTAAGGGATCGACCACGACCGACGGTGCGGAACATGTGCCGATGTACGAGAATTTCCAGTATTCGGCGGCCAATTCGCTGTTGAATCCTTATTGGACGCAGAACTACGAGATCATCAATGCGGCCAATACCGTGCTCGACCAGATGCAGAAGGCGCAGGAGGCCGGTGAACAGCTCGATGAGGCGGAACTGCAATGCGGCATGGAAGCTCGCTTCTTCCGCGGCTGGTGTTATTTCAATCTGGTGCGTGCCTTCGGCGAGGTGCCGCTCGTCGACTTCGCCATCACCAATTCCGACGAGGCCAATATCCCCAAATCGTCGGTGGACAAGATCTACGAGTTGATCGACGCCGATCTGACGGCGGCCGAAGGGCTGCCCCGCCGCTGGGAGTCGAAATATATCGGGCGGGTCACTTACGGCGCCGCACGTGCGTTGCATGCCAAGACTTACGGCCAGCGCGGTCTGTGGTCGCAGATGTATCAGGCTGCCAAGAACGTGATCGATACCAGGGTCTACAATCTCGACACGCCGTTCGACGAGATTTTCCGCGAGGAGGGCGAAAACTCTTCGGAATCGGTTTGGGAGTTGCAGTGCACGGCCACCGTCGCGCAGCCCGCGACCAACGATCTGGGCAGTCAGTTCTGCCAGGTGCAGGGCTGCCGCGGTTCGGGTACGAGCAATCTGGGCTGGGGCTGGCACATGGCCGACCAGTCGATCGTCGACGTGTTCGAAGAGGGCGATCCGCGCCGCGACGAGACGCTGCTCTACTTCTCGACCCCTTCGAAGCCGTGGCCTGCGATCGCTCCGGCGACCGGTAACGCCCCCTTCAACGAGTTTCTTGTATCGCAGGACGGTCTGGACGGTGACTACTACAACAAGAAAGCCTATTGCAGTCCCAAACTGCGCGAATATTACGGCAGCAACGACGGATTCTGGTACAACATTCGTATGATCCGTTACTCGGACGTGGTGCTGATGGCTGCCGAAGCGGCCTGCGAGATGGGCGGCGAGGCGATGATCGAGGAGGCGCTGGATTATCTGGAACAGGTGCGCGCCCGTGCCCGCGGCACCAATACGAACGTGCTGCCCAAGGTGACGACGACCAACCAGTTGGAGTTGTGCAAGGCGATCCACCATGAACGCCACGTGGAGCTGGCGCTCGAATTCGACCGCTTCTACGATCTGGTGCGCTGGCAGGAGTTCAGTATCGCCGGTGCGGAGGACGGTGCTTCGGCCGTGCTCGGCAACAAGGGCTACACCGCCAAGAACAAATACCTGCCGCTGCCTCAGGAGCAGGTCGACGCCTCGAACGGCGTACTGGTACAGAATCCCGATTATGCTAATTAAAACAAGTCAGATACCATGAAATTCCTCAGATATTTTCCGTTGATTTTGACGACCGCGGCGCTTTTGTCCCTCGGATCGTGCAAACAGGATTTGGGTCAGGATCCTCCCTTCGACTATCCGGATGAGGGCTCGTCGGGCGTACAGCTTCCCGATCCGCTCTACCATTTGGCCTGCGACGACGATCTGTTCCTCGACGGAACGCTCGCGGGCGAGATGAAGACCTTCACCGGCGAGTCGCCGATGTTCGTCGACGGCAAGTCGGGCAAAGCCTACCAGAACGTCGACGGCCAGGCGCTCATCCTGACGCCCGACGCCGCTTCGACGACAGCGCTCAAATCGTTGGGCAACTACTCGATTTTCATGTGGATCAAGTTCGACGGTACGAACAAGAATGCAGCGGGTCTCTTCTCCATCGGCAACAAGACGATCGAGGTGGCCGACGTCGCCTTCTTCCTCAACAACGGCAACACGACCACTCCGTCGGAGTTCTTCTTCAAGGGATTCATGCAGGCGACCGGTGTGAGCGGCAAGCCCGATGCGTGGTTCGATGCCGGCGACGACGCCAAGATACAGAATATGGCCGGCGTCTGGGCGCATGTCGGCGTGACCTACGACGCAGGGACCTCGACCATCACGCTCTACCACAACGGCGGGGCGGTCTGCGACCGCGTGTTGAAGGACGGAGCCTTCGGTCCGATGACGTTCGACGAGGTGAGCGGCATCTGCCTCGGCGCCTTCCCGTCGCAGGTCGGCCTGGGTTCGGGTGCCGGCTGGACGGCCGAGGCTTCCTTCTATACGGGAGCCATGGACGAGATCTATCTCTACGATCAGGTGTTGACGCCGGCACAGGTGACGGCACTGTACGAACAGGCGAAATAGCAGGGCTCGATTTCTGCATTGATCGGAAGAGGGGACCGAAATCAGGCCCCCTCTTCTAAAAAAACGACGATATATGAAAGGTTTTCCGTTTTTCAAGCCTCTCCTGCCTGCACTGGTTTTGCTGGGTGTCGGCTGCGGCGGCGATTCGACCGACGACCGCACGCCCGCGGGCGATCAGCTGGCGTTGAGCTCGGTTACGATCGGCGGGCAGAGCGGCCTGTCGGATTTCGATGACGTGTCGCCCGACGCCGAGATCGTGCTCGACTTCACGGCGGCGCTCGACGCGGCGACCGTCGAGGCCAATATCTATCTGCTCGACGCCGGAGGCGCGAAGGTGGACGCCAGCGACGTTTACGACGGCGCGAAGCGCGTCACGCTCAAACCCTCCGCCGGGTTGAACGCGTATGCTTCCTACCGGTTGATCGTCGACAGCGGCCTGAAATCGGCTGCCGGGGAGGCAATCCTGACCGGCAAGGTGATCCGGATCCGGACGGGGCTGGACACGAGCGACAAATTCCCGCAGATTTCCGACGAGGAGCTGCTCACCAAGGTGCAGCAGCAGACCTTCCGCTATTTCTGGGAGGGTGCCGAACCGACGAGCGGCATGGCGCGCGAGCGCACCTCGTCGGGCGCGACGGTCACTACCGGCGGGACGGGATTCGGCGTGATGGCCATGGCGGTGGCCGCCGAGCGCGGTTTCGTGACCCGCAGCGAGGCGTGCCAGCGGGTGCAGCGGATCGTGACCTTCCTTGCGGAGCGGGCGACCTCCTATCACGGCGCCTTCTCGCACTGGATCGACGGCCAGACGGGGCAGACGCTTCCCTTCTCGGCCGATGACAACGGTGCCGATCTGGTGGAGACCGGGCTGTTGTTCCAGGGGTTGCTGACGGCGCGCGCCTACTTCGACGGCGCCGATGCGGCAGAGAGCAAGCTGCGCGCCGACATCACCGCCTTGTGGGAGGCCGTCGAGTGGGATTTCTTCACCAAGGAGGGGACGGAGAAGGTGCTCTACTGGCATTGGAGTCCCGACAAGGGCTGGGCGATGAACATGCCGATACAGGGGTGGAACGAGGCCTTGATCGTCTACGTGCTGGCCGCCTCGTCGCCGACGCATCCCATCGGCCGCGAAGTGTATGCCGAAGGCTGGGCGCGCGGTGGCGCGATGCGCAACGGCAAGTCGTTCTACGACACCGTGCTGCCGCTGGGCGAGGATTACGGTGGCCCCCTTTTCTGGGCCCACTATTCCTTCCTGGGGCTGAATCCCCGGGGACTCTCCGATGCCTATGCCGACTATTGGGAGCAGGTGTGCAACCATACCCGGATCAACTACGCGTATTGCGTAGACAACCCCAAGGGGTATGCCGGTTACGGCGCCGACTGCTGGGGACTGACGGCCAGTGATATTCCCGACGGCTACACCGCCTCGTCGCCGACGAACGACCGGGGAGTCATCGCCCCCACGGCAGCCTTGTCGTCGATGCCCTACACGCCCGACGAGTCGATGGCCGCACTGCGCTTCTTCTACTATAAACTGGGCGACAAGTTGTGGAGCGACTACGGGTTTATCGACGCCTTCGATCTCACGACCGGCTGGTTCGACAGAGGAATGCACATCGCCATCGATCAGGGCCCGATCGTGGTGATGATCGAAAACTACCGCACGGGATTGCCGTGGAACCTGTTCATGTCCGATAAGGATGTGCAGAGGGGACTCGCCGAACTCGGATTTACGGTCGAGGCGGGCAGTTGACACGTGCCGCCGCAAGTGATCCGCGACCGTGAAACTCCGTTTTTCGGGAAGCGAAATATTATACCATAAAAAACAGAGATTACGATATGAAAAAAACACTCATTACTCTGCTGGGCATCGTGCTCTGCGGCGCGGCCGTCGCCGTCGAGAAGCCTGCGGGCGCTACGATGGAGCAGTATGTCGACGCGCTGATGCGCCGCATGACCCTCGAAGAGAAGATCGGCCAGCTCAACCTGCCCAGTGCGGGCGACATCACCACCGGTCAGGCCAAGAGCAGCGACATCGCCGAGAAGATCCGCCGCGGCGAAGTGGGCGGTCTGTTCAATATCAAGGGGGTGGAGAAGATCCGCGACGTGCAACGTATTGCCGTCGAGGAGAGCCGTCTGGGTATTCCGCTGATCTTCGGCATGGATGTGATCCACGGTTATGAGACGACCTTTCCTATTCCGCTCGGCCTGACGGCCACGTGGGACATGGAGGCCGTCGAGCGTGCGGCCCGTATTTCGGCCGTCGAGGCGAGTGCCGCCGGTATCTGCTGGACCTTCTCCCCGATGGTCGATATTGCGCGCGATCCCCGCTGGGGACGTGCGTCGGAGGGCATCGGCGAAGATCCCTTCCTCGGCAGCGCTGTGGCGCGGTCGTTCGTCTACGGCTATCAGGGGCGTGATCCGATGCATTTTGCCACCGACGAGATCATGGGATGCGTGAAGCACTATGCTCTCTACGGTGCTGCCGAAGCGGGACGCGACTACAATACGACCGATATGAGCCGCCAGCGCATGTACAACGAATATTTCCCGCCCTACAAGGCGGCCGTCGAGGCAGGCGTGGGCAGTGTCATGGCGTCGTTCAATGAGGTCGACGGGATTCCCGCCACGGCCAACCGCTGGCTGATGACCACCGTGCTGCGCGAGCAGTGGGGCTTCGAGGGCTTCGTCGTCACGGACTACACGGGCATCTACGAGATGATCGCGCACGGTCTGGGCGATCTGAAAGAGGTGTCGGCGCGCGCCGTCGAGGCGGGTGTCGACATGGACATGGTGAGCGAGGGTTACCTGGGAACCTTGCAGCAGTCGCTCGAAGAGGGGCGTATCCCGCTGTCCGACATCGACCGCGCGTGCCGCCTGGTGCTCGAAGCGAAATTCAAGTTGGGACTTTTCGACGATCCCTACCGTTACTGCGATCCGCAGCGCGCCGCCACGCAGATCTATACGCCCGCACACCGCGCCGAGGCGCGCCGTATCGCGGGCGAGAGCTTCGTGTTGCTGAAAAACGAAGGCGACGTGCTGCCGCTCCGGCGCGAGGGAACGATCGCCGTGGTCGGCCCGCTGGCCGCTTCGCGCGCGAACATGCCCGGCACGTGGAGCGTCGCTACCGACCTTACGAAGCCGCTGACGCTCGTCGAAGGGTTGCAGCAGGTGGCCGGCGAAGGGGTGAAGATCCTCTATGCCAAGGGCAGCAACGTGATCCGCGACGAGGAGCAGGAGCGCTATGCCACGATGTTCGGGCGCGATATTCCGCGCGACGGCCGCACCGACAAGCAGTTGCTCGACGAGGCGCTCGCCGCGGCGGCCGAGGCCGATGTGGTGGTCGCCGCATTGGGCGAGGCTTCGGAGATGAGCGGCGAAAGCAGCAGCCGGTCGCAGATCGGCATTCCCGACGTGCAGCAGGAGTTGTTGAAGGCGCTCGTGGCGACGGGCAAACCCGTCGTGCTGGTACTCTTCACGGGGCGCCCGCTGACGCTCGAATGGGAGGCCGAGCACGTGCCTGCGATGCTCAATGTATGGTTCGGCGGCACGCAGGCGGCCGAGGCGATCGGCGACGTACTCTTCGGCGACGTCAACCCGTCGGGCAAACTTCCCGTGACCTTCCCGCGCAGCGTGGGGCAGATACCGCTCTTCTACAACCATAAGAATACGGGACGTCCGCTGCTGGGCGACAAGTTCGAGAAGTTCCGCAGCAACTATCTCGACGTGCCCAACACGCCGCTCTATCCCTTCGGCTACGGTCTGTCGTATACGACCTTCGACTACGGCGACGTGCGCCTTTCGGCGTCGGAGATGACCGCCGACGGGTCGATCGAGGCCACCGTGCGCCTGACGAACAGCGGCCGGCGCGACGGCGTGGAGGTCGTGCAGCTCTACATCCGCGACAGGGTGGGTTCGTCGACCCGTCCCGTGCAGGAGCTCAAAGGCTTCCAGCGCGTGGCGCTCAAAGCGGGCGAGAGCCGCGACGTAAGTTTTACGATCGACGTCTCGCTGCTCAAATATTACGATTTCGACCTGCGGTACGTGGCAGAGCCGGGCGAGTTCGACGTGATGATCGGCGGCGCGAGCGACGCGGTGAAGCAGGCAAGTTTCACCCTGAAATAACCTTCGCGGCATGAAGACGATCAAACGGATTACGGCGGCCATGGCGGCGCTCGCTCTGGCGGGCGTCGTCGCGGGCTGCGCGCAGCGTCCCGCAGCGACGCTTTCGGACGAGGCGTTGCTGGACAGCGTCGAGCGGCGTACGTTCGATTATTTCTGGTCGGGCGCCGAGCCCAACAGCGGCCTTGCGTGCGAACGGATCAACATGGACGGCATCTATCCCGAAAACGACGAGACGGTCGTGACGACGGGCGGCAGCGGCTTCGGTATTCTGGCGCTTATCGCCGGTATGGAGCGCGGCTACGTCACCCGTGAACAGGGGATCGAACGCTTCGAACGCATCGTCTCGTTCCTCGAACGTGCCGACCGCTTCCACGGCGCCTGGCCTCATTGGATCGAGGGCCGGACGGGCCGCGTGAAACCCTTCGGCAAGAAGGACAACGGAGGCGATCTGGTGGAGACGGCCTTTCTGGTGCAGGGGCTGCTGGCCGCGCATCAGTATTTCGCGCAGGGCAACGAGCGCGAGCAGGCGCTCGCACAGCGTATCGATACGTTGTGGCGCGGCGTCGAGTGGTCGTGGTATCGCAACGGGCAGAACGTCCTCTACTGGCATTGGAGTCCCGAATACGGGTGGGAGATGAATTTCGCCGTACACGGGTTCAACGAGTGTCTGGTGATGTATATTCTGGCGGCCGCTTCGCCGACCTATCCGATCGACCGCGAGGTCTATACCGAGGGGTGGGCCGAGAACGGGGCGATCGTCGACGAGCACGAGGTCGAGGGTTACCGCCTCCGCCTGCGGTATCAGGGCGTCGAGGCCGGTCCGCTCTTCTGGGCGCACTACTCCTTCCTCGGGCTGGATCCGCGCGGGCTGAGAGACGACTACTGCGAGGACTATTTCGGCGAGATGCGCAACTATTCGCTCATCAACCGTGCCTACTGCATCCGCAATCCCCGGCACTACAAGGGTTACGGCAAGGATTGCTGGGGGCTGACGGCCAGTTATTCGACGGCGGGGTATGCGGCGCACGCTCCCGTCGAGCGCGAGGATCGCGGCGTGATCGCCCCCACAGCGGCGCTTTCGTCGATCGTCTATACGCCCGAGGAGTCGATGGATGTGATGCGTTACCTCTACGGGCCGCTTCACGAGAAAGTATGGGGGCCTTACGGCTTCTACGATGCGTTCAGCCAGACCGACGACTGGTATCCGCAGAAGTATCTGGCCATCGATCAGGGGCCGATCGCGGTGATGATCGAGAACCACCGTTCGGAGTTGTTGTGGCGGCTCTTCATGAGCCACCCCGACGTACAGAACGGTTTGCGGAAGCTGGGCTTCGAGTCGCCCGTGCTGCAATAGGGGCGAAGCGGGATTTTTTGAGACGGGACGCATCGGTCGGTGCGTCCCGTTTTTTCAGATCGAACAGAAGAACGTGACCAGGAAGGGAACGCTGAAATCGGTGACGCAGCCGTGGAAGATCGCTACGACGGCATACTGCGGCCCTGCGACGCGGGTGAGGATCGGGAGGGTGGTGTCGAAGGTCGTGGCGCCGCCCGACGAAATCGCGGCCAGCGGCCCGAAACGGCCCGCTACCCACGGTGCGGCCAGCAGCGTGAAGAGTTCGCGCAGGACGTTGCAGAGCAGAGCGACCGTTCCCAGTTCGACGCTGCGCAGTTCGGAGATGAAGATGCTCGACAGCGAATAGTAGCCGAATCCCGCGCCGACGGCCATGGCATCGGCCGGCGGTACGGTGTGCAGCAGCGGCGATGCGAGCGCCGCTCCGGCCAGCGTTCCGACGACGGTGCAGAGGGGCAGCAGCGCCATGCGGCGGTCGAGCGAGCGGATACGCTCGACGAGCGTGGCGTCGTGTCCCAGCGACACGCCGACCGAGAACATCAGCCCGTAGAGCATGTAGGTGCTTACGGGCGAGGAGGCTGCGGTAGCCGGAATCCATCCCGCGACGCCGAAAATCGCTCCGGCTGCGAAGAAGGCGACGATCACCAGACTGCCGCGCAGTGCGGCGAAGGCCGGCGGAGCGGGTGCGGCGGAGTCGGTCGTGTCGGTGCGTCTGCCGCCGATCGACCGCCACAGCAGCCAGGCGCAGGCGATGCTTCCCGCCAGCGCTCCCGTGCAGAGAACGAGCGCCTGCACGCCGAGCGTGGCCAGCGACCGCATGACCTCTTCATTGCCGCCCACTTCCGTTCCCAGCATGAAGAGCAGCAGCCAGATGATGAACGTGATGACGCTGCCGAGCGCACGGAGCGGTCGGCGGCGCAGCAAGCGGCCCGTGAGGATGCCGCCGAAGAGGACAGCGAACAGAATCAACATCGGCAGTGCGGAATTTTGCGTGCAAAAATAGGAAAAAAAGCCGACGGCCGCAAGCTGTGCGCCTGCGTCCGTCGGAATGAGGTGCGTCGTTAACGGACGTCGAAACGGAAGCGGATCGTCCGGCGGTACGCTTCGCCGGGGCGCAGTTCGGCCGAAGGGAAATCGGGGCGGTTCGGTGCGTCGGGGAAACCCTGGCACTCGATCGCCACGCCGTCGTAGTCCGCGTAGGGCCGGCCGCTCTTCGAGAGCGGCGAGCCGGCGAGCCAGTTGCCCGTGTAGACCTGCACGCCCGGCTGTGTGGAGCGGACGCTGAGCCGCCGACCCGATTTCGGGTCGTACAGTTCGGCCACGGTCGTCTCCTCGTCCGCGCGCCAGTCGTCGACGGCCCAGCAGTTGTCGTAGCCTTTGCCGTAGCGCAATGCGGGGAAATCGGCGCGAATGTCGCGGCCGAGCGGTTTGGACGTGCGGAAGTCCATCGGCGTGCCGGCGACGCCGGCGAGTTCGCCCGTGGGAATCAGCGTTTCGTCGGTCGGCAGCCAGCGCGAGGCGCGGAGCCGCAGCTTGTGGCCGAGCACCGATCCGGCATTCTCGCCCGCGAGGTTCCAGTAGGAGTGGTTCGTCAGGTTGACGATCGTGGGGGCGTCGCACGCGGCTTCGAGTAGGACGGTCAGGCAGCAGTCGTCGTCCCACGCATAGGCGATGCGCGCCGTGAGCGTACCCGGGTAGCCCTCCTCGCCGTCGGGGCTGGTGCGGGTGAAGGCCACGCCGTCGCCGGTCGTTTCACCCTGCCACAGGCGGTTGGCGAATCCCGTCGGGCCGCCGTGCAGGTGGTTGGGGCCGTTGTTGACGGCCAGCCGGTACTCCTTGCCGTCGAGCGTGAAGCGCCCTCCGGCGATCCGGTTGGCGAAACGGCCGGGCGTCTTGCCGAAGCAGGCGCCGTCGCCGACGTAATCGGCGTAGGCGCGGTACCCCAGCGCCACGTCGGCCATGCGCCCCTCGCGGTCGGGAACGACGACGGCCGTGATGCCAGCGCCGATGTTGCACACGTCGACGTAAGCCCCCGCGGCGTTCGCGAGGCGGAAGACCTCGATCTCGCCCTGCGCGTGGGGTTCGGTGCTGATTTTCGAGACGGTCATCGCCCTAAAAGAGTTTGGCGGGGTATTCGCCCGCGTCGACCAATGCACGGATTTTGTCGACCACGCCCTGACGGTCGGCGGCGTAGGTCACGCCGAACCACTTGGCCGTGGTGTCGAGCACCTCGACCGTCGCCGTGCCTTCGGTGATGAGTTTGTTGACCATCAGCGGGATGTAATACTCGGCTTTGGGGTTGTCGATGTTGGCGCGCAGGAACTCCTTGAAATACTCCTCCGAGTAGCGGAAGTAGTCGGGCGTGAAGCCCCACATGTTCATCGAGACGGGGGTATTGTCGTCGGTGGTGGTCGGCTGTCCGTCGTCGCCCGTGAAGGTGATGCGGCCGTCGACGCGGGCGATGTCCGTCCGTTCGACCACACCCGTCAGGTAATTGTTCGCATCGGTTCGGCAGATGCCGCGCGCCACGGTGCCGCTCTCCGAGAGGGTGTTGCCCACGCGGTAGCCCACCATGCAGTAGCGGTTCTGTCCGTCGGCTTTCGACAACCACTGACCCAGTACGCGGAAGCCGTCGCGGCCGTAGAAGTCGTCGGCGTTGATGACGGCGAACGGTTCGCGGATGACCGCCTTGCCCATCAGCACGGCGTGGTTCGTACCCCATGGCTTGGTGCGCCCTTCGGGGCGGACGAAGCCCTCGGGCAGGTCGTCGACCGACTGGAAGACCACCTTGACGGGGATGTGGTTTTCGTATTTGGAGAGGATCTTCGTGCGAAAATCCGCTTCGAAATCCTTGTGGATGACGAAGACCACCTTGCCGAAGCCGCCGCGGATGGCGTCGAAGATCGAGTAATCCATGATCGTCTCGCCGTTGGGGCCGAGACCGTCCAGCTGTTTGAGACCGCCGTAGCGCGAGCCCATGCCTGCGGCCAGTACGAAAAGTGTAGGTTTCATATCGAATCTGTGATTGAATTGCATCGGGGAGGGTTAGTTCATGCCGCGCACGTGTTTTTCCCAGGCCCAGGCCGAGCGGAGCGTCTCTTCGAGAGGCCGTTCGGCCTTCCAGCCCAGTTCTTTGTTGGCGCGCTGCGTGTCGGCCCAGACCGCCTTCACGTCGCCGGCCCGTCGCCCGACGATCTTGTAGTTGAGCGTCAGCCCGTTCGCCCGTTCGAAGCCCTTCACCAGTTCCAGGACCGAGACAGGCGTGCCCGTGCCGATATTGAAAATCTCGTAGGCCTCCTTCATCCGCCGCTGCGTCATGCGGTCGACCGCGGCTACATGGGCTTTGGCCAGGTCGACGACGTCGATGTAGTCACGCAGGCAGGTGCCGTCGGGCGTGTCGTAGTCGTCGCCGAAGATCGAAAGGCATTCGCGCAGTCCGGCGGCCGTCTGGGTGATGTAGGGCACCAGATTCTGCGGCACGCCGCGCGGCAGTTCGCCGATGAGCGCCGAGGGGTGGGCGCCGATGGGGTTGAAGTAGCGCAGCGCGATGCCGTGCAGGCCCTCGTAGGCCGCGCAGCAGTCGTGCAGGATGTCTTCGGCCATCTGCTTTGTGTTGCCGTAGGGCGAGGTGGCGGGTTTGCGGGGCGTCTGCTCCGTGACGGGCAATGTGTCGGGCTCGCCGTAGACCGTCGCCGACGACGAGAAGAGGATGTTCGGCCGGCCGAACTCCTTCATCAGCGCGCAGACGTTCATGAACGACGCGAGGTTGTTGCGGTAATATTTGAGCGGTTCGGCGACCGACTCGCCGACAGCCTTGTAGGCGGCGAAGTGGATGACGGAGCCGAAATCGTATTTTTCGAAGACGCGTCGCAGCGCCGCTTCGTCGCAGGTGTCGACCCGCTCGAAGGGAACGTCGACGCCCGTGATGCGCCGCACACCCTCGACGGCCGCCGCCTCCGAGTTGGAGAGGTTGTCGATGATGACCGCGTCGTATCCGGCGGCGATCAGTTCCACGGCGGTATGCGAGCCGATGTATCCGGCACCGCCCGAAATCAGTACAGTCTCTTTTGCCATAATCTGGGGATAAGTTGTTGTGCGACAGATGTTCGTTTCAGCCGATCGGTTATTCCATGTCGAAGGTGAATTGGTCGTAGTCGGCCGTGCGCCACGCCTTGTCGCAGGTGACGGGCGAAAGGGCGAACATCGGCGAGAAGGTCCGCACCGATACGGTCCGTCCGTCGGGCAGGAATTCCAGGATGCGCAGCCAGCAGTCGCCGCCGTTGCCGTGCCACTGTCCGTCGGCCGTCTGGGCGTTGAACATCATCTGCGCGACCGATTTGCCGGCGGCGTTCTTGTCCGTGCGGAAGCCGACCGTCTCGAAGTAGTCCGTCGTGGGGTGGCATTCGTGGCCGCAGATGACCAGCCGGATGTTCGACGACGGATAGACGAGCTTGTCCCAGATCGCCTGCTGGTAGTTGGCGTCGGTCAGTTCGTAGGGTTCCGTTTTCTTGCGGTTGCCCTTCCATGCGATGAACGAGTGGGTCAGCAGGATCACCCGCGTGTTCGCGTACCTGGGTTCCGCAACCAGTTTGCGCGCCCATTCGATCGCTTCGTCGCGCGGCGCGAATTCGAGCGATACGACCAGCAGATCGCCCCACGTGTCGGTGTGGAACTCGTAGGCGGCGTTCTCCAACGTGGGGATTCCGTGCGCGTTGTTGCATACCGATACGATTTTGTGACGCCAGCACTCGTTGCGCGTCATCGGGAAGTAGTCGGGGAAGCGCGACAGGCGGTTCTCCGACTTGGTGTATCCGTAGTCGTGGTTGCCCGTGCAGACGACGTAGGGCAGCTTGTTGTCGAGCCGCTCGAAGGCGCGCGACGCGGCCCGCCACTGCTCGGCGCTGGTCTGGTCGGTCTTGCGGAAAGCCAGCGGGATGGCTGTTTCGTTCTGTTCGACCAGATCGCCCGTGCAGAGCGCCGTGAGGATGCGCAGCGAGTCGATCTCGCGGGCGATCCATGCCGTCTGCAACTCGAACAACGGCTGGTTGGCGGCGAACTTGGTGTAGCTCTGCGGGTCGGGAATGACGATGACCGAGAAGGAATTCGGGTCGCTCAGGCGGGCGCGCAAGGGGTAGTTCTGGGCTTGCAGCGACAGCGTGCCGGCGAGCAGAGCGAAAAGGAAGATCGTTTTTCTCATGTAACGGGATGGTTTGAATCAGTCGATTTTATGTGCGCCGTCCGAGATGACGACGGGATAGACTTTGGGTTCGTGGCCGAACCGCTCGGTGAATTTGCGTTTGGCCGTGGCGATGAAATCGGCGAAGAGGTCGTCCTTCACGAGGTTGATCGTGCAGCCGCCGAAGCCGCCGCCCATCATGCGTGCCCCCGTGACGCCGCATTCGCGGGCCACGTCGACCAGGAAGTCGAGCTCCTCGCACGATACTTCGTAGTCCTTCGACAACCCCTCGTGCGTGGCGTACATCCGCTCTCCGACGGTGGCGTAGTCGCCACGCTGCAAGGCGTCGCAGACGTCGAGCACACGCCGTTCCTCGCCGATCACGAAGCGTGCACGGCGGTAGTCTTCGTCGGAGATCTCATCGCGGATCGCATCGAGCCGCTCCATCGTGGCGCCGCGCAGAAACTCCTGTCCCAGCATCTTCGCCACGCGCTCGCATGACTCGCGCCGGCGGTTGTAGGGCGAGCCGACCAGTTCGTGCTTGACGACCGTATCGAGCAGCACGAGCTTGTAACCGACGGGATCGAAGGGGAAGTATTCGAACTCCATCGAACGGCAGTCGAGCCGCATCAGACAACCCTTCTTGCCGAAGACCGAGGCGAACTGGTCCATGATGCCGCACTTCACGCCGCAGTAGTTGTGCTCGGTCGACTGACCGATGCGTGCCAGTTCGAACTTGTCGATCCCCAGCGCATAGAGGTCGTTGAGCGCAAAGGCGAAGGTCGACTCCAACGCTGCCGACGACGACATGCCCGCTCCCAGCGGTACGTCGCCCGAAAAGGCGGTGTCGAAGCCGCCGATGCGGCCGCCGCGCTTCTGGATTTCGCGGCAGACGCCGAAGATGTAGCGGGCCCACGACTCGGCGGGTTTGTCCTCCTCGCGCAAGCCGAACTCCGCATAGGAGTCCAGATCGACGGCGTAGGCGCGCACGCGGTCGGTGCCGTTGGGGCGGATCATCGCCGTGATGCCGCAGTCGACGGCACCCGGGAAGACGAAGCCGCCGTTGTAGTCGGTGTGTTCGCCGATCAGGTTGATGCGTCCCGCCGAGGCGTAGAGTGTTCCGTGGGTATTGAAATGCCGCTCGAATGCGGCCCTTACATTGGATTGCGTCATGGTCCGAATGGGATTAGTGGTTTTAAAGTCTTACAAATATATAAAAAATTTAGTAAACGGCGATTCCGAAAAACGGGAACGGCCGGAAAATCGTTCACATTCATGTTCCTTTTCTCGTCTCGGCGCAGCTTGCACAAGTGCGGCTTTGCGCTCGGCTTATCGAAAAGTTCCCGTCGAGGACTTGTCGTCTCCGTCGTCTCTGACGGCGAGGGTCGTATGTCAGGCGTGGCGGGGATGCGCCGTCCGGCTGCGGATCGCGGCGAGCATGTCGTCGGTCATCCGCGAAAGATCCCATTCGGGACGCCAGCCCCACTCCTCGCGGGCGCAGGTGTCGTCGAGCGAGTCGGGCCAGCTGCGGGCGATCTCCTCCTTGACGGGATCGATGTTGAAGTCCATCGTGAACGAGGGGATGCGCTTGCGGATCTCGGCGGCGATGATGTCGGGCGTGAAGCTCATCGAGGCGATGTTGAAACTGTTGCGGTGGCGCAGCCGCGCGGGGTCGGCCTCCATCAGTTCCACGCAGGCGCGCAGCACGTCGGGCATGTAGATCATGTCCATGTAGACGTCGTGGGGCACGGCGCAGGTGTAACGGCCGCTTCGAATCGCTTCGTAGTAGATCTCCACGGCATAGTCGGTCGTACCGCCGCCCGGCAGCGTGACGTTCGAAATGATGCCCGGAAAACGGATCGAACGGGTATCGACGCCGTATTTGTGGTGGTAGTAGTTGCCCAGCATCTCTCCCGTCACCTTGCAGATGCCGTAGATCGTCGTGGGCTGCATGACCGTGTCCTGCGGCGTGCGGACTTTGGGCGACGAGGGGCCGAACGCCCCGATCGAGCTGGGGGTGAAGAGCGCGCAATGGTGCTGGCGCGCCACCTCGAGCGAGTTCATCAAGGCGCCGATGTTGACGTGCCACGCCATTTGGGGGTTGCGCTCGCCGACGGCCGACAGCAGGGCCACGAGGTTGAAGATCGTGTCGATCTCGTGTCGGGCGACGACCGAGGCTACCGACGTGGCGTTGAGTGCGTCGAGCACTTCGAACGGGCCGTCGGCTCCCAGCGCCTTGCATTCACGTACGTCGGTGGCCACGACGTTGCGCGAGCCGTAAATACCGCGCAGGTAGGTCGTCAGTTCCGATCCGATCTGACCTCCGGCGCCGATAATAAGTATCTTTTTCATTGTTGCGGGTTGATAGTTGTGCGGTTCCGTTCCGCAAATCTAACGAAAGATATAAATAAATCGTGAAAAGCCGCGATTTTTTTTGCCAATTCGAAATTGTTGCTTATTTTTGCAACGCTTTTTAAGGCGATCGCTGTTGTAGCTCAGTGGTAGAGCACTTCCTTGGTAAGGAAGAGGTCACGAGTTCAAGCCTCGTCAACAGCTCTTAAAATCAAGAGGTTGCAAAATCTGCAATCTCTTTTTTTGTGCTGTTATGTGAGGAAAAAGGGGATGAAAAGGCGGTTCGGACGTGCATTGTTGGACATAATGTTGGACATTAAAATCGCTGCTCAATATCGCTTGCGTAATCTGCAAGCAGATGAAAATCAAAGTAATTCATCGAACAAGCATCGTTTATAAAAATGGCAAGTCTCCATTGATGCTACGGTTCATCCACGAACGCACCTCTAAACGACTCTCGCTCGGTATTTCGATAGAGCCGCATTATTGGGATAAGGATGCTGAAATGATAACGGCAGACTGCCCCGACCGTGCTGCTCTGCAAAGTCAGATAGACAGTACATTAGCGACTTACCGAAAGAAAATCCAGCGGTTGGAGGCATTGGATATGGAGGTTGATTTTACCAGCCTATTTGACCAGACCGCAAAATGCACTCCACAATTCGTCGATAACTATTTTCAGCAACAAATTACAGCCATGAAACAAGCAGGGAAAATCAACACGGCAATCAAGTACACAGCCACCTGTACCTCACTCGTTAAATTCCATCCTGCCAAATTACGGTTTGAAGAGATCGACGGAAAGTTTTTGAGGAATTTCGAGGCGTTTCTCCATTCGGCGTGTAATCAATCCAATTCGATAGCCACGAAATTTAGTGTACTGAAAGCCGTTTACAATAAGGCCATTGCTGACAAGATTTTCCTTTGCAAGGAGAATCCTTTTATTTCATATAAGGTGGGAAAGCATTGGACACAGACACATAAACGAGCCATTCATAAAGAGGATATACAACGATTGATGCAGGCAGAATTACCCGTAACGAGGTCTCCCTATACCGAGTTTGCACGGGATATATTCTTGTTTTCTTACTTTTCGGCTGGAATCAATTTCAAGGATATTGCCACCTTACGCTACGTCGATATGGAAGAGGATCGGATTTTCTATCGCCGTCATAAGACAGGAAAAACGATGACTTGTCGATTGCATCCGCAAGCAAAGGAGGTCATTGCCAAGTACACCCGTTCGGAAGCTATGCAGGAGGACTATATCTTTCCTATTCTTGATCGTCATGTGCATCGTACCGAACAGCAGATTCACAATAGGGTGCATAAGGTTCTGATTCATATAAACCGAGAGTTGAAAGAGTGGAGCAAACGGCTGGGACTGCATACGCCCTTAACGACCTACGTTGCCCGTCATACTTATGCCACGGTTTTGAAGCGGTCAGGCGTGAGCGTAGCCTTGATTTCCGAATCGCTGGGACACTCCGATCTATCCACGACACAGATTTACTTGGACAGTTTCGAAAACTCACAGATTGATGAGGCGATGCAACATTTATTGTAGGAGTTTGGAGGTCGGCTGCCAATATGGAAACCGACCTCCCTTTCCTATCGACACATCGATCCATCATCGCCCGAGACATTGAATAAGCGTGTCGATAATCGACTGCTCTTGCGTCATACTCCCTTTTGAAGGATGTGTAATCAATTGTATCTGTTCGGCCGTCAGTCGGTTGATTCTATCTTCCATCTGGTCGTAAAATGCCGTTGGGTCTGCGGCCTCTCGTCCTTGGTCAATGATGTAATTGATGAAATATTTTTTAGCAAGGAATGTTTCCTCGAATTTTTCTTGTGCGGCCTTGTACCATTTGATACTCCGTTGATACCACGAGGCATTCTCAAACGCCTTTGGCAATCTGCCCTCTTTCAGACTCTTCACGAAATCCCGTGGTTTGAGGGAGTTCTTTCCAAAACACCATAAAGAAATAGTCGAAAGCGGATAGTTCTTACGCTGCAATTCCTGAGCAAACTCGAACACTTCGTTATCTTTTATTTCGAGCGTCATTGCAGGTGCGGCCATATAGTCCGAACCTTTCCAAGCGGTAGCGCATATGTTCATTTCAGCGATGAGTGCCGCAATCGACATTTCTGCATTCAGCGGCTCACAAATTACGAGGTCATTTAAATCCAGCCCCAGCATCTTATAGGCTATCAAACGATGCTGACCATCCAGCACGGCATAATAATTTTCGGTCTGTTCGTCTGGAATATCATTTCCATCCAGATCGGTCAAGTGCCCTCCCGAAAGGTAGACATCCTCACCCTTAACTACGGTGATGGGCGACAACTGCCCGTACTCTTTGATGGATTTCTCTTTGTCTGCCAAAATCTTTTCGTTGATTCGACGGTTGCCCTTGACGAATGCGAACTGGCGATTTTCGTTTTCTGCTACAATTTGAAACTTTTTCATAATTCCATGTGCAGGTTTACCTATACACCCACGAGGTATTAAGTCTATTATAAATTTTGTTGTTACAATAAGTAGGGTTTTCCTGTACCACCCACAAGGTTCTGATACTGCTATATTCTCGGCGTCGGGTCTGACTGGTGAGCTCTTGCCAGCTCGTCGGGCGGGCCAAGGATGACTTGGGCGAACTCCCATCCTCGTCCCACCGTGCGATTCGACCTTCGGCCTTTCGGTTCGGATATTCCCTCCCAACCGAGAAGAGGGGTGTATGTCAAGGAACCTATGTTCGCGATTGCATGGACAACTCTTGCGAAAATCATACATAAGCCGCTATGACATAGATTATTGTCGGATAGCAGAAAAATGTATTGTTTCTGCTACCCCTTATTTGTAGGACAAAAAAGGACGGCTTGCGACCGTCCTTAATTCTCAAAACAGAGTGATTATTTCAATAGAAACCTCGTCCTATGGTATGCCATTCCTCGTCCTTGTATCGTTGCCAGATTCCTTTGATACTTTCGTCACTATCAAGAAATTTCTTATTATCCGTATATCGAAACATGTAAACAATGCGGGAGATCAACAGCATAAGGTTATAAGAAACTTTACTGGGTATTGAGCTGCGTTTGTCCTCCACTTTGAATTGTTCCAGAAACGGTAGCAGGCACGCAACAACAAAGGTGATTTTGTAGCAATCTTTCAAATTGATCGAGAAATCTCCCAAGCCGAACTTCACATCGCGAGACAGATTGGCAAAGAGTTTGGCAGAGTTTTCTGCCAGAATAGCACCCAACATCTGGATTGCTTCGTCAGATTCGATGGTTACTCCCTGTTCCCGTCCCCGCCAGATACGGATTCTGGCATCGGGATTGGCATGGAGATACTTGGCAAAGGCTCGGAACTGGTCGAATGCAGGGGCTGGGATCGCCATCACATTCTCGGTTTTCATCCGTGTCAGGTAATGGACAAAGAGCAGCGCGATCCAGAATTTATCAAGGTCGATATCCAATGCCTGCAACGACTGGACGACTGGTTCATTTGCCATGAACTGTTCTTTGGTAAAAGGAACTCTCGACATGTCCAACCGTCCGTCCCTATGCAGTACGATAAAATCACCCGTACAAGCAGTATCGACTTGATGTTCCGTTCCGTCTTCATCGATTTCATATGCAGGGAACATCCGATTCCCGATATGATGAACATATTTGTAAATATCCATAATGCAGATAGTTTAAGATTATTTCAAAGGTACGAAATTTCCTTAAAAATATTTGCTAAATTACTTGGATTTATGTTAAATATTTTATATCTTTGCACATCAATTCACAGATAAGGGTAATTCTTGTTTCTTCCATAGGAAATATGTTATAGGACGGATAAGGACGGCATCCTGTGCTGTCCTTGTCTTTGGTCGACAGTCGCATATTTTTTGTGTGGGAAATGAAAATCCCTTATAAAAAGATATTTCACACACAGAAAAAATGCGGTGAAATCCTATCCTATTATCAATATTATATGGAAACAAGAATTATTACAGCCTCTACCACCGCCAAATGAATAGCGCAAATTCCAGAGTTGGAAAACAGACTGCCTGAAAACTGTATCTTGGACAAGGGCATTACAGGGTGCGGAGCTACCACGCTTGCCATTGAGAACGACCGTTCGACCTTAATTGCCGCACCGACGGTCAATCTCATCAAGAACAAGATGCAGGAGCATCCCGACCTGCTGGGTGTATATGGAGATGTCAGCAACCAAGAGATTACAGATTATCTGAAAACGCACGACCGCTGGAAGATCATGGCTACCTATGATGCTGTTCCGCGAGTTGTGGATGTGGCAGGGGCAGAGATTTACAGCAAGGCGTTCTTATTGGTAGACGAATACCACCGCCTGCTGTTCGATTATTCATTCCGCCGCTCCGCCGTTGCTGGGTTATTGGAACAGGCACCACGCTTTGCAAGCAAGACCTTTCTCTCGGCCACTCCCATCGAACAGGAATTTCTATTGGACGAGTTACAGGGAATCCCGCAGGTAAAGATTATATGGCCGAGTGCCGAGCCGATGCAGGTACAGTTGTGAGAGGAGACCAGCCCGCTGGCAACCGTTGCGGCCTTATGCAGAAATGCCATAGCACAACAGGTCGACTTCAACCTGCATTTTTTCGTGAACAGCGTAACATTTATCGGCAAGGTGATCCGTCATGCACAACTGACGCCCGAGCAAGTAAGGATAGTCTGCTCCACAAGCGGCGAGAGTTACGACCGCAACAAGGAGAAGATCGACGGATTTCCGATAAGCATGCCCAACGGGCAACCCTGCAAAATCAATTTCTATACCTCCACCTGCTTTGAGGGTTGCGATGTTTTCGATAAGGTAGGGCGCATCTACATTGTGAGCGATGGAACGGCTGTACATTCGATGCTGGATATTTCGACCACGATACGGCAGATTGCAGGACGCATACGGGATACGCAATACAAGGAGATAACGCATATCTATTCCAAGTCCCGATACGGTCGTGATGTCAGCTACGAACAATTCAAGGCATCGACAGAACAGGAGACAGACAAGGCAGAACGCTTTTTGAAATGGTATGCCACGGCAGATGAAGATGTGAAATCGACGATATATACGGATATGAAATTTATAAATACTGAAACGATGACATTAGACCGCAACCAATTAAAATTAGAACTGTTGAATTTCCGTAACTGAAAGGAGATTTATACAGACAGCCGCAACCTCATTACAGAATACAAACGTAACGGCAACGAGATAACCTCGACAGATAAACACAATATTTGTATTTCCAAGCTGGAAACGAACGGCAAGGCCAGGATACCTTTTAAGGAGTTGTTCGATAGATATGCAGAGTTGAGAGCAAATCAAGGTATGTTCTCGATGAGCGGCTTTGCGGCAGACCTTATCGTGAAACGCAATCCGCTCGTGAGGGAGAGTTACGAGAAATTAGGTTCGGAACGAGTGCGGGAACTGAACTACAACCAGACGCAGATAAAACGGGAACTGCTGAAAAACGAAAAAACAGAGTTGGCCTATAAAGTCGTGCAACGAATAAAGAGAGACCTGCCGCAACAGACAGCCGTACCAGCACGAATCATAAAGACGAAATTACAGCAGATTTACGACGATCTGGGAATCAGGCAGACGGCAAAGGCAAGCGACGTTGCGGAGTGATACGATATAAATACGTGTTACAAAAATATCGACGGCAGGAACACGGCCTGCATCATCCTTATAAGGAGCAGGCTCGTAGCAAAGAAAAAGATTGCAGCAGAACAGACAGATAACGATTTAATCATTAAAAACATATAAAACTATGGCAACAAAAATAGAATGGACAGGCGAGACATGGAATCCCGTTACGGGGTGTACGCAACTATCGGCAGGGTGCAAAAACTGCTATGCAAAAACGATTGCGTTGCAGATGCAGAAGAATGGAGTAAAGAGATATGAAAACGGATTTAATGTAACACTACATGAAGATACGCTCTGCAAACCGAGACAATGAGCAGAGCCGACAATTATTTTCGTCTGCTCGATGGCTGACCTTTTCCATAAGGACGTGCCGTTTGAATTTATCGACAAGGTGATGGATGTTATCAGATCGACACCGTGGCACA
>ERZ827101.731-NODE-731-length-49257-cov-5.407524_pt1 | contig 49257 bp, 47 predicted proteins | sample MGYA00519869_ERZ827101 | MGnify/ENA primary metagenome ERZ827101 (study PRJEB31778, sample SAMEA3449256) | human gut metagenome | biome: human gut; feature: human-associated habitat; material: faeces | place: United Kingdom | collected 2010/2012 ...
ATACCTGTTCCCATCCCGAACACAGAAGTCAAGCTCAAATGTGCCGAAAATACTTGCGGGTTACCCTGCTGGAAAGATAGGTTGTCGCTAGTTTTATATATTCCTCGTTAGCTCAGTTGGTAGAGCGCTCGGCTGTTAACCGATAGGTCGCTGGTTCGAGCCCAGCACGAGGAGCCATAAAGAGTAGCAGATAAGCAATTATCTGTTATTTTTTTGTGTTCGCTAGAAACTATGCAAATATATGAGGAAAATAAATAATAAAACTAATACCCCCAAAAACCTTGACATAATCACAAAAATATTATAATATATATAAAGTTAATTCATATTTTATAAAAAAATTAATTCAAAAAAACTCCTATAAAAACTAAATCAAGGAGGAATTAATGATAAAAATAATAAAAAAAATACTAATCATATTATTGTTATCAATAATATTTATTTCTTATGTTTCAAATATAGTAAAAGCTGTATACGAAATAAAAGAAGCATCTATAGTAAAAATAGGAGAAGCACCATATCATTTAAAATATTACAATGAAAGTAAAAAAATGTACAGTTATTCAGTATGTAGTATAGTAGGATATTACAAAGAAAACAAATTTTATCCAGCATATTGTTTAAATAGAGATTTACATGGAGTAGGATATGTTAACAGTTATACAGTAGATATAGACAATGTAATAGAAAATAACCAAGTATGGAGAGCAGTAAAAAATGGATATCCATACAAAACAGCAAGTGAAATGGGCTTAGAATCAGACTATGATGCATTTGCAGTAACAAAATTTGCAGTATATTGCCTATTAGGTCAAGCAGATATAAACTTATATACGGCAGATGAAAATGATGCAGAAGGACAAGCAATGTTAAGAGTATTACGAAACTTAGTAGATATAGGTAGAAATCAAACAGATACATTTTCTGATGAATTAAAAATATCAAAAGTAACAGATTTAATAGAAGATGGTAATTACTATTCTATAACATATAAAGTAAATGCAGGAAATACTATATCAAAATACAAAATAAAATCTGTTTCGGGCTTAACTAATGGAGAGCTACTAACAGACGTTAATGGAAACATAAAAACAGAATTTAACTCAAATGAAAAATTCAAAATAAAGATTCCAAAATCAAATTTAAGTTCAGATAAAAATATAGATATAGAAATAGAATCAAACCTAAAAAATTATCCTATGTTTTATGGAAAAACAAGAATTTCTGGGACACAAGATTATTTATTAACAGCAAATTCTTATCAAAATTTAACAGCCAACATAAATACAAAACTAAACCTAAATACAGGAAAAATAATAATAAATAAAAAAGATGATGAAACAAAACAAGGAATACCAGATACAACATTTGAAATATATAATTCACAAAAGCAAAATATAGGAACATATACAACAGACAAAAGTGGAAAAATTGAAATTCCTAATCTATATCAAGATTTATATTATGCAAAAGAAATAAAATCAAATGAAAATTATATTTTAAATCAAGATAATGAATATTCCATAAATGTAGAATATAATAAAACATCAACAATTGATATAGAAAATGAGCACAAAAAAGGAAATTTAGAAATATTAAAAGTCGATAAAGAAAATAAAAATATAACACTTGGAAATGTTGGTTTTGAACTATATAATGATGAAAATGGTAGTTTAGTCGGAACATATTATACTGACGAAAATGGAAAAATAGAAATAAAGAATCTAAGAATAGGGAATTATAAGCTAAAAGAAATAAGCACAAATGAGTGGTATAACTTAGCAGAAAACCAAAATTTACAAATAAAATGGAATGAAACAACTAAAACCCAGGTAGAAGATGAACTAAAAAAAGGTCAAATAAAAGTAATAAAAGTGGATAAAGAAAACAATGAAATAAAGATTCCAAATGTTGTATTTGAGGTTCAAGATAGTTGTGGAAATTTATTAGAAAAAATAAAAACAAATCAAAATGGTGAAGCAATAACCTCTAAATATCCACTAAGAGATTATCCAAATTTAAGATTACACGAAGTTGAAACAGATGAAAAATATGCTTTAGAAAACGAAATAAAAGAAATTACATTAGAAGAAAATCAAATAAAAGAAGTAAAAATCGAAAATGAAAAAATAAAAGGATATATTCAAATTGTAAAAACATCAAAGGATGATAATAAAATAAATGGAACCAAAAAAGGAGAACCATTAGAAGGTGTCAAATTTGAAATATATGATACAAATGGAAACACAATTCAAACATTAGTAACAGACATTAATGGAATTGCCAAATCTAAAAAATTAGAAAAAGGAATTTATAAAGTAAAAGAAGTAGAAACCAATGAATGGTATTTGTTAGACCAAAATATTTATGAAGCTGAAATAAAAGAAAATAAGAAAACAGTAATACTAAATATAGAAAATGTACCAGCAAATCCGGATGAAGAAATTGAGAAAAAGGGACCAGATGAGGCTTTTGCAGATGATGAAATAGAGTATAATATATCTTTAAAAAATAGTGGAAATGTAGCTTTAGATAATTTTGTGTGGGAAGATGAAATACCAACAGATTTTATAAGAGTAACTAAAATTAAGTTAGGCACATATAATCAAGACAATAGTTATAACTTATATTATAAGACAAACTTCAGTGAAGATTATATTTTAATGTTGGAAGATATAAACACCAAAACTACAGAGGAAATTGATTTTTCCAAAGAATTATCTGATAATGAATTTATAACTAATATTAAATTAGATTTTGGAAGTGTTGATATTGGTTTTAAAAGTGAGGAAGATACCTTAATTTTTGCAAAGGTGAATTCTAATGTTAAGAGTGGAGATGTTTTTGAAAATAAGGTTTGTTTGCAAGCAAGTTTTAAGGGATATAATTTAAGTAAATCTTCTAATTGGAAAACTAGGGTCTATAAGGTTTTACCGTTAACGGGAATGTAAAACTTTTTTAACTTAGTAAATAAAACCTAAAAAAATCACAAAATGAGGTAGAAACAATCTACCTCATTTTGTATAAAAAACAAATAAAAGCACAAACTAAAAATAGGGGGTGCTTAAAATGCAAGAAAATAAAAACGAAAACTACGAGATAGGGGAAGAAGCAACAAGATATGGAGAATTTATAACATCGTATTTTGCGTGGTTACCACTATCTGTGCAAAAAGAGAAGGTAGAGGACTTAGAAAATATAACTAACAATAAAAACAAAAGAAAAAATGCAAAATAATAAGAAATTGAGAGAAAAACAAACAAAAGCAACCTCAAAAAATAACAAAAGCAAATATAAATAATTAAAAATAGATGTTGAAAAAATAAAAAAATGTGACTATAATAGCAATAAAGGTCAAAGAAAGTCAAAAACAAAAAGAACTTTTCTGATTGGGGACGGTTCTTTTCGCGAAAAGAACCGTCCCCAATACGAAAAAAGAAAGGAGCAATTATGAGAGTATCTGATATAATAGAAGAATTTATAAAAGAATTATTCAATAATGAAGAAGAAATAGAAATACAAAGAAATGATTTAGCACAAAAATTTAATTGTGTACCATCACAAATAAATTATGTAATAGCAACAAGGTTCAAGCCATCACAAGGATATTATGTAGAAAGTAGACGTGGTGGAGGCGGGCACATAACAATAAAAAAGGTAAGCAACACAAAATCAGATTATATAATGCATATAATAGAAAATATAGGAGAAGCTATGCAAAATAGTGAAGCAGAAATTTTAATAAGTGATTTTTTAACTTATGGTTTAGTAAATGAAAAAGAAGCAAAACTTTTAAGAGTTGCAACAAGTGATAATGTTTTAGACATACCAAAAGAATATAAAGACAAACTGCGAGCAAGTATTTTTAAGAATATGTTATTAAATATTGATTAATTGTTCGTAAAAGAACCGGTTCAAAAAGAACAAAAATTGGACCAAAAAGAACCGACCCCAATGGTCCCAAAAAAGAAAGGAATGATAATTATGAAATGTGAAAATTGTGGAAAAAATGAGGCAAATGTAAAATATACCCAAATAATAAATGGAGAAAAAAAGCAAATGTTTTTATGCGAAGAATGTAGTAAAAAGCTAGGAGTAAGTGACATACAATTTAATATGCCAATAAGTTTTAATAGCTTCTTGGAGGATTTTTTTGATGATATGAATGATGTAAGTTTTATGCCAACATTAGGAGCAGGTAGTAAAAAGTTACAATGTAGTAAATGTGGATTAACTTGGGATGATTTTTTACATACAGGAAATTTTGGTTGTAGTAATTGTTATGAGGAGTTTGAATCTAGAATTGATCCAATTTTAAGAAGCTTGCAAGGAGCAACATCTCATATCGGAAGATTAGGAGATGTTATAGAAGGAAACGATATAAAACAAAATTTGGATGATACGGAAAGAGCAGACGTTGCCCAAGAAAATAAAATTGTAAATAAAGTAGATGAACTAAAAGAAGAACTAAAGCAGGCAATAAAAGAAGAAAGATATGAAGATGCAGCAAAACTTCGTGATGAGATTAAAAATTTAGAAAACGGACAGGAGGAATAGTTTATGAATTGGTATTTACAAAGAGGAAAAGATAGTGATGCTATAATAAGTTGTAAAGTTATGTTTTCTAGAAATTTAAGGAACCATAGATTTAATACTAAAAATAGTGTAGAAATCCAGGAGATAGAAAATGAAGTTAAATCAAAATTACAAGGTTTAGGATATAATTTAAAATTTATTAAAATTAAAGATATGGATGATTTAACAAAACAGTCTTATATAGAAGAGGGATTGATTGATGATACTATTGCCAAAAATGAAAATACATCAATTTTGATAAATGATGATGAAAATATCTGTATTGTACTTAACTCTCAAGACCATATAGAAATCCAAGTTTTTAATTCTGGAATGGAACTTGAAAGTACATTTAATTTAGCACGTGAAATAGATAATAAATTTGAAAAAATTTTTGATATCGCAAAAAGTAAAAAATATGGATATTTAACTTCATCTCCATTAGATGTAGGAACAGGCTTAAAAGCAGAAGTTACAATTCATTTACCAGGACTTACAATGACAGGAAATATAAGAAAAGTAGCTATAGCTATGAATAATTTGGGAGTAAGTTTTAGTAGCAAATATGTTAGTGGTGCGGAAAATATTGGAGATATTTACAAAATAAAAAATAAACAAACTTTAGGAATTTCAGAAGATACAATTATTAAGAACTTAAAGGCAATTAGTGAAAAAATGATAGAACAAGAAAGAGCAGCTAGAAATATACTCGGAAAAAATCAAATTGAACTTGAAGATATGGTTTATAGAAACCTAGGAACTTTGGTTAATGCAAGAAAATTGAAATGGAAAGAAGCTGTCAAACTAATGTCAAATGTGAAGATGGGAGTAGATATGGGAGTTATCAAAGAACTTAGTGATGATGATATAGCTAAGATTTACTTTTATATGGAACCTGCTAATCTTCAAAAATATTTTAATCAAAATTTAGATGGATATGATAGAGATATAAAACGTGGAGAAATGATTAGAACTATTGTTAAAAAATAAAGACCTCCACGAAGGAGGCTCTTAAAACACTATTTACTTTTCAATCTTTTTATACTTGTCACTACATCGTGAGCGATAAGTATAAAAAGACAGATTGCTATGATTATTACTACGGAATTTGCACTAACAATGTGAAATCCGAATAAAATCATAGAAAGTAATAGCAATGCGATTAGAGCTATGTATATAAACATACGTACTCCTCCTCCTCTCGTGGAGAAAACCAATAAATGGTTTGGTTAAATAGTTACAAAGTTCAAAACGAACTCTACATAAAGTATAACTCAAAAATAAAAAAATGTCAAAAAAAGGAAGTGTATAATATGATATATAAATTTACATCAAGAGCAAAAAAAGCAATTGAACTTGCACAAGATGAAGCTGTTTCACTTGGTCATAACTATATAGGAACAGAACACGTCTTATATGGTTTAATAAAAGAAGGAGCAGGAGTTGCAAGTAGGGTATTACAAAATCAAGGGATAACAGCAGAAGATGTTGAAGCAAAAATTGTTGAAATGATAGGCAAAGAAGTAATTACAGGAACAGATACCTTAGGATTTACACCAAGAACAAAAAGAGTAATTGAAAATAGTTTTATAGAAGCAAGAAAATTAGGCTATGACTATATAGGAACAGAGCATCTATTAATGGGAATACTAAGAGAAGGTGATAGTATAGCAGTAAGAATTTTGCTTGATTTAGATGTAGAATTACCTAAATTATATAATGAAATTATAAATGTTATAAATGAAGCGGAAGATGTATCAAAAGAAAGTAAAACAAATAATAAACAAAATGGAAGTTTTAACTCAACGCCAACCTTGAATCAATTTGGTGAAGATCTAACTAAAAAGGCAAAAGAAGGAAAGCTAGACCCTGTAGTTGGTAGAAGTAAAGAAATCGAAAGAGTTATTCAAATTTTATCAAGAAGAACAAAAAATAATCCTTGTTTAATAGGTGAACCAGGTGTTGGTAAAACAGCAATTGTTGAAGGGTTAGCACAAAAAATCAATTTAGGAGATGTGCCAGAAATCCTTAAAAATAAAAGAGTTGTAAGTATGGACATTTCTGGAATGGTAGCAGGTGCGAAATATAGAGGTGACTTTGAGGAAAGAATCAAAAAAGCATTAGGAGAAGTCAAAAAAGCAGGAGATGTAATACTATTTATTGATGAAATTCATACAATAGTTGGAGCAGGTTCGGCAGAAGGTGCAATTGATGCTGCAAATATTTTGAAACCTATGCTTGCAAGAGGAGAAATTCAATTAGTTGGTGCAACAACAATTAGTGAATATAGAAAATATATTGAAAAAGATACAGCCTTAGAGCGTAGATTTAGCCCTGTTACTGTAAATGAGCCAACCGAAAAAGATACTATTACAATCTTAAAAGGAATAAGAGACAAATATGAAGCACATCATAATGTAAAAATTACAGATGAAGCAATAGAATCTGCGGTTACACTATCTGAAAGATATATTAATGATAGATTTTTACCAGACAAGGCAATAGATTTAATTGATGAAGCTTCATCAAAAGCTAGACTTCAAACTTACACAGAGCCAGATAGCCTAAAAGATATGCAAGAAGAAATTGACAGGATTTCAAAAGACAAAGAAGAAGCGGTTCGTGGTCAGAAATTTGAAAAAGCTGCATCACTTAGAGATGAGGAAAAAGCTTTAAGGGAAAAATATGAAAAAGAGGAGAAAAAGTGGAAAAATCAAAATACTAAAAAAGTTGTTACAATAACAGAAGAAAATATTGCAGATGTAATTTCACTTTGGACAGGAATTCCAGCTAAGAAGATATCAGAAGATGAAAATGAAAGACTACGTAATCTAGAAAAAACATTACACGAAAGAGTAATTGGTCAAAATGAGGCAGTAGAAGCGGTAAGCAAAGCAATAAGAAGAGGAAGAGTAGGACTAAAAGACCCAAATAGACCAATAGGTTCATTCCTATTTTTAGGTCCAACAGGAGTAGGAAAAACAGAACTATCAAAAGCATTGGCAGAAAGCCTATTTGGAGATGAATCTGCAATGATAAGAATTGATATGTCTGAATATATGGAAGCACATTCAGTATCAAAACTTATAGGATCTCCTCCTGGATATGTAGGATTTGAGGAAGGTGGCCAACTAACCGAAAAAATTAGAAGAAAACCATATTCAGTAATACTATTTGATGAAATTGAAAAAGCACACCCAGATGTAATGAATATGCTTCTTCAAATACTTGATGATGGTAGGCTTACAGACTCTAATGGTAGAACAGTAAACTTTAAAAACACTGTAATTATAATGACATCTAATATTGGTGCAAGAATTATTACAGATAAAAAGACATTAGGATTTTCAAATGAAACAAAAAATGATGGTGAGAATAAAAACGAACAAAAAGAATATGAAAATATCAAAAAAGAAGTAATGGCAGAATTAAAACGTGAGTTTAGGCCAGAATTTATAAACCGTATAGATGAGATAATTGTATTCCATAAATTAAATGATGAAGAGATTTCTAAAATTATAGAGTTAATGCTAAATGAAGTGAAAAACAGAATGAAAGTTCAAAAATACGAGATTGAATTTTCGCCTAAAGTTAAAGAGTTAATTGCAAAAAAAGGTATTGACAAAGCCTTTGGAGCAAGGCCACTTAAGAGAACTATTCAAAATTTAGTTGAAGATAAGATTGCCGAGGCTATTTTAGATGGTGTTGTTAAGAAAGGTAAAGAGGCAAGTGTTGATTGCGATGGAGATGAAGTTGTGATTAAGTAATCTGTACACAAAAGAACATTTTTCTGATTGGGGACGGTTCTTTTTCCGAAAAGGAACCGTCCCCAATCAGAAAAATTAAACTGGCTCAACATGCACAATAGTTTTATAAACATTATCAAGTTTACTAACACTCATTTCAACACTATCAGCAAGAGAATGGCTATCAAAAGTAGACATATTCCCATCAACACAAATTACGATAACGATTACATACTTATACCCAACTGGAGAAGAGCTAATACTTTGAACTTTTTTGATATCTTGATAGGAATTTACAATATCTAAAATTAAATCCTTGGTTTTGGTATCAACAGAAATATCCATTAAAACATTATAGCTTTCAATAAAGAAGGTAAAACCAGTAAATCCAATCCAAATGGAAATCCCTATACCTGTTAAACTATCGAACCAATAAATTCCTTTTAAGGTAAGCAAAACAGAAATAAGAGTAAATGTTGTTACAATACAGTCATTTCTATGGTCATTCATATTAGCTTTAAGTAGAATATTGTCATATTTATTGACAACTGTTTTGGTGTATAAATACAAGAAAAGTTTTACAACTATAGTAATAAAGCAAGTTATAACAAGGAGCCAAGAAAATTTTAATTCACTTCCAAATATAAGAGTTTTTATTGAGTCATATAATAGTTTAAAACTAACTATAATCATTGATATTCCAATAAACATAGAAAATATGTATTCAGCTTTTCCGTGACCAAAATTATGATCATCATCTTTAGGAGCACTTGAAATTTTATTTCCAATAAATGTCATAAGTGAGGCAAAAATATCGCCTGCAGAGTTTATACTATCTGCAATCATAGCTTGACTCTTAGTCCAAAAACCGATTGTACCTTTTATAATTAATAAAAATATATTACCTAAAATACCTAAAATTCCCACTTTTTTAGTTTGGGAGAAACGATTATCATCCATTTTTTATCCGTCCTTTTTATATAAAATTTATGAAAATATAACCTCAAGTATATCATATTTTAAGAAAAATGTTAAGAAAAAATATAAAAATTACAAAAATATTACTCAAATATTACAAAAATGTTACAAAAAGGTTGCAATTTCTTTACAAAGGTGATATAATATATGTGTACAAAGGAAATTTTGTGAGGTGATTAAGATGAAAGGTATTGGAATTTTAATATATATTTTAATATTTATAATAGTAGGATTAATAGGATATGCAATTGTGCAAATAAAAACATTTGGAATGAATGTAAAAGATTTTTGGAGCTTTATAGAAGCAAACCAAACTTTAGATAGATTATACGCTTTTTCAAAAAAATATGAAAAATTAAGTGTACAAGAACAATTAATATACTTAAAAGAAGCAGAAGAAATATTTAATGCTTTTGACAAAGTGCCTAATGCATTATGGGAAGATGAATATGAAAAATATAACACAGTACTAGAAAAGTACAAAGATATCAAAATGCTAAGATGGGCAAATAATTAATTTAGCTTAACATAATAATTCCTAAATATATAGATGATAGCTAGGTCATAGGACTTAGCTATTTTTTTGTGAAATTTTTATTGACAAAAATAAACATTTGTTCTATAATCTTTGGAGGATAAATAATAAAATTTATAAATAGATAAAAGAGATAGGAGCTAATAAATTGAAAAAAATAGGATTTACAATAGGCAAATATGCACCATATCATATAGGACACAAATATTTAATAGAAACAGCATTAAAAAATATGGATGAATTTTATGTTGTAGTTTATGATACACCAGAGTTAAATATAAAAATGGAAGATAAAATTAAATGGATACAAAGAGATTTTCCAAATGTGAAAATTTTGAAAGCTTACAATAGTCCTAAGCAATATGGTTTGGATGGAGAAAGTGTAAAAATTCAGATGGAATATTTGTGTAAAATAATTGGAGAAGTCAAAGTTACACATTTTTATAGTAGCGAGGAGTATGGAAGATGTGTTGCGGAATATCTGGGAATTCAAAATGTTGTGGTGGATAAGGAAAGAAAGATTTTTAATGTGAGGGCAAGTGATATAAGAAATGATGTAGAGACGTTTAAGATGTATTTGAATGATGAGGTTTATAGGGATTTTAAAGGAGGAACATATGGAAAGATTTAAAGTAATAACAGCGGTACATTTAATATTAATAGAAAATAATAAAATTTTATTACAAAGAAGATATAATACAGGATATGAAGATGGAAATTATAGTGTAGTGGCAGGGCATGTAGAAGAAAATGAAAGTGTTATAGAAGCAATGCAAAGAGAAGCTTTAGAGGAAATCGGAATAAATATTGAAGCAGATGATTTAAAGATTGTTCATGTTATGCAAAGAAAAGCACCAGATAGAGAAAGTATAGAATATTTTATAGTTTGTCAAAAATATAACGGAAAAATAAAAATTATGGAAGAAGAAAAATGTAACGAAATAAATTTTTTTGAATTACAGAATTTACCTAAGAATACAATTTCATATATAAAAAAAGGAATAGAGTATTATTTAGATGAAAAACCATTTTCAATATATGGGTGGGAAGGATAAAGTTTTGGAAAATTTTTATTTTCGAGTAATAAGATATGAAGTATAAAACTTGAGGCTGATATTGTAACCTCAAGTTAAAAAAATTACGAATGGAGGAAATAATATGCCAAAAATAATTAAATATGATATATATACAGATGCCAGTTTTGATAATCAAAGCAAAATCGCAACATATGCAATTGTAGTTATGTTTGAAAACAAAATATTAAAATCGTTTTCAAAAGCAAGTAGAATAGAAATAAAAAATTCTACTGAAATAGAAGTATTTGCAGTATATCAAGCAATAAACTTAATATTAAGTTGTTATATAAATAAAAATGAAAATCAAATAATTTGTATAAATACAGATTGTGCACAAGTACCTGATTTTTTTCAAAACAAAAAGAGTAAAGTCAAAATATTTCAGGAGAATGAAAAAATGATTGAAAATATGAAAAAAGCATACAATGTAGTAAGTACAAAATTATCAAAGAAAAATAGTAACTTTATATTAAAATGGATTTCACGCAATTTAAATAAGGTTGCACATAAACAAACATATAATATGTTAAAAAGAGTCAGAAAAGTTAAAAATGTAAGAAATATAAAAGAGGATTTATTAATAAGTAAAAATGTTTTTTGTAGTCTTTTATCAAATTGTGATAAAAATCAATATTTAATTCTTATATATTTATTAAATGTTTTAGACAATGAATGTTTAGTCAAAATAACTCAAAAAGAGGTTTCAGAAAAACTAAAGATAAATTTAAGTATAGTAAATACTAATTTTAAAAAGCTAATTGAAATGGAGATTTTAGAAAAGATAAAGAATGGAATATATATGTTGTTAATATAAAATATGGATAGTGATAATTTAGTGTGTAAGGATACAAATAAAAGAAATTGAAGGTTCTATTGAGAGCTAAAAAAATACCCCAAAAATAAAATATTCATTGACATAATGAATAAAATCGTAGTATAATTAATATACTAGAAAAGTAATTTTATAATTACTAATAGGAAGTTCTTACCTAAAAAAGAACGATTTAAAATTAGGTAAAGTTCAAGCCTTATAAATGAACTGATTTAAAATTAGGTAATGCTTAAGCCTTATAAATAAGCAGTTTTAAAGTAAAGGGGTACATTAAAAAATGTACCTCTTTATATTTTATAAAGAAATGAGGGAAAATGGAAGAATTATTATTTTATACAGTTGATAGGAATTATATTAGATATTTAAGTGAATTTGAAAGCCACATAAGTTATAATAAAGATGAAATTGGACATAGTAGACCGTATTTAGGAATAGTATTAAGAATAGAAAAGTATGAATATTTTGTACCACTATATTCTTATAAAAAACATTATGAAAAGTACAAAAATAATCCTAGTTTTTTCTTTGTATATGATAGAAAAAATAAACCATTAGCAATTATTAAATTTTCAGCTATGATACCAGTTCCTGATAATATAAATGTAACATCTATATTAGAGTATGATAAACAAGATAAAAAATACAGGGATTTGATATCAGCAGAATATAGATATATCAATTCAAATAAAAGAGAAATATATATAAGAGCTAATAAAATGTATATAGCTGTAACAAAGCATAAGAACAATTTTCTAAAAACAATAGCTTGTAATTTTAAATTATTAGAAGAAAAAAGTACAGAATATAAAAAAATTGAATAGAGGCTATATAAAAAGCCTCTATTTTACTTATAATTCAATCCTAGGCGCATATTCCTCAAGCCACATATCAACCTGGCACAAATAAGCCATAAGTTGAGGACCAGTCATCAATTGCCCAAACCAAGGGCGAGAAAAAGCTTTACCATCAGTATTCAAAATATCCAAAATAAAATCACGATTAAGCAAATAATTAATAGGTCTAGAGCTATCTTTCATAATATTAGTTAGCATTTCCTTAACAACCGCTAAATAAGTAGGGTTAAAAGTCTTAGGATAAGGAGATTTTTTTCTATTTACGATTTCATCAGGTAAAACACCTTTCATAATATGTCTTAAAAGGCCTTTTTCTCTGCCTTTGTAAGCTTTCATTTCCCAAGGCACATTATACATATACTGAGCTAATCTGTAATCACAAAAAGGAACACGAACTTCAAAACCATTTGCCATACTCATTCTATCTGCACGTTCTAAAAGAGTTTGCATAAACCACGTGATTGTAAGATAAGAAATTTTACGTTTTTCAGCGGTATCGAACGAATCTGTATCTAAAATTTCAACATTAGATAAACTTTGATTATATCTAAAATCTATATAATCTTTCAAATTTATTTTAGAAGAAATAGAAGGATTCAAAAGTTTAGTTCGTTCTTGTATTGCAATAGACCAAGGAAAAGTATCAGAATTTAGGCTATCTCCACGGAAGAACCAAGGATATCCGCCAAATATTTCATCTGCACATTCGCCCATTAAGGTAACGGTTTTTTCTTTTTTTACTTCCTTGCAAAATAGATATAGGGAAGAATCTACATCTGCCATACCAGGCATATCACGGGCAAGCATTGCTTCTTTTAAGCTTGATGCAAGCTCTGGGGTATCTAGCATTACAGTATGATGTTTTGAGTAAGTAGTTTTATTCATTAAGTCTATATAATAATTGTCCGAATTAGGCTGAAAATCGGATTTAACGAAGTTTTTATCATTATCCACATAATCTACCGAATAAGTGTCTAATGGCGCCATATCTTGTTTTTGCATATAATCAGAGGTGAATTTGGTAATTATACTTGAGTCTAAACCTCCTGATAAAAATGTACAAATTGGCATATCTGAAACTAGTTGTCTTGAAATGGCATCTTTTAATAAAGAATCTAAATGGTTACAGGTTTCATCAAAATCCTCTAAGTGATGCTTAGATTCTAGTTTCCAATATTGTTCAATATGAAGTCCAGACTTATTATATACTGCAAAATGAGCAGGTTTAATTTCAAAGATATCCTTGTAGACTGTAAAACCAGGAGTGTGGCTAGGACCAATTCCAAACAATTCAGATATTCCTTGTGAGTCGATAATTTTCTCAAAATGAGGATATTTAAAAATAGCTTTTAACTCAGAGGCAAATATAAGTCCACCATCAAATTCGGTATAAAATAAAGGTTTTACTCCAAAATGATCTCTTGCCATAAAAAGTTCTTGGGTTTTTGTATTCCAAATAGCAAAGCTAAAAATTCCATTTAGATGATTTACAACATCTTTTCCATAATGTATGTAGCTTTTTAAAAGAATTTCTGTATCGCAGTGACCATAAAATGTAAAGCCATTTTCAGTTAAAGTTTTCCTTAGTTCTTTTGTATTATAAATTTGACCATTATAAACAATTACATATTCACCTTGATTAAAACGTTGAATCATAGGCTGTTTTCCACCTTGAGGGTCAATAACAATAAGTCTTTTATGACCAAGAGCAACATTATTATTTAGGTAAAGACCTTCTTCATCAGGGCCACGATTACTTAAAGTTTGTGTCATAGTATTTATAACATTTTTCTTATTAGGTAATTCCTTTTTATAATTTACAAAACCAACAATTCCACACATAAAACTTATCCTTTCCACATAATAAAAATTTATTCAATATCAGTATATGAAAGGGTTTCAAAAAATGTGAAAATAAATTGGCTACAATAGTTGACAAATACGAAAAAAAAATGTATAATCTTATGGTATTGATAAAAGTGAAAATATGGTATAACACATATATATCGATTAACAAGAGGAGGGAATAAAAATGGCACAACCAAAAAGAAGATGGTCAAAAGCTAGAACACATAGCAAAAGATCAACATGGAAATTAGAAGCACCAAAATTTGCAAAATGCTCAAATTGTGGTGAACCAGTATTACCACACACATTATGTTCAAACTGTGGATACTATGATGGAAAACAAATCGTAGTAAAAAAAGATAATAATGAATAATAAATCCATCAGGGAGGAAAAATAAATGCAAATAGTAAAAGGTATAGTTATAGGAATTTATTTTATAGTTTGTTTAGCTTTAGTAATCCTTGCAATGGTACAATCTAAAGAAGATGCAGGTTTATCATCAACAATTACTGGAACATCTGCAAATAACTTCTTTGAAAAAAATAAAGGTAATACCAAAGAAGGAAAACAGAAAAAGTGGACAGTTATTTTGGGTATTATACTTGTAGTACTTTGCATTGTTTTAGGAGCTATATATTCAATTTAACAATGAGAATTAAAGAGTAGTTTGAAGGCTATTCTTTTTTTGTTGGGAAAAATTTGTCGAAAAAGTACGTTATTTTTGATTATGGATTTTTTCCAAATCTTTCATTTGAAAAGTTCTTTAATATATGTTAACATAATTCTAAAGAACTAAAATGAAAGGTCTTGATATTATGGACAAAATTAAAAATATAATAAAATTAAATTATTTAAAAGATTTATTAGCAAATTTAGACAAAACAGATTTAAAAATTATGAAATATGGACTTAAGATATGTTTTGGTATTCTATTGTTTTCTGTAATGCTTTTATCATTTTATCTAACTGCTACTCATAATGTTTTCTTGTATGAGCTTGGAATTACTATTTTTAGAGTTAGTACATATATTGCGGTTGAATTTGTGGTTTGTGGAATTGTGGTGGATACGATAAAGAAGGGGATAACATAATTCCGCAAATTTCGACAATAGTATAGACAAATGGATTAAATAGTAGTATAATACCAAAAGAAATCAAAGAAAAAAAAGAAAATAACAATGAAAAGACACGGAGGCCTTGGCGCTGTACACACACACACACACACACACACACCTATACTTACTATAAAAAACGCTAAAAGCATTAGTGCTATTTTTCGTGATTTTCAAAAAAATAAAGAACCTAAAAAAGCCTATAACATATAGGAAAAATAGGTTCATTTTTTATGCAAAAAAGAAACTAAAAATGAACCTAAAAAGAAAAACAAAAAACTTGCATAATTATTACTATAGTGATAAAATTAGAAAAAAATTCAAGGAGGTAAAAAATGGCAATATTATTACCAGGAGGAGCAGGATATATAGGAAGTCATACTGCTGTAGAATTATTAAAACAAGGAAAAGATATAGTTATAGTAGATAATTTTTCAAATAGTAATCAAAAAGCGTTAGATGCAATAAAAGAATTAACAGGAAAAGATTTTAAATTCTATGAAATAGACTATATGGATAGAGAAAAATTAGAAAAAGTTTTTGAGGAAAATGAAATAGAAGCGGTTATAAATTTTGCAGGATTTAAAGCTGTTGGAGAATCTGTAAGAGAACCACTAAAATATTATTATGATAATGTATCAGGAGCAATAATATTACTTCAAACAATGGCAAAATATGGAGTAAAAGAATTTGTATTTAGCTCATCAGCTACAATATATGGAGAACAAAGTGAGCCAAGATATGTAGAAACAATGGAAAGAAAAACAGCTTCAAGTCCTTATGGAACTACAAAAATAATGATAGAAAAAATATTAGAAGATTTATATACTGCAGATAATAGTTGGAAAATATCAATACTTAGATATTTTAACCCAGTTGGTGCACACGAATCTGGATTACTTGGAGAAAATCCAAATGGAATACCAAATAATTTAATGCCTTATGTTCAAAAAGTAGCAGTTGGAGAATTAAAAGAATTAACAATATTTGGAAATGATTACAACACAAAAGATGGAACTTGTGAAAGAGATTTCTTACACGTTGTAGATTTAGCTATTGGACATATAAAAGCTTTAGAAAAGTTAGATACAGTTCAAAATGGAATTTACTACTATAATTTAGGAACAGGAAAACCAGTAAGTGTATTAGAACTAGTAAATGCATTTATGAAGGTCAATAATGTAGAAATACCATTCAAATTTGGACCAAGAAGAGCAGGAGATTTGGCAGGTTTTTGCGCTGACCCAACTAAAGCTGAAACAGAATTAGGCTGGAAAGCTCAAAGAACGATTGAAGATATGTGTAGAGATTCTTGGAATTATATACAGAAAAATAAATAATTTTTACTGAAAAAAGGATGCGAAAAATGAATAAAAAAATAAATATATTAAGAGCAATATTAATTATATTACTTTTAATAATGTTTGGAACAATATTTAATTTTTCAAATCAAAATGGTGATAAATCTGGAAGCTTAAGTAGAGAAGTTACCGAGAAAGTAACCCAGAATATAAATTCAATACAAAAACTAGAAAAAAGTGAGAAAGAAAAGGTTCTAAATAAAATTGAACATCATATAAGAAAGTTAGCTCATTTCTCACTTTATTTCACGGTTGGAATTTTAACAATGAGCCTTATGAGTACATTTGATTTGAAAAATATAAAAAGAGCAGGAATAAGCTTAGGAATAAGTGCTTTATATGCAGCAACAGATGAATTTCACCAAGCATTTATTCCAGATAGGACATCGTCAGTTTTTGATGTTTTGATTGATTCTAGTGGGGCTTTAACAGGAATTATTATAACATTTTTAGTTATTCGTTTAGCTAAAAAAATACTAAAGAAAAGTTAAAATTATTATTTGATATTGGAAATTTTATGTAAATTAACATAATTGCGTGAAATTTGTTGTGATGTGTCGAATTTTGTGATATAATAAAAAAGACAATTTTGTGATTAGAAAATTTATTGGGGGTAAATTTTGATGGAAATTAAAACAGGAGATTTAGAATATGTTACAAATGTTGAAGCAACAACAGCTTTAGTGCCATACAAAGATGTTTCTATATACAAAAGTAAAATAAAAAGAAAATTTGAAAGTATTGTAAAAAGAACAGTTGATATATTTGGCGGAATTGTTGGTGCAATTGCATTAATTCCATTAACATTAATAATCTGGATTGCTAATTTTATTTCTGGCGATAGAGGTCCTCTATTTTATTCACAGGAAAGAATTGGAAAAGATGGCAAAAAATTTAGAATGTATAAGTTTCGTTCTATGGTTATAGGAGCAGACGGAAAGTTAAAAAAATATTTAGAAGAAAATGAAGAAGCAAGGTTAGAATATAAGAAGTATAAAAAGATGAAGGATGATCCTAGAGTTACTAAAATAGGAAAATTTATTAGAAAAACAAGTTTAGACGAGTTTCCTCAATTTATAAATGTTCTTAAAGGAGATATGAGCTTGGTTGGACCAAGACCTTATTTGGAAAGAGAAAAAGAAGATATGACATATTTTTATAAGTACATAGTTTCTTGCAAACCTGGTGTTACAGGCCTTTGGCAAGTTAGTGGTAGAAGTGATGTTACTTTTGAGGATAGAATGAGAATGGATATGGAGTATTTTAGAAGGAATGGTTTAAGAGTTGATGTGAAGATTTTAAGAAAAACGGTTGAAAAACTACTAAGAAAAGAAGGGGCTGTATAGTATTTATGAGAATTGCAATGTTAGGACATAAAAGGATTCCATCGAGGGAAGGTGGAGTTGAAATTGTTGTTGAAGAGCTAGCAACTAGACTTGTAAATAAAGGATACGAAGTAGATGTATACAACAGAAAAGGAAATAATGTTTCGGATAATAATATAAAAACTAAGAAGATAAAAGAATATAAAGGCGTAAATATAAAAACTGTATTTACAATAAATAAAAAAGGAATAGATGCTTTAATTTATTCTTTTTTAGCTAGTATAAGAGTAGCACTTGGAAAATATGATTGCATTCATTATCACGCAGAAGGAAGTTGTGCAATGATATGGATTCCACATTTTATGAAAAAAAGAACAGTAGTAACAATTCATGGCTTAGATTGGCAAAGAGCTAAATGGGGTGGATTTGCTACAAAGTATATAAAATTTGGAGAAAAGTGTGCAGCAAAATATGCGGATGAAATTATAGTATTATCCAAAAATGTTCAAAAATATTTTAAAGATACATACAATAGAGATACAGTTTTTATTGAAAATGGAGTAAATAAACCAGTATTAAAATCGGCAGATATAATTACAGAAAAATATGGCTTAAATGGTGATGATTATATATTATATCTTGCTAGAATTGTACCTGAAAAAAGACTAGATTTATTAATAGAGGCATTTAGGAAAACAAATACAAATAAAAAACTAGTTATTGCTGGTGGAGCAAGTCATACAAATGACTTTATGCAAAAAATAGAAGAACTAGCAAAACAAGATGAAAGAATTATAATGACAGGATTTGTTCAAGGCGAAGAATTAGAGGAACTTTTTAGCAATACTTATTTATATTGTTTGCCAAGTGATGTTGAAGGAATGCCAATTAGCCTAATGGAAGCTATGAGCTATGGTAGAAATTGCTTAATAAGTGATATTGAAGAAAATGTTCAAGTTTGTGGAGAATATGGAGTAACATTTAAGAAATCTAATTTGGATGACTTGACAAATAAATTAAATTTATGCTTGAATAGTAAGAGTAGATTTGAGGAAAATGTTATTTCTGATTATATTTTGAAGAGGTATAATTGGGATGATGTTGTAGAGAAAACTGAGAAATTGTATAGAAAATAATTGGAGTGAGTGAAATTGAGAATATTACTTGTGAATAAATTCCACTATTTAAATGGTGGAAGCGAGAAATACTATTTTGAATTAGGAAAGCTGTTGAAAAAAAACGGGAATGAAGTTGCTTATTTTTCAATGCGTGATGACAGAAATATAAAAACAGGAGATAAAGAATATTTCGTAGAAAAAATTGACTTAAATACAGGAAGCAAATTGAAAGCTTTAGATGTAATATATTCTAAGGAAAATTATAAAAAAATGCAAGAAGCTATATATGATTTTAAACCAGATATAGTACATTTGAATAATTTCCAAAGGCAATTGTCAGAATCAATAGTTGAATGTTGCAAAAAAAACAAAATTCCGATGGTATTTACAGCGCATGATGTACAAGCAATATGTCCAGCAATTAGTATGTTGGATGGAGAAAAAAACATTTGCGAAAAATGTATGAATGGAAAATATTTAAATTGTTTTAAGAAAAAATGTATTAAAAATTCGACGTTAAAAAGTTTGCTTGGAGCATATGAAGGTAAATATTATAGAAGTAAAAAAGTCTATATAGAAAAAATCGGACATATAATAACACCTTCGGTATTTTATAAAAACAAATTTATAGAAGATGGAGTGAAAGAAGATAAAATAGATGCAATTCATAATTTTATTGACCTAGAAGATTATAATTTGCAAGTTGAAACTGATGGATATGCATTATATTCAGGAAGGTTAGCAAAAGAAAAGGGAATATTAAATTTAGTGGAAGCTTTTACAAATTTAATAAAAAATAGTAAAGGTAATGAAAAACTAAATGGTATTAGACTTTATATAGCTGGTGATGGACCAGAAAGAGAGAATATAGAAAAGAAAATTAAAGATAGTAAATTAGAAAACAGAATAGTTCTTTTAGGGTATTTGAATCAAAAGGATTTAAGAGAATTCACAAGAAAGTGTAGTTTCTTAGTAATACCATCGATTTGGTATGAAAATGGGCCGTATTCTGTTATTGAAACACAAGCAATTGGGAAAGCTATAATAGGAGCTAATATTGGAGGCATTCCTGAAATGGTGCAAGATAATGTAAATGGTTTAATATATGAATACGATGATATAAATGAACTTGAAGATAAGATGAAAAAATTGTTTGAATCTCCAGAATTAGTAGATTATTTTGGAAAGTCGGCAAAGAATTTTGCTTTAAAGGAATATAGACCAGAAAAATATTATGAAAAGATAGAAAAAATTTATAAAAATGTATTAGGAGAGATTTAAAATGGCTGAAAAAAAATTAAATGGTACAGTTATTGTTACATATAGATGTAACGCAAGATGTACAATGTGCAATAGATACAAAGCACCATCAAGACCTGATGAAGAAATAAGTATAGAAACAATAAAAAAATTACCTAAAATGTATTTTACAAATATAACTGGAGGAGAACCTTTTATTAGAGAAGATTTGCCAGAGATTGTGAAAGAACTATACAAAAAATCTGATAGAATTGTTATTTCGACAAATGGATTTTTTACGGATAGAATAATAAAACTATGTGAAGAATTTCCAAATGTTGGAATAAGAATATCAATCGAAGGTTTAGAACAAACCAATAATGAAATTAGAGGACTAAATGACGGATTTAATAGAGGATATTCAACATTAAAAAAATTAGTTGAAATGAAACATCCGGATGTTGGATTTGGTATGACCGTTCAAGATAAAAATGCAAAAGATTTAGTAGCACTATACGATTTATCTAATGAAATGGGAATGGAATTTGCGACGGCTTCGCTACATAATAGTTTTTATTTTGTAGAAGCAAAAAATATTATTCATGATAGACCAATGGTAGCGAAGGAATTCGAAAAATTAATAAATAAACTTTTAGAATCAAAATCACCTAAAAAATGGTTTAGAGCGTATTTTAATCATGGTTTAATTAATTATATATATGGCCAAAAAAGATTATTACCATGTGATATGGCTTTTGATACGTTTTTTATAGATCCATATGGGGATGTTATGCCATGCAATGGAACAAAATGTAAAGAAGTAATGGGCAATTTGAATGAACAATCTTGGGACGAATTATGGAATTCTGAAAAAGCAGAGAAAGTAAGAAATGTTGTAAGACATTGTTCAAGAAACTGCTGGATGATAGGTTCTGTTTCTCCAGCTATGCATAAATATATATGGAAACCAGCTTGGTGGGTAATTAAACACAAAGTTAAATTTTGGACAAAGAAAAAATATTCAATGTATGAGTTACCAATTGTAAGACAATATAAAGAAGGTAAAGTATCAAAAGAAGAATTGGATAAACTTTCTACTTGTGATTTAAATGCTGTTATTGATAATGGATTATCTGATGCCTCTAAAGAACAGTTGAAGTATAAGACTGGAGAAGAGATTGTTAATGCAGATATTAAAAATCAATTAAACAAAAATAAGTAAATATATTAAGTTACAATATATTGTGATAGTAGGGGATGAAATGAAATTAGAAAAAAATATTATTATAACCGATAATTCAGTAGATGATATGAATGAGTTTAAAAATGGAATAAGAGAAACATCCAATATTGAATTTAAAACTTACGCAATGAATGCAAACAAAGGAAGGGGCAATAAGTTAAAAAATTTTATAAGATATTTAAAATATTTTTATTTTCCTTTTATTATTTTTTTGAATAGAAGAAAAGTGGAAAGAATAATTGCTTGGCAACAATTTTATGGTTTAATATATGCTTTTTATTGTAAAATATTTAACGTAAAAAAAAGAAATTATTTATATATAAATGTTTTTATTTATCGAGAGAAGAAGGGAATTATAGGAAAAATTTATTATAAATTTATGAAATACATAGTTACCAGCGAATATATAGATAAAATGTCAACAACTTCAAAGAACGAATGTGAATTGTATAGCAAAATATTTGATATAAATAAAGAAAAATTTGTATTTACGCCTTTTGGAGTTAATAGTATAGAGGAAGCGGTTAAAGATATTGAAGAGGATAAAGATAAATTTATTTTATCATTAGGAAGATCGAATAGGGATTTTGATTTTTTAATTGAAACTTTAAAAGATACTGAGTATAAGGTAAAAATAATATGTGACGAATTTAGAACTAATATAAAATATGATAATGTTGAAATTATTAATAATGTGTATGGCAAAAAATCTTGGGAATATATAAAAAGATGTTTTTGCATGGTAATACCCATAAAAAACCCAGAGATTTCAGCAGGACAAACAGTATTGTTAAATTCGATGCAATTAAGGAAACCTATAATAATAACTGAATCTAAAGGGCTTACTGATGATTACATAGAAAGCGGCAAAACAGGTATTATAATAAAGAAAAAGAGAGAGGAACTATTAAAGGCTCTTAACAGTTTGTTTGAAAATCAAGAATTTTATGATGAAATTGCGGATAATGAATACGAACTTTATAAAGAGAAGTTTTCAATAAATGTTTTAGGAAAGTTAGTAGGAGATATTATAAAGGAAAGGTGAAATATGAAAGTAGATATAATTACTAGACATTCAGTTCCTAATTATGGTTCATTATTACAATCGTATGCAACACAAAAAACCATAGAGGAAATGGGATTTGAATCTGAAATTATTAATTATACCAGATATGAAGAAAGATACAGAAATTTAGTTAACTCTTTGATTAAGGGAAAAAAATGGGATAAAAATATTATAACAAGAGCAATTTATAAGATTATCCAAACTCCAAATTATGCTAAAATGTATAAAAAATTTGAAAAGTATAGAAAAAATTTTTTAAAGGAAAGCAATTTAGTGTATGGTAATCTTCAAGAGTTGAAAGATAATGTTCCAGAAGCAGACGTATATTGCTCTGGAAGTGATCAAATATGGGGAAAAATAGGAACCTTGGAATATGATGAGGCATATTTCTTAAAATTTATTGAAAATAAACAGAAAAAATGTATTTCATATTCATCAAGTTTTGGAAAAGAAAAAATAGATGGAAATTTAGAAAAAAATATAAAAGAACTATTAAAAAATTATAGTGATATACTTGTGCGAGAAGATACTGCTAAAAAAATATTAAAGAAGCAAGGTTTTGAAAATGTGGAACAGGTTCTTGATCCAACATTATTATTAAATAAAGAACAATGGGAAAAACTTGCTAATAAGGTTAAGTTAAAGTATAATAAATATGTATTAGTATACCAATTACATGATAATAAGAAATTTGACAAATATGCAAAAGAATTTGCAAAGAGGGCAGGATTAAAACTTTTAAGGATTAGCCCATCAATCTATCATATTACTAGAAGTGGTAAACTTATCTATTTGCCAGATCAATATAAATTTTTATCATTATTTCAGAATGCGGAATATATATTAACGGATTCTTTTCATGCAACAGTATTTTCTATTATATTTAATAAAAAATTTGTTGATATTTTGCCAGGAAAAACTAGTACTAGAATAGTAAGTATATTAAATTTAACAGGATTACAAAAACAGATATTAGAAAAATATGATGATTTTTCTTTTATAAATAAGGATGTAAATTTTACGGAATGCAATAAAGTTATTGAAAAAGAAAGAGAGAAATCAATAGAGTTACTAAGAAATGCTATTGTAGGTAAAGACGATAGAACTGTAGATTTATTGGATAAACATTATAAATGTACTGGGTGTAAAACGTGTGAGCAAATATGCCCTGTAAAGGCAATAGATATGATGGAAGACGAAGAGGGATTTTATAAACCAAGGATAAATAAAGAAAAATGTATAAAATGTGGAAAATGTTATAAAAATTGTCCACAGCTAAATTGTATTGAAAAAAATAAAGAATTTAAGCAATTAAATGTATATGCAATAAAAAACAAAAATAAAACAGAACAAAAGACAAGCTCATCTGGTGGAGTATTTTCGGCATTGGCTCATTATGTTTTGAGTAATGATGGAATTGTTTATGGAGCTAGTTTTTGTGAAAATTTTAAATTAAAACAGACAAGAATAGATAAACTAGATGAATTATATAGACTCAAAGGATCAAAATATTTGCAAAGTGATACAAGTGAAATTTTTGAACTTGTAAAAGAGGATCTTATTAATAATAAGTTAGTTTTGTATGTTGGAACACCGTGTCAAATTGGAGGATTAAAAAATTATCTCGGAAAAGACTATAATAACTTATTATTAGTTGATTTATTATGTCACGGGGTTCCAAGTCAAAGATTGTTTAATGAATATATAAATTGGTTGGAAAAAAGAGAAAAATCGAAAGTAAAGATGTATGATTTTAGAAATAAAGAAAAATCTATTTGGGAATTAGGATATATTCCTAAGGTTAGTTTTGAAAATGGTAGAGATAAGTATCTATATGGGGATACAGATATATATATAAAATCATTTTTAAGAGGAAATACATTAATGGAAGCTTGTTATAGTTGTAAATATACAAAAATGGAAAGAATTTCAGATATTACAATTGGAGATTTATGGGGAGTAGGTAAAGCATATCCAAAATTATATGATGAAAATGGGGTTTCTTTAGTATTGATTAATACAATAAATGGAAAAGAAGCGATAAATGAAATAGAAGATAATTTGTGTGTAAAAGAAATTAAAATAAATGAGATTATAAAATATACCCAACCGTTGTGCCAACCTACAAAACGACCTAATGATAGATCTCATTATGTCATAAATTTAATTAAAAAGTTAAAAAATAATAAAGTAAAGAATGTTATAAACATAAAAGAAATAATAAAGCAGTGTACACCAATGAGTATAAGAAAAAAAATTAGGAAAATTAATTAAGACAATTTTGAGAGGAAAAAAATATGAAAGTACTACATTTACTTGCAACAGGAGGAACGGGCGGAATTGAAGTTTTATGTAAAGATATATTTCTAAGGTCGAATTTTGACAACAGAATATGTTGCTTATTTGATGAAGGGGAAATCTTTAAAAGCTTAAGTGAAGAAAACGAAAAAATATTTTCACTAAAAAAATACAATAAAAACATAAATAAAATAGTTAAGTACCTAGTTAAGTATTGTATTAATGAAAAAATAGAAATTATAACAGTACATCATGGTGGCTTAAGTTGTAATCTAATTTATATAATGCTAAAAAAAAGATTACCAAATTTGAAATATGTAAGGTATTTACATGCTTGTTTTGATCAATATGCTTTTGGTAATGACAAGGGAATATTTAATAGAATATTAATAAGGACGATGATGCAAAAAGCATTTAATTGTTCTGATTTATTAGTATTTATTTCGAAAGCGGTAGAAAAGAGTTTTGACGCAAAATTTAATATAAAAAATAAAAGTAAATCTATTATATATAATGGGATAGATGAAAAATTTTTTAGTCAAAAAAAATCAATAAGAAATGAAAAAAAAGAAATAAATATAGCCTTTGTTGGGAGATTATCTTATGTTAAGGGTGTAGATTTATTGATTAGAGCTTTTTCAGATGTAAGAAAAGAAAATAAAAATGCGTATTTGGTAATTGTTGGAGATGGAGAAGAAAAAGAAAAACTTATAAATTTGTCTACGGAATTAAATTTAAGCAATAGAATTAGATTTGTTGGACGACAATCTAATGTAATTGAATGGCTTGATTTAGCGGATATTTTTGTGTACCCTTCCATTTGGGAAGAAGGTTTTGGGATATCAGTTGTGGAGGCAATGGCTAGAGGATGTATACCTATTACATTTAAAAGAGGGGGATTACCAGAAATTATAGATAACAATCAAAATGGTATTTTGGTAGATGATGTAAATGTTAAAAATTTAGTCAAGGCTATAAAACAAATCATAATGTTGGATGAATATAAAAAAAATAAAATAATATATTATGCACAATCTACAGCGAAAAGGTTTACAATAGAAAATACAATAAGGAGTTTGGAATCTGAATATGTAAAATTACTAAATGAAAGATAGTACTTGTCGGAAATATTTTTTTATAAAATTTTAGCAAGTACTATATAGAAAAACATGTAAGTTCCAAGTATTTATTATTGTGTTTTTAATGAATGGATTAGGAAGGAATTTTTATGAAAAAAAATATATGTATATTAATAGTTACATTTAATAGAAAAAAAAATTTAGAAAAATTATTAAATAGTTTAATTTGTCTAAAGGAACAAATTTCGGGAATATTTATTTTTGATAATAACAGTACAGATGGCACAGCTGACATGTTGAAGGAAATGAATATTATAGATTATATAGTAAAAAATGAAGTTATAATGAAAAAAAATAATAGTATAGATTATTATTATTATAAAAATAACCAAAATGAAGGAGGCGCAAAGGGATTTCATGAAGGGTTAAGAAGGATAAGTTCTATGAAAGAATTTGAGTATGTATGGGTTATGGATGATGATGTTTTACCAGAACCTGATTGCTTAGAAAAATTAATGAAATATCAAAGTGAAAATGCTATGATTACTATCCCAAATAGAACAGATGAAAATTTTAATGATAAAGTTTGTATAAAAATAGACAAAAAAAATCCTTTTAAAATTTTTATGCATAAAAAAAAGATTCTCTATAATAATGAAATAAATGAAAAAAATTATGTAGATGTAGTGGATATGCCGTTTGAGGGACCATTAATAAATTGTAAATTGATTGATAAGATAGGACTACCAGATGAAACATATTTTATTCAATTTGATGATACAGACTACGCAACGAGAGCGGTCAAATTTACTAAAATAAAATTTATAAAGAATGCAACCTTACATAAACAAATTATTCCTACAAATGATAAAAAAAGACAAATGAATTGGAAAGACTATTATGCATATAGGAATGATATTTTGTATTGTAGAAAATACGGCGAAAATATTTTTGTGAAATATTTAACTCCTATTTTATTGTATGTTAATTTAATGGGAAAGGCTATTATAAAGAGAAAAGAAAAAAACATTAAAGTTATAAGTAGAGCTTTCTATGATGGATACACTGAGAAAAAAGGAAAAACTGTAGAACCAGGAGAATTTTAATATGTTGTTAGAAAGAAAAAGAAAAAAAGACATAAACAAGATGACAATAGTGACAATTTTTGTATTAATATTAATAAGTTTCTTTTCAGAAAAGATGGAAAGTATAAAAGTAGTATTGTATGTTGCTTGCGCACTGGTTGGTTTTTTTTCCACTAGATATACATTTGTAATAATTATGATGGCATACACAAATGCCTTCTCACTGTTTAATGGGTTAGAAATGCAAGGAGGTTTAACGGATTTTGGATTAATTGCTGGATTGGTATGTTGTGGAATGGAAACAATAAGATATATAAAAGAAAAAAAATATAAAATTTCTAAAACGTGTATTGGCATTGTTGCATATGTTTTATGTGTTTTATTGCTATTATCTTTTAGTATTATGGTAGCGAAGTTAAGATATGATCAACCTATTATTAGGGGGATATATTCATTTAGATATATATTGGTTATTATGTATGTTTTTCCTTTTATTAGATTCTTAAAGAAGGATAGACAAGAAAAAATAGTAATTATGGAATATCTGTCAAGGATCATTACAATTTCAATAATAATTATTATTATACAAGAATTAATAAAGGATAAAGTTGAAATATTAAAATTGTTAAGAACATCAAGATTAGGTAAAGATAGAATTTTGCTACATGCGGCTTCACCGTTATATATAATGGTTTTTGCATATAACCTTTATAAAATATTAAAGGATAAAAAGGATGTATTATATGGAATACTACCAATAATATTAATTTTAATAGCAGTCTTTATAATTTCACAGACTAGAATTTTTATGGCATGTATTTTATCAGTTGCAATTTTAGAAGTATTGATATTTAGCAAAATAAAGATAGCAAACAAAATAGCTTTGGCTATAATAGGGTTTTGTATAATTGGAATTGCTTTTGAAACTAATATAGTGAATCAAATGTTAGGAAATTTATTTGAGGATGTGAATAAAGATGGAGATTCATATATAAGAAATGAAGGAAGAAGATATTATATGGCTCTCATTGATGATGAATTTTTTTTTATGGGAGGAGGAATCACTAACGAAAAATATTTAGAGTCCCCAATAAATGCTGCAAGTGAATATAATTATTATTTGGTGGATATAGGAATTTATGGCTTTTTCTTTGAGTATGGAAGTTTAGGTATAATTGCCATAGGAATTTTAACAATAGATATTTTTAGAAAAAGTTTCTATATTAAAGATAAATCAATATCAAATTTACTAAAAATGTTTTGTGCGATGATTATTACAATGTTATATACGGTTTCACCTCTTTCCTCAAGTGTATGGATTTTGTATGTTGTAATGATTGCTTTTATAGAATCAGAAATAAATTTAAATTGTTTTGAGAAAATAGATAGGAAATAAATAGGAAACATATGTATTAATATTTATGGTAAAGTAAGGGAGAGATGGATATGAAATATGATTATTTAATTGTTGGTTCAGGCCTATTTGGATCAATATTTGCATATGAAGCAAATAAAAAAAGAAAAAAATGCTTAGTAATAGATAAACGTTCACATATAGCTGGAAATATATATACTGAAAATATAGAAAACATAAATGTTCATAAATATGGAGCACATATATTTCACACAAACAGTAAAGAAATTTGGAATTATATAAACCAATTTACTGAATTTAATAGATACACGAATTCTCCAATCGCAAGATATAAGGAAGAATTATACAATCTACCATTTAATATGAATACGTTTAGTAAACTATGGAATGTGTATACACCCAAAGAGGCAAAGAATAGAATTGAAAAAGAGAAAGAAGAAGCAGGAATAATAGAGCCTAAAAATTTAGAAGAACAAGCTATAAGTTTAGTAGGAAGAACAATTTATGAAAAACTAGTAAAAGGATATACAGAAAAGCAATGGGGACAAAAGGCAACTGAATTACCAAACTTTATAATAAAAAGATTACCTGTAAGATTTACATATGATAATAACTACTTTAATGATAAATATCAGGGGATCCCAATTGGAGGATATACCCAAATAATTGATACAATGCTAAATGGAATAGATGTAAGGCTAAACTGTGATTTCTTTGATAATAGAGAAGAATTAGAAAAAATAGCAGATAAAATAATATTTACAGGTCCAATAGACAAATTTTATGATTATAAGTTTGGAGAACTTGAATATAGAAGTCTGAGATTTGAAACAGAAATTTTAAATGAATCAAATTATCAAGGAAATGCAGTGGTGAATTATACAGAGTATGAGGTTCCATATACAAGAATAATAGAACACAAACATTTTGAATATGGAACACAGGATAAAACAGTAATTACAAAAGAATATCCAGATAAGTGGACAAAAGAAAAAGAACCATATTATCCAATAAATAATGAAAAAAATAATTCTTTATACGAAAAATATAAAGAATATTCAAAGAAAGATAAAAATATTGTATTTGGTGGAAGACTTGGACAATACAAATATTATGATATGGATAAAGTTATTGAGCAAGCACTTGAATGTGTAAAAGGAGAATTAAATGGCTAAGAAAAGCATAACAAAAAATTATATATATAATTTAGCGTATCAGATATTAATAATAATATTGCCAATAATAACAACTCCATATTTATCAAGAGTATTGGGAGCTGAAAATATAGGAATATATAGTTATACATTATCTATTGTGACATATTTTATATTATTTGGATCTTTAGGGATATCAATGTATGCACAAAGAGAAATAGCGTATGTTCAAGAAGATAAATATAAAAGCAGCAAAATATTTTGGGAAATATTAATATTAAGATTTATTACATTGTCAATTTCTATGGTAATATATTATTTTATATATGTAAATGGAACGCAATATCAAATGTATTACAGAATTTTATTAATCGAAATCATAGCAACGTGTTTTGATATATCTTGGTATTTCCAAGGGATGGAAGACTTCAAAAAAACAGTATTTAGAAATACATTAGTGAAATTTGTAAGCATTGCATTGATTTTTTTATTAGTTAAAAAGCCAGAAGATTTAGCAAAATATTTCATAATTTATGTAGTATCGAATTTTGTAGGAAATATATCTTTGTGGCTATATATACCAAAGTTTCTGGATAGAATAAAAATAAAAGAATTACAACCATTAAGACACTTAAGAGCAACAATAGGTTTGTTTATACCACAGATAGCAATTCAAATATATACATTACTTGACAAAGTAATGATAGGTGTGATAATTGATGATAAATCAGAAGTTGGGTATTATGATCAAGCACAGAAAATTATAAAAATGTTATTAACAATTGTAACTTCCTTGGGAACAGTAATGATACCAAGAATGGCGAATACATTTGCAAATGGAGATATGAAACAAATAAAAGAATACATTAAGAAATCTTTTAGATTTGTATATATTATTTCAATACCAATGATATTTGGAATTATTGCGGTTTCAGACAAATTCGTACCTGTATTTTTTGGCAATGGATATGAAAAAGTTTCGATTATTATGAAAGTTATAAGTCCGATATTATTAATAATAGGGGTAAGTAATGTAATAGGTTCACAATATTTATTACCAACCAAAAGACAAAAAGAATTTACAATATCAGTTACGTGTGGTGCAATTACTAATTTTATAGTTAATTCTATAATTATAAGAAAATTAGGAGCTGTTGGAGCTTCTATAGGTACAGTAATAGCGGAAAGCATTGTTACAGCAATACAGATTTATTTTATTAGGAAAGATATAAACTTAAAGGAATGTATAAATATATCAAAAAAATATATTATGATTGGTTTAATTATATTTATTGCAGTTACATTTATAGGTTTATTTATAAAAAATAATTTTATTTCAATAATTGTGCAAGGATTTGTTGGAGCTAGTATATATATAATTGGGTTATATATTGCTAAAGATGAATTTTTTATACAATTATTAAAAACATTAAACAATAAGATAAAAAATAAAAAAGATGTTACAGAATTTTAACTTTTCTGTAACATTTTTGATATAGACATTTACAAAAAGAAAAGGTTGTAATATACTATTAGTATAAAATACAAGAGAGGGAAATATGAATAAAAAAGTCGAAAGATATGAGAAAAAAGCAAAAAAATTAGTAAATACAATAAAACTGATTGGCATTTGCACTTTTGTGCTTGGGATAATCGTATCAATTTCACAGTATATAGTAAACAATTTAGATAGCAGATTTGAAAAAAACGAAGGAAGCGAAACAATTAAACAAGAAGAATTTAATGAATCAGGAACAGGAACGACGTATTATATTTCTAGAGATGGAACCTCGAGTGATGGAACTAATATTAATGATCCAATGTCTTTAAGTGAAGCAAATAAAAAAAATTTTGAAGGTAATGATAGAGTGCTATTTAAGAGCGGAGATATATTTTATGGAATAATAAATTTTTCTGTGAATAAAAGTGACAACTCATTATTTTATATTGGAAGCTATGGTGATGGTGAAAAACCTATTATAAGTGGGGCTAATATATTAAAAAATAGAGATTGTTGGGAATATAAAGATGGATTATACCAAATAGACTTATCGAAAAATGGAAATTTTTATGGTATAGGAAATTTTGGAAATATAACATATAATATTGGTTTTTTAGAGAGTGAAAATGGAACGATATATGGCGCTAGAAAAAAAAGCAAAGACTTATTAATAGATGAATATGACTTTTATTGTGAAGATAGTAAATTGTATATAAAATGTAATCAAAATCCAACAGATAAATTGGGGCAAATTAAATTGGCTAGTAGAATAGATTTGGTTAGATTATCATCTAATACTTTAATAGAAAATATAGATGTTCAATGTACGGGTGCACACGGAATTGTAAAAAAGAATAGTGAGGTGATTTCTAATGTCATTGTTAGAAACTGTGTAATTCAAAATATAGGTGGGAGTGTACAAATAGCAAGTTCTTTTACAAGATATGGAAATGGATTAGAGTTTTGGGATAATGCAGAAAATACTCTTGTAGAAAAATGTATTTTTAAAAATACATATGATGCGGGATATACTATGCAGGGAAATGGAAATAATAGTGGATTTGAAAATAATGTTTGTAGAGATAATATCTTTATAAACTGTACATATACATACGAAACTTTTTGTAGAGACCAACAATATACTTACAAGGGAATCTTTTTAAGGTCTCAAAAATTCTTGAATAATCTTTCTATAGACCAAGGAAGAGGTTGGGGATATAACGTAAGAGTTGACAAAGAAAAAGCTGGTGAAATGGTTTTATGGGCAATTCCTGTTAACGATACGGACATAGAAATAAGTAATAATATATTTTATAACTCAAGAAGGGTAAAATACAAGACTACATATACAAAAATCACAGATAGTGAGTATAAAAAATGTATATTATCCGATAATAATAAGTTATATTTGAGCAATGATACAAAATTACTAAATGATGACGGAGATTATTACAATAGAGAATGCTTTAATAAATTGAAATTTGAAGTAAATTCGGATTGGAATATTTTGAATGAAGCAGAAATGGATAATATTGAAAACAAAAATGTTTTTAAATCAAATAACTATGAATTTATAAAAAAATACTACGAACTATTCGAAGATGCAGAATATAATAAAAAGATAGAATTTGGAGATACAACTGCAAATATATATATAAAAAATGAACAAAAAATAGCATTAGTATATAACAATTCTAAAAAAAGTTACATACCTTACACAAATTACAAAGCAACTGACATATATGGCAACGAAATAGAAAACAATGGAACATTAGAGGTATCCCAGGAGCCAATATTAATATATAATTTAAAAGAGGACGAATTATATAATAATATTTACAAAAATATAGAAGAAAAAAGTGACTATTTTATTGAAAAATATAAAACAAAATTGGATTCTAAAAATTTAGAAGAAATTAGAAAAAAGACAGAACAAATAAAAGAAGAATCAAAGAAAATACTAGAACTAAAAGAACCTGTAACAAATCAATATACTATTAATTTAATAGAAAAAATTTATCAAAATGGCGAAAGTATAATAAATGTATATAAAGAAAACAATAATTTGATAAATAATGAAGAAGTTATACAAATGCTTTCGGATATATTAGATATTAGTGTTCAAGCTGAGAAGTTATTAAGTACATCTAAAGGCGAAGTAATTAATTATAATAAAAAAACAGATATTGAAAAAAATATAAAAGAATTTGAGAAGATAGGACAATTTTATAATGAAGCTGAAGCAAGTTCGATTTATAAATTAGAAAATGAAGGAAAGGAATATTATAAAAAAATTATACCAGATGTCTCTAATGAAAATGATTTAAATAATATAAAAGCATACTATGAAACATTATGGGCATATCAATTAATGAAACAATATGATATCGAATACATCAAAAACAACCCAGTAACAATCGACTACTCAGAAACAAACCCAACAAACCAAAATGTAACAGCAACACTAAGAACAAATGCACAAATAACAATAAACAACAACTCAAACAGCAAAGTCTACACCTTCACACAAAACGGAACCTTCACCTTCGACTACACAATAAAAGGACAAACATTCCAACAAACAGCAACGGTAAACAACATAGACAAAACAGCACCAACAATAGAAGGAGTAGAAAACGACAGACTATACTTATCAGAAGTAACGCCAAAGGCAAGTGATACAAATCTAAAAGAAGTACTACTATACAAAGACAACAATCAAGTGCAAAACTATCAACAAAATACCCAAATCACAGAAGATGGGCATTACAAACTAATTGCCAAAGATTCAGCAGGAAATCAAACATCAGTAGAATTTGATATCTCAAGAAATCCTGCAATAATAGATTACTCGGAAGTAAATCTAACAAATCAAGATGTAGTAGCAACAGTAAATTCAAATTTCGATGTAAACGTAAAAAATAATTCAAATCAAAAATCGTATACATTTAAGGTAAATGGAGAATTTACATTTGAATTAAACATAAAAGGTGCGGAATTACAGCTAACAGCAAAGGTTGACAATATAGATAAAACACCTCCAACTATTACAGATGTAGAAGATAAAAAACAATATATAGACAAAGTAACTCCTAAAATATCTGATGATAACCTAAATGAAGTTAAACTATATTTCGATTCAGAAGAAGTACAAGGATATGCACCAAATTCAGAAATAACAGGAGAAGGATTCTACAAATTAGTTGCAAAAGACTTAGCTGGAAACGAAACATCAGTTGAATTTACAATAATTGAAAATCCAGATGAGAAATATCAAATAAAAGATGGAAATATATTAAATATTAAAAACAATACTAATCAAGATACCTTCAGAAAGAAATTAAAAATGTCGGGAGAATATAGTATTTACAGAAATGATACTTTAATTTCAGATAATGATAAAATCGCAACAGGAGATAAATTAAGAAAATCTACTGGTGAGGAGTATACATTAATTGTTAGTGGTGACATTAATAATGATGGTGATGTAAATATTAAAGATATAGTTATGCTTAGAAAGTATTTACTTGAAAGAAATAACTTAGATGAGAATAGTTTACTTGCTGCCGATTGTAATTTAGATGGTAAAGATATTAGTATTAAGGATTTAATTAGAATGAGGCTTATAGCTTTAGAAAGAGATGTGAACTAGAAAGGTTTGCATCTTTTTTACTTTGTCGAAAAAAGTCGAATTTCGCGATGAAAAGACGAGAAAAAGGATTGTATTTTATGAAAAGAAATGATAAAATATACCAAAAGAATTGAAAGGTGTATGTAATAATGGAAAAAGAAAAGATAAAAAGAAAAGAATTAAAAAGCAACTTTCTAAGACAAATGATTATAAGAGTAGATTATGACTATTTATTTGATGAAGACATAGAAAATATTGTAAAAAAAAGATACAAAGAGTTAATTGAAAGTGGCTATAAAATGAATTCGAAAACTTTAGCAGAATATAATATAAATGTAAACATTAATAATTTAACTGAAGAAGAAAACAACAGTGTAAGTATGAAAAATAACAATAAGGAAGAGTATTCGTCATTTAAAAAAGAAAATATTGTTATTGATATTACGAGGAACTTTGCAACTATAACTGCTGAATATAAAAAATTCGAAAGTTTTGAAGCAATTGTAAGTGATTTTTCAAAAATAATAGAAGAAATCAGAAATGTAAGAGAAGGACTTGAAATAAAAAGAATAGGAATAAGAAAAATAAATTCATATTTATTTAAAGATATTAATAGAATCAATGATTATTTTGAACCAACTTTATTTAGCTTTAACGAGTTAGAAAAAAATGAAAAATCATTAATGGTAAAACAAACAATTGAGAGCTTTAAATATAAAGATTATAAAATAAACGAATTAGGAAATATATCTAAGGGAATTATAACTAATGCTAATAGACAAGAATTCGATGCATATCAAGTTATTTTAGATATAGATGTATATAATGATGAAAATGTTGAAGAGAGAATTAACCTAAATGAAATGAATGATATTGTATTTGAAGTATATAAATCAGCTTTAAATATAAAATTTTTAGAAAGTTTAAAACAAGAAAATTATGAAGATGAGGTGATTATAAAAAATGTATAATGTTGGATTTAAACCTTATATGAATGTTGTATCTTCATATAATTTGAAAGATGAAAAGAATTATAACTTTATAAATAAAATTTCGAGATCAGAATCTAACAATAGCTTTGATAAAATAATTACATATAAAAATAGAAAAGGGGATAGTGAATATAAGCGAAAATAAAGAACATTTAATAAAAGAAAAATTAATTGTAGAAATATATACAATAGGGTATGAACCAATGGGAGAAAGCATTTTATTTTTCATAAAAGGAGATAATGTTGTGCTTTTCTCAGGAGTAATAGATTGTTTTGAAAAAGAAAATGTTAATAAAACTTTAGAAATACTTGATGCAAATCAAGTAGAAACAGTAGATTTTATATGCTTAACTCATCCGGATGAGGACCATTGTAAAGGATTAGATAAAATAATAAAAAAATCTGGAAGTGAAACATATATTATATATCCAAATGGATTGTTTAGAGTGATTGAGGAAAAAGGAAATAAAAATGCTGGAGTACTAAAATCTGTTGAAGAATTATCCAAATGTTTGGCAAAAAGAAAAGATGATATAACAAAGAGCAAAAAAATCATAGGATGTAGTGGAAAAAAAGAAATTATTTCTGATAATAAAATTTCTTTTAAAAGTTTAAGCACAGGAAATACATACCCATTTATTATTAATACATATACACCAGTTTCAGAAATTATTGATAGATATAGTGCGAAATCCTTATTAGGGTTGAAAGCAGGAGAGACAAGTTATAATAATTTGAGTATAGTAACAGCTATAGCTATAGGAGATTTCAAGATGTTACTGTGTGGTGATGTTGAAAATGATACATTAGAATTATGGACGGAAGAATGGAATTCAGATGACGAAATATTTTTTTCCGGAGTAATGGACTATTTAAAAATTCCTCATCATACATCTAGAGGATCGGATATATTATTGCAATCACTAAACAAGGTCAGAATTTTTTCTAATTCAGTAACTACTGTATTTAGAAATTGTAGTTTGCCTGACGAAGGGCTATTAAAAAGATACAAAAACAAATCAGATAAATTGTACTGTACAGGTAAAATAAAAAAAGAAAAAATAAGAAAAGACTGTGGAATTGTAAAAATGACAGTGGATATATTCAATAGATCTATAAAAAATGAAGTTTTCGGTGATGCTGATGAGATAAGTGAATTATAACAAAATATTGAAACTTTATACAACCAAAAATCCATAAAACGAAAAAATCGTAATATGGATTTTTTATTTTTCAAAAAACAAAAAAGTACACTAAAAAAGCTATTGCAAAAAACGACAAAATATATTAAAATAACTCATATAAAAGGAGATGGAAAAAATGGGAAAAATTAAAAAAATAATGATGTGGATAATAGGAATAATCCTATTGCTACTATTTTCAGGAATGATATCAAAAAATCCTGTACTTGCAATAATAATGGCAATATCAGGAATAATGATAATACCACCAGTGAATACGCAAATAAACAAACTTATAACACAAAAAATAGCAGACAATGATGAAGAAAAAGCAAAAGGATATAAACTAATAAAAAACATAATAGTAGTTATTTTAATATTAATGTCATTTGGATTGGTGCCAGGAGAAAAGAACCAAAATGAACAAAGTGTATCAAATACAACAATAAATGAAGCGTTAAACGCACTAAATACGCTAAATGCAACGAACCAAATAGCAAATGAATGGACAAATGAAATTAATCAAAATGCTGTGGATAGTGCTGTTGCAAAAACAATAACAGAAACAAATGGAACATATACTGGTGACAGGGTAGATGGCAAAAAACAAGGAAACGGAAAATTCGAATGGACAGATGGTTCTATTTATGAAGGAGAATTTTCAGAAGACAAAATAAATGGAAATGGAAAGCTAACAATCAAAGATAAAGGAACATACGAAGGAAACTTTGTAGATGGAAAAAGAAGTGGAAATGGTACATATTTATTCTTAAATGGAGATAAATACGAGGGAGAATGGAAAGATGACAAGATGGAAGGACAAGGAACATATACATTTTCTAATGGAGATACATACACGGGAAGCTTTTCAGACAATAAATTTAATGGAACAGGAACATATAAAAAAGATAACAATACATATACAGGAACTTGGGAAAATAACGAATATAAAAGTAAAAAATAAGAATTGAAAGATAAAAGAGGAAAAATAAATGGATAGTAATGAAAAGGAAAATAAACTGATTCCAAAGATTAATAAAAAAATAAGCGATTTTTTATATGAAGAAGAGGGAAATATTAGTAGAGGAAAAATACTTACAGTAGGTTCATTGCTTTTAGTTGCAGGAATATTATTTGCAGATGAAGTATATGGAGCGCATAGATCTCATTCGTCACATAGGTCTCACTCATCACATTCATCATCATCTTATGGTGGAGGAGGCCATTCAAGCCACGAAAGTCATCAAAGCCATCAGAGTCATCAAAGTGGAAGCACACATAGTAACCACAGTAGCTCTGCAACAACACATAGTAGTCATAGTAGTTCAACAACTACTACACCTTCTCATAATAATACAGCAGTTACGCAAAGTGAGAGTGTAACAGTAAAAGAAACTTTACCAGATTTTCAAAAACCACAAATACCACCAAGTACACCGGAAATTAAATAGGCTTTTTCTGATTTGGGACGGTTCTTTTTCCGAAAAAGAACCGTCCCAAATCAGAAAAAAGAAAGGAAAATAAAATGAAATTATTTGAAATAGAAGATAACCGAGTAAAAATAACACTAAACAGCGAAATATATCCACTAGTTGTAATTCAAAAAACGGTATCAAATTACTTAGAGAATATGTATGTTAAACTAGAAAAAGAAGACAAAAATATATTAGTGAATTTATTTCTTAAAGACAATAAAGAAAACATAAAAGAGTTAGTAGGTAATTTTTATAATGAGCTTTTGGCAGAGGCTTTAAGATATAATATTGGAATTGAAACAAAAGAAATAAGAGAGCTAATTGTTGGAAGAGCTTTATATACAACCTGTATTGAGTTAGATGAAAATAGAGAAGAGAAAATAGAAGATGATATGACATCTGCAAAGACATTCCAAAGAGAAGAATATAATTTGGATGATATTGCGGTAAATTGGTTTGATAAATACGAGGAAATTAAAGAGGAAAAATAATGTTAGTATATATTCAAAGTTTTATAGCTATTATATTAGGTATTGCATCAACAATTACAGATTTTAAAGAAAAGAAGGTCTACAATAAGTGTGTAATTTGTGGAGTTTTATGCAGTATAGCAGTATATTTTATATTTGGGAAAGAAATAGAAATTGATTATATAAAAAATTATATTTTGAATTTTATAATAAGTATACTGATTAGCTTTTTATTTTTTTACTTTAAAATATGGGCAGCAGGAGATGCAAAGTTGTTTATTGCAATAGTATTTATGATTCCTTTTGAGGTATATGAAATAAGTAAGTTGAATGTTTTTCCTGCTATAAATATTTTGATAATGATATTTTCGGTAGCATTTATTTATGTAGCAATAGAAACAATATATTTGTGGATAAAAGATGAAGAAAAATTCAAGAAAATAAAAATATTTAACATAAAAAAAGAAAATATTTTGGAATTTATAATTCAGTATTTTATGGGATATTTTTTAGTGCTTTTGATAAATAATGTTACTTTTAAATATTTTACAGAATTTAGAATTTACAATACGGGACTTGCTATATTATGTAATATGCTTATTTTACTTATAGTATATAGATTGGTAACTAAAAAGAAACAGACATTAATTTTAATGATAACATTTCTAATATTAAATGTAATATATTATGCAATAAATGGATTTTCTGTAAGTCATATAGATTTAAAAATGCTTATATTTGTGCTTGCATTAATGGCATTTAGAAGTGTATCTGAAAAATACAACTATGAAGAAATAAAAGTAGAAGACTTAAAACCTAGGATGATATTATCTTTTGGGAGTGTAATCAAATTTTATTCATCTAGAGTAAAGGGGTTACCTAAAAGCACAACAGAAACAACAGATTCAAGATTAACTTTAGATGAAGTGGAAAGTATAAAAAGATGGAGCAAAACTAAAAAAGGGGAAAATACAATTACAATTGTAAGGCATTTACCTTTTGCACCATTTATTTTTCTTGGAGAACTGTTATTTTTCATTTTAAGAGTTTATTTATAAAAACAGAAAGGGTAAAGGATGTATAATAGGCTACTAGTATTAAAAGGAAATATTAATATAAAAAATGATGATAAATGTATTATTGGTAAAATAATTAAAAACAAAAATGTTGAAACAAAAGAAAATTATATTCAGGTTTTAGACAATGAGAACTTGAATTTATATGAAAAAGGCTATTTAGGATACATATTTGAAAATGAGCCACAAAATATAGATTTAGATAAAATAAATTACTGTTCAAACATTAAAAATTATGAAACATTATTAGATTATGACGTAGTAGAAATTGTAGATAAATTTTATGTAAAAGTTTTATATAGAGATGATTCTGATGATAATGCAATTGTAGTTACAAATCAATGTAATTCAAATTGCATAATGTGTCCTGATCCAGATGGGATAAGAAATACAAGAATTAATCCTGATATAAAAAAATTAATTCAGCAAATAAGATGCATTCCAGATGATACTGCTCATATTACAATAACAGGGGGAGAACCAGGGATAAGAAAAGAAGATTTGATAAAAGTTCTTGGTGAATGTAAAAATTGTTTGCCTGATACGGAGTTTTTATTATTATCAAATGGAAGAGTATTTTCAAATTCTAAGTTTGCGAATCAAGTTAAGGAAAATATTCCACCAAAAATAAGAATAGCGATTCCAGTATATGCAGACAATGAAAAACTACACGATGAAATAACAAGAGTAGATGGGAGTTTTGACCAAGCAATTAGTGGAATATTAAATTTGATAGAAAGAAATATTGATATAGAAATAAGGATTGTAGTTTTAAAAACGAATTACAAATATCTTGAAAATCTTGCAAAATTTATTGCAAGAGAAATACCAGAGGTAAAAATGGTAAATATAATGGCACTAGAAATGATGGGAAATGCATATAAAAATAGAAATGCAGTATGGGTAGATTTTGAGGACATAAAAGAATATTTATATAATGCTGTAACAATTTTGTTAAAAGCAGGAATAAGAACCAATTTATATAATTTTCCATTATGTAATTTAGATGAGAGATTGTATAGTATTTCGCATAAAAGTATAACAGATTACAAAGTTAGGTATAAAGAAGAATGTGAATTTTGCCAGGCTAAAGATAAATGTGGAGGATTTTTCAATTCAACAATAAATGTAGAAGACATTAAAGTTAAACCAATAAAATAATAGAGGGGATAATATGTACAAATTAAACTACTTTAATTTTAAAAATAAGCAAAATAAATATTTATTAACAAATGATGTTGGAGAATATATTTTCTTGGAAAAAGAGGATTTTGCAAAACTAATAAAAAAAGAAGAATTAAAAGATGAAGTAAAACGAAATTTGCTTGATAAAGGATTTATATATGACACAAATAAAGAGATTTTTGCTGATAATATTTCTTTAAAATTACGCAAGACAAAAGAATATTTATTAACACCAACAATATTGCATATATTTGTTGTAAGTAAAAACTGCAACTTAAATTGTATATATTGCCAAGCTGGTAATTTAAACCAAAATATAGATTACAAAATGTCAAAAGAAGTTGCTAAAAAAGCTGTAGATATAGCATTAGAATCACCAAGCAATTATCTGACTTTTGAGTTCCAAGGGGGAGAACCATTAACTAATTTTGATGTTATAAAATACATAGTTGAATATTCAAAAGAAAATGCTAATGGAAAATATATTGAATATAATCTTGTATCAAATTTAATATTATTAACAGATGAAATGATTAATTTTTTCGAGGAAAATAATGTTTCAATTTGTACCTCTATAGATGGAAATGAGGAACTTCAGAATATAAATAGACCATATTCAAAAGGAAATTCTTATCAAGAAACAATAAAACAAATAAAAAAATTAAGAGAGAGAAATATAACTGTAAGTGCTATTCAAACTACAACCCAATATAGCTTATCAAGATATAAAGAAATAGTAGATGAGTATATAAAGTTAGGAATTAACAGCATATTTGTAAGACCACTAACAAAACTTGGAAAAGCAGATAGTAATTGGAAAAATATAGGATATGATGCAGATGAGTTTTTAGAATTTTACAGAAAAATATTAGAATATATTATTCAAAAAAATAAAGAAGGAATTTTTTTATCAGAAGGACATAGCAATATATTTTTAAGAAAAATATTACTTAATGAACCAGTAAATTATATGGAATTACGTTCACCTTGTGGTGGAGTAATAGGCCAGATGGCATATTATTATGATGGTAATATTTATACCTGTGATGAAGGAAGAATGTTATCAGAAATGGGAAATGATAGTTTTAAGCTTGGAAATGTAATGGAAAATACGTATAAAGATTTGATGAAATGTGATTGTACTAAAGCTATGTGTGTGTCTTCTTGTATTGAATGCTTACCATATTGTTCAAATTGTGTGTATATGCCATATTGCGGAACTTGTCCAGTAATTAATTTGGCACAAGATAACAACATTTTTGCTAGAAAACCAAAAGAGTTTAGATGCAAGGTTTATGGAGGAATATTAGATACTTTATTTGATTATATAGAAAAAGAGGGGGCTGAAAAAGAAATTTTGGAGAGCTGGATAAAATAAAGTATGTAACGAAAATGTAACACAAATGTAACAAAAAAGAAAAACAAATAATCTTGTCATAACTTGTAAACAATGTTAAAATAAAAATAAGTATGTAATAAAGAGAAGGAGGAAAACAAAAGAATGAAAAAAATAGTAACAGGTTTTATTATATTAATAATAGCAATACTTATGTACCAAACAGTATATGCCACAGAAAATAGTACAGGAGCAAGTGTAGTATTTAACTTTTCTGGAGATAGCAAAGTAACACAAGGAACCAAAACAGTAACATATACAATATCATTAGGAGAATTTGTAGGAATTCCAGAAAATGCAATGATGGGATATGAAGCAGTTCTTGAGTATGATAGTAATGTGTTTAGTTCAGCTGCAATAGAAGGATTAAATGATTGGACAGCACAATACACAGAATCAACAAAAAGATTGATAGGGGAAACAAGAACAAAAGGAGAAGCAAATAAGGAAATTGCAAAAATAACATTAACATTAAAAGATGATGCTCCGGTAGGAAGTACAACAGTAAAACTAAATAATGTTTTACTAACTGCAAATGGTAACCAAGAATTCTCGTACACAAAAGAAGCAACATTGCAAATAGAAGCAAAAGCAGAAGAACCAAAAAATGATGACAAAAATAATACTACAGAAAACACAAACACAAACCAATCTGCTACACAAAATGAAAGTAAAAATAAAACAAATAGCAATACACAAAATCCGGTATCAAACAACACTTCAAATGAATTTAAAAGCATTACAAAAAACGGTACAAGCAATAATTCAAAAGCAGCATCAGTTTTACCTAAGACAGGAACAGGAAGAATTGCGCTAGCTGTATTTATGATTTTAATTATAGGAATTGGTTGTTTAATAAGATACAAATCAATTCAAACAAAATAATAAAAAAAGCATAAAAAATATCGAAAAAACTATTGCCTAAAAAGAGCAAAGATGATATAATGAATGCATAATAAAAAAGGGAGGATTTAATTATGAAAAAACTATTAACAATTTCAATTTTAGCAATTGCTTTAGTATTAATGGCCGTAACAGGAGTTAATGCAACAACAAACGACAATTTAGCTGAAACACTATACAATATAGGAGCTAAATATGGTATGACAAAAGCTGATAAAGTAAAAATTGAAAGATACTTAGCTGATTATCCAGTTACAGAATCAGAAGCTAATGCAATAGTTGCAAAAGCTAATGAAGCTGCAAAAGTAATGGATAATGCTGGAGTAACAGACTTCAATAAATTATCAAAAGAACAAAAAGCTGAAATAAAAACAATTGCTAATCAAGCTGCAAGTATAGTTGATGTAACATTAACATACAAATCTGGTTCTGTTGAAATATACAAAAACGGAAAATTAATTGAAACAGTTACTAATAACAATGGAAAACTTGCTTACACAGGAAATAATAATATGGTTTTAGTTGTTTCTTCAATAGCAGTTATAGCCCTAGCTTCAGTAGCAGTTGCTAGAAAGAAATTAGCTAATGCATAATTTAGTAAGAAATGCAATAAAAGCAACTATTATAGAATTAATAGTTGCTTTATTTATTACTGCAATTTTGATAGGTTTGGGTTATTTTCTATTTGGGGCTAAAATAGAAGAATATATGTCATTAATAAGCAAAGTATCAATTGGAGTAAGCAATGGAACCGATGAAGTTGAAACAATAATAGGGGAAAACAACAAATTAAAAAATTATCCTGAATATGGTGCAAAATATGCAACTATAAAAATACCAAAAATAGATGTAGATCTTCCTGTTTATTATGGAGATAGTTTAGACATATTAAAAAAAGGAGTAGGACATTCAAGTGGAAGCTATTTTCCAGGAGAAGGTGGTTCAATAATATATATGGGTCATAATTCTAAAAAAATGTTTAGAAGATTCTCAGAATTACAAAAAGGAAACGAAATAGAAGTTACAACTACGTATGGAAATTTCAAATATAAAATATATGATATGCAATTAATAAACGAAACAGATGTAGATAAACTTCCAATTCAAAAAGATAAAGAAATTTTAATGGTATACACGTGTTATCCGTTTAACAATATAGGTTATGCAACACAAAGATATGTAGTATATGCAGAATTAGAAAGTTAGGAGGGAAAGAAAAGTGGCAAAAAAAATAATACAATACATAGTAGCTACAATATTAGCTTTAGCAATACTTGGGTTAATTATAATTAATATACTTTCTTCTTCTATATTAAGCAAAGAATATATTTTAGGAAAATTGCAAAATCAAAATTATTACGAGAAAATATATCAAGAAACAGAATCTAATTTTGAGAATTATATACATCAATCAGGCCTTGATGAAGATGTGTTAAAAGATATAGTTACAAAGGAAAAAATAGAAAAAGATACCAGAATAATTTTGAATAATATATATAATGGTATGGATGAAAAAATAGATACAAAAGAAATTAAGGAAAAATTAACTGAAAATATCAATAATTCTTTAAATGGCAAGATTTCGAGTTCAGAGCAAAAAGCAATAAATACATTTGTTGATACAATTTGCAAAGAATATGAAACAACAATTTCACATACCAATTACGAAAAAAAGATAAATGAAGCATTAAATAAAATAAACAAATATGTTGATTTAGCTAAAAAAGCAATGATGGTAATTATAGGAGTTACAGGTGTTATTTTAGTTTTATTATCAATAAGAAGAATTTATAGAATTACATCAAAAATAGGTGTTGCATTTGTAATTGATGGACTAATTTTAATATTAGGTGAAAAATATGTAAGTTCAAATATTAAAGTAGACACAATAATGTTGCTAAATAATGGAATATCAGATGTATTACAAAGTATATTAAATGAAATATTAGGAAACATATTAAAAACTGGAAGTATATTATTAGCTTTGGGAATTGTATTAATAATAGTTTATGCATTAATAAAAAGTATTCGCAAAATAAAACGAGAAAAAGATCAATATACACCAGAAAATTAGTTAGGGGAGAAATTTAATGGAGGAATTAGATTTAAAAGAATTATTAAGCTTATTTTGGAGCAAAATTTTTCAAATAATAGTAATAGTATTAATAACTACAGGTGTTGGAATAATTTATACATATGGTTTTACAACGCCTAAATATAGTTCATCAACAACATTATTGTTGGCGGGAGCAGGACAATCGACAGGACAAAGTGCAGAAAATTCAATAACTGTAACAGATATAACGCTTAATTCGAAATTGGTACCAACATATAGTGTTTTAGCAACCAGCGATAAAGTTTTAAGACAGGTAATTTCAAATCTTAATATTGATGTAAATGAAGAACAATTGAAGAAAAATATAACCGTAAAATCGAAAGAAGATACAGAAATAATTGAAATTACAGTAACTAATGAAAATCCAGCATATTCTGCTAAAATTGCAAATGAAATTGCAAAAATTTTTTCAAATGTTGTAAATGAAACATATAAAATTAATAATGTTTATATAGTTGATGAAGCAGAAGTTTCAAATACACCATCAAACATACATCACAGTAAAGATATAGTAATATTTGGATTTTTAGGAATAGTAATAGCAGTTATGTATGTATTAATTGCAAATATGTTGGATACAACAATAAAAACACCAGAAGATATAGAAAAAGGAGTAGGTTTACCTGTACTTGTAACTATTCCATATATAGAAAACTTTGGAAATGAAAAAGGAGGAAAGAAAAAATGAAAAAAGAAGTAATAGCACATAAAAATCCAAAATCTCCTATTTCAGAAGTTTTTAGAACATTAAGAACTAATATACAATTTATGAATGTAAGTAAAAAAATGAAGGTATTACTTGTTACATCAACATTTCCTAGTGAAGGTAAAAGCTGGGTTGCATCAAACTTAGCAGTTACATTTGCTCAAGCTGGGAAAAAAGTTGTATTGATAGATGCAGATATGAGAAAAGGAAGACAATATGCAATATTTGGATTATCTCCAAAACCAGGTCTTTCAAATTTTTTATCACAAGTTGAAATTGATAAAAATGGTAGATTATCTGAAGATGTGAGAAATTACATTCAAGCAACAGAAGTTGAAAATTTATTTGTAATAACAGCTGGAAATGTACCACCAAACCCATCTGAACTTTTAGTATCTGCTCAAATGATAGGATTATTAGATGCACTAAAAAGTTCTTGTGATATGATAATAATAGATGGAACACCAAGTGAGTTAGTTACAGACTCTGTAATATTATCAAGAATTGCAGATTCTACAGTAATAGTAACAGCACATAAAATAACTAAAAAAGATGCATTAGAAAGAGTTGTTAAAAACATACAAAATGTTGGCGGAAAAATAGCAGGGGTTGTAATAAATAAAGTTCCTATATCTGCAAAACGTTATGGAGAAAAATATTATTACTATGGTGAAGATAAGATTTTGTCTGGAAAGTCAAAAAGAGAAGCAAATATTTCTAAGAAACAATCTTCAATTGGAAACTTTTCATTTGAAAATAAAAAGCAAGTCCAAGACACATATAATGAAGAACAAGAAGAAATGGAAAACAGAGATTTTTTAAGAGAAGATGATGATCCTATTTTTACACCAAAAGAGCAAAATACAGTAACACCGGAACAAGAAGATGTACCTTTAGATAAAACAAATGATATTTTAAAACAAATTAACGAATATTTAGATAATGAAAAGAAGAAACTATAAAGCTTAAAAAGGAGAAAGATGAAAATGATAGATTTTCATTCACATATACTTCCAAATGTTGATGACGGATCTAAAAGTGTTGAAGAAACTTTCGAATTACTAGAAGAGGCAAAAAATGCAGGATTTGAGGGAGTTATCTCAACCTCACATTATATGGAAGAATATTATGAGGTAAATGTAGCTGAAAGAAAAGTATGGATTAATGCACTAGCTGAAAATTTATATAAAAAAAATATAGACTTAAAATTGTATCTTGGAAATGAGATATATTTTACAGAAAATCTTATAAATTTATTGGAAACTGGAAAAGCAACAAGTATAAATAATTCTAATTATGTATTATTTGAATTTCCTCTAAATTCTAAGCCTATGAATATGTATGATATTATATATGATATGCTAGAATATAAACTAATACCAGTTTTAGCACATCCAGAAAGATATAGTTTTGTGCAAAAAGAGCCAGAAATAGTATATGATTTAATACAAAAAGGTGTGCTTATGCAATCAAACTATGGAAGTATACTTGGAAGATATGGGGAAAAAGCAGAATTAATTAGCAGAAAATTATTAGAAAATAATATGGTTCATTTTTTAGGAAGTGATGTTCATAAACCTAACACTATTTATCCTAGAATTGGTGAGGCTTTAGATATAATTAAGGAGATTGTAGGACGTGAAAAATTAGAAGAACTTACAACTATTAATCCTAAATTAGTATTAGAAAATAGAAGAATTGATATTGATGAACCAAGAGAATTTAAGTTATCTTTGAAAGAAAAGATGATTGTTAATTTGAAAAAATAAAATAATAAAAAAGAAAGGATGAAAAATATGTATTTATCCTTTCTTTTTTTGCGTAAATGCTTGAATATTGGGGTATAAATGTGATAGAATGTGCAAAGAAAAAAAGGAGAAAAGAAAAGTGAAAAAATACATTAAAAATATATTAACAGACAATGTTTGGTGGATTTTTACAGCTATTACATTAATATTTTTTGGAACACTGTACAAAATGGAGTTTGCAGTAGATACTTATGCAACCTTGTCATTTACAATGAAAGAATTTATAAATCAATTTGCCTCATCTGGAAGATTCTTGTTAATATTTGTTGGAATAATATTTAAAATATTAAATTTTAATAATAAAACAATTTATATTTTATCATATTTAATGGCAATAATGTGTATGGTAATTAGTTTATACAAATTATACAGCATAATAAAAGAAGATATTGGGTCAAAATTTTTAAAAATATTAATACCAATATTGATTGTGTTAAATGCTTTTTCGCTAGAATTATTTTTATTTATAGAAAAAGGAATAATGTTATTTGGTGTAACTATGTGCATATTTGCAGTTGGTGAAATAAAAAAATGGTTAGAAAGCAAAAATAAAAAATACTTAATTTTATCAGGAATTTTTATGCTACTTGCAAATTTTTCATACCAAGGCGTAGTAGGAATATTTGTTGCAATATCTATTATATACATATTAAAATATTCTAAAAATATAAAAGAATTTGTAATTAATAATATATGTGTTGCTCTAAGTTATGGAATACCTGCTATTATAGATTATTTATTAATAAAAATATGCTATATATCTAGTAGAATAAATGGAGAAATTATATTATCAGGGTCACTAAAAAAAATATATAAAAGTTCGAAAGATATGATATTAAATACTTATCTTATGTTGCCAAAGTATTTATTTGCTATACTAATTGTAGCAATATGTTTTATAATTATATATGAAATTT